>Ga0008833_1000254_pt1 | contig 70974 bp, 66 predicted proteins | sample HotLakConsoUCCLE_FD_62216 | JGI IMG/M metagenome (GOLD analysis project Ga0008833, IMG submission 62216) | Hypersaline microbial mat communities from Hot Lake, Washington, USA - Hot Lake Consortium UCC-LE | ecosystem: Environmental > Aquatic > Non-marine Saline and Alkaline > Hypersaline >... | reverse complement strand
GCCTCCGGCCTTGGGCAGGCGTCTTCACACCGCGCCATCCCCCTGCGCCCCTGGCAGGCGCGGGACGGACAGCTGCGCCGTCAGCTCTTGAAAACCGACATCAGAGGTCGGACCAGAGCGAAGCGGCGGTCCGACATTGCACCAGCGTCACCGGTCTGGTCGCAATGTCGGACCGTTGGTCCGACCTACGGTCTGCTCAGCACCGCCAGCCCGGCCAGGAGCAGCGCCGCTCCGGCCCAGCCGAGCGGCCCGAGCGTCTCGCCGAAGAGGGCACGGGCCAGCAGCGTCGCGGTCAGCGGCTCGACCAGCGTCACCAGGCCGGCGACGGTCGCGCTGACATGGCGCAGGCCGGTGTAGAACAGCCAGTACGCCAGCGCCGTCGGCACCAGCCCCATGTAGAGCAGCACGGCCCAGGCCGCCGGCGGATGGTCGATCGCCAGTCCGCGGACCAGCGCGACCGGCAGCAGGATCAGCGCGCCGGCGCCGAACCCCAGCGCGATCAACTGGAATGGCGGGTAGCGCCCGGCCAGCCGGCGGCTCGCCACCGCGAACGCGGCGTAGGACACGGCCGACCCGATCGCCATCGCGACGCCCGCCAGCACCCGTGTCCGGTCGTCGACGCCCGCGGGCAGGCCGACCAGGAGCGCCGTGCCGGCGATCGCCGCCGCGCCGGCGACGGCGACCCGCGATCCCGGCCGCTCGCCCAGCGCCAGCGCCGCGATCGCCGCCACCAGCACCGGCGCCGAGCACAGGGTCACCAGGGTCGCCATCGCCACCCCGGCCCGCGCCACGGCGGCGAAGTAGAAGGTCTGATAGCCGGCGACGGCGACGCCGATCGCCAGGATCACCGCAAGGTCCCGTCGGTCGGCGACGTGGAAGGCGGCGCGGCCCTGCCGCTGCCAGGCCAGCAGCGCGATCGGCGGCACGGCGAAGGCCAGCCGCCAGAACCCGATCGACGGCGCGTCGATCGGCGTCATTTCCGACACGTAGCGGGAGGCGATCCCGACGGTCGCCCAGAGCGCGGCACCGGCGGCAAGCAGCGCCACGCCGCGGCGGAAACCGGCAGCGGTGGTCGCGCCGGCTCTCTCGATGGAAGTCATCGGACGGTCCTCGTCCTCGTCACCCGGGGAGGCCCGGCCCGCCCCGGCGTCGGAGACGGCGCGGGCAGCAGGGCGGGCCGGCATCGCAATGCCGCGGGCGGCCGGACCGTGGCCGGGCATCGACGCGTCACCGACCGCCCGGGCGGGCGATCGGGGCAGGCGGCATGCCAGCGCTCCGGTTGGATACCGCGCTGGTGGCCGTCGATCGCGAAGCGCGGCGCGCGGCCGCCGTCAGGCGGCAGAAACCGCCGGGGGAGGCGTGACGAACCGGTCCATGGGAAGGATCCTCGGTGGGGAGTGCAGCCGCGTGGTCGAAGGCCGCCCGGACCGGACGGAACCGGAACGGGCCTTCGACGCTACCAGGGCTCGCGGCCGGCGTCGAGAGCCTGGGCGCTATCCCGATTCCGGGAGAGCGGCCGACCCCGGCCCCAGGGCGCGCTGCATCAGCACCACGTCGACCCAGCGGCCGTGCTTGAAGCCGACCGCCTCCAGCGTGCCGACCGGGCGGAAGCCGAGGCGGGCGTGCAGGGCGATCGACGCCGCGTTGCCGCTGTCGCCGATCACCGCCATCATCTGGCGCCAGCCGCCGGCGGTCGCCCGGTCGATCAGCGCGCTCAGCAGTGCCCGGCCGATGCCGCCGCCCAGGGCATCCGGCGCGACATAGACGCTGTCCTCGATGGTCCACCGATAGGCCGGACGGGGGCGCCAGGGGCTGCCGTAGGCGAAGCCGACGACCCGGCCGCCGCGCTCGGCCACCAGGTGCGGCCAGCCGGCGTCGACGAGGGCGGCACGGCGGCGCGCCATCTCCGCGGCATCGGGGGCCATCTCCTCGAAGCTGGCAAGGCCGGTCAGGACGTGGTGGCCGTAGATCTCAGCCAGGGCGGGACCATCGTCCTGCCCGGACTCGCGAAGGGCAAGGCCGTCCGGCGGCGCCGCCGTCATCCCCGGCACCCCTGACGCGGCGGGGTCATCGGTGGTGCTCAGCCGCCGGGGCCGAGGCGGCGGGGATCGATGGCGCCCAGCCGCTCGACCAGATCCGCCATCTGCTCCGCCAGCGTCGGCAGGTAGCCGCGCCGGGTCAGTCGGCTCTCGTCCATGTAGAGCGCGCGGTTGATCTCGATCTGCAGCACGTGCACGCCGGTCCGCGGCCGCCCGTAGTGCCGGGTGGTGTAGCCGCCGGCATAGGGCGTGTTTCGGGCGACGGCATAGGCATGCTCCTCCAGGAAGGCGCTGGCGGTCTCGATCACGATCGGCGCGCAGGCGCTGCCGTAGCAGTCGCCGAGCACGAAGTCGACGCGCCGGCGCTCCAGCCGGGCGCCGCGCAGCGGCAGTTCCGACGCGTCGGCGGGCGAGGTGCCGCCGGCCGAGGGCATGGAGTGGCAGTCCACCAGCAGACAATAGCCGAACCGCTGCCGCGTCTCGTCGACCAGCCGGCGCAGGGCGCGGTGATAGGGGTGATAGCAGCGGTTCACCCGGTCGAGCGCGTCGGCGATGGTGAGCCGGCGGCGGTAGATCTCCTCGCCCTGCGCGACCACGCGGGCGATCGTGCCCAGCCCGGCCGCAACCCGGGGCGAGCGCGTGTTGGCATAGGGCGGCAGCGCCTCGTCGAACATGTCGGGGTCGAGCTCGAACGCCTCCCGATTCGGGTCGACATAGGCGCGCGGGAACAGCGCGCGGAGCAGGGGCACGCCGCGCCGGGCGGCGCTTTCGAAGATCTCGTCGACGTAGGAATCCTCTGACTTGCGCAGAGCGTTCGGATCGAGTCGGCTTTGCGCCAGGAACGCCGGGGGATAGTCCCGGCCGCTGTGCGGCGATGCGAGGACGACCGGCAGCCGCCGCGACTCCGGGACCATCACCTCCAGCACACCGGCGACGGCGCTGTCGGAATCGTCGGGGCGGGGGTGGACGGCATCCATGGCACCAATCTATCCGCAACACGGGACGCTTGTCACGGCGCTGCGAAAGGACAGTGCGCCGTCTTCCGGCGGCACGCCTCTCCGTTCGGATTCGACCGCTACCCCCTTATACTGCGGGCCTTCCCCGTTCGCATCGGGGGCGCCGGGTTACGCGCCGCGACGAATTGCGCTACCCATGGTGTCCGAGCCGTCCGGACCAGCCGGCCGGCCCCGAAAAAGAGGTCGAGGCGCGGCCATGGCGCGGATCCTGCTCGCGGAGGACGATGACAGCATGCGGCGGTTCCTCGCCGTCGCGCTGCGCCGGGCCGGGCACCAGGTCGATGCGGTCGCCGACGGGCTGGAAGCGTTGAGCGCGCTGGACGCCGGCGACTACCAGCTGATGCTGGCCGATATCGTGATGCCGGGGATCGATGGGATCGAGCTGGCGCGCCGGTCGTCCTCGGTCGCGCCGGAGCTCAAGGTCATGTTCATCACCGGCTTCGCGGCGATCGCCATGACCCAGGGCATGGCGGGCCGGACCGAGGCGCAGATCCTCTCGAAGCCGTTTCACCTGCGCGACCTGGTCAGTCACGTGGACCGCGTGCTGGCCGCAGGCTGACCACGACCGCCCGGTGGCGGCGATCGGGCAGCAAGGGCTTGCACCAGCCGGGCGACGGTGCTAAATCGCGCATCCGTACCATGGACGACGCCGGTCCCGCCGGCCGACCCAGTGGCGGTGCGGCCCCGGAGAACGGGGGCTTCCTCGGCCCCTGGATCCCGGAAAGGGCGCGTAGCTCAGCGGGAGAGCACTACGTTGACATCGTAGGGGTCGCTGGTTCAATCCCAGCCGCGCCCACCACCGGAACCCCCTGGGAAACCAGGGGGTTTCGTCCTGTCTGGGCCGTGCGCTTCCCGCCGTTGCCCGTTCTGGGGTGCACCTGGGGTGAAGCGCGGGAGGTGATGCCCCGTGCCGGCAATGTCGCGGCCATGGCGCGACGCCCCTGAGACGCCGGATGGTCCGGGGGCTTGTTCCCTGCTCCGGCGCGGCCCCGGCGGTTCAGGCGGGGAGTGTGCTCCAGGTCTTCATCTTTTCCAGGGTGTCCTCGAAACTGACGATGCCGGCGTCGCTGCCCAGGCCGGTGGCGACCAGGCCGGCGGCCGCCTGGGCGAACCGGGCGCAGGTTTCCATGTCCCAGTCCTGGTTCAGCCCGGCGATGAAGCCGGCGGAGAACGCGTCGCCGCAGCCGGTGGTGTCGGAGACCGGGACGTTGAAGGCCGGGATCCGGGCGTGCCCCTCCGGCCCGGCGACGTAGCAGCCCTCCGCGCCCATGGTGAACACGACGTGCCGGGCGCCGCGGTCCAGGTAGAAGGCGGCAATGTCGTCGGGATCGCTCCGGCCCGACATGTCGCGCGCCTCCTCCACCGAGGGCATGAACCAGTCGATGTGGGGCAGCAGCGGCTCGACCAGGCCGATCGTTTCGGCGGTCGCGGCGATCAGGTCGAAGGTGGTCGTGCAGCCGGCGGCCTTGGCCGCCTTCAACAGATGCTCGGTCGGCGGGCCGTCCAGCTTGTTGAGCAGCCCGGTGCCGCCGACATGAACGAAGCGGGCGTCGAAGACCTCGGGATATTCGCTCTCGGCGACGTCGAAATGGTCCGAGGCGCCGCGCACGTGCAGCGCCGGGCGCTCGCCGTTGGGGCGGACGTTGAGGATGGTGGCCGAGGTCGGCACGCCGGGGATGCGCTGCATGTGCCGGGTGTCGATCCCGTGGCCCTGCAGCGTCGCGACGACGAAGTCCGCCTTCTCGTCGTCGCCGACGGCGCCGACCGCGCGGCTTTTCAACCCCAGCTTGGCGCAGTCGACCACGGTCCCGCCGGCGGTGCCCGCGACGGTCAGGCGGATCTCGTCGATGAACTCGACGTTGCCCCGTTCCGGGATGCGCTCCACGGGCCGCCCCAGGATGTCGAGGATGTAAAGCCCGATGACGCTGACGTCCATCGACGACACGGTCATGCCTCCTGTGTTTCGGTTTGCCGGGCCGCCCAGGCGACCCGCGCGTCGATCCGTTCTTCCCCGCGGAACAGGGCCACTTCGTCCGGCGCGACGTGCAGCCAGGCCGTGGTGCCCAGAGCGCGCCCCACCGACCGCGGCACCTTGACCTTCGCCTCCTGCCCGCCGGCCCGCACCCGCACCAGCACCTGTCCGGCGATGGTGATCGCCTTGCCGATCACCTCCACGGCCACTGCATCGGGCCTCGGCTCGGGGTAGAGGGCCATCGCCTCGGGGCGGATGCCGGCCACCAGGTCCGGCACGGCCTCCGCCGCCAGCGGATGCGGCAGCAGCGGCGCCGCCGGCCGGCCTGCGGCGTCGGCCGTCAGCGGGATGAAGTTCATGCCCGGATTGCCGAGGAACCAGCCGCCGAACCGGCTGTTCGGCTGGGCGTAGAGGTCCCGCGGCGGCGCGTTCTGGACGATCCGGCCGTCCTTCATCAGGGCGATGTTGTCGGCCAGGGTCATCGCCTCGGTCTGGTCGTGGGTGACGTAGACGATGGTCTGCCTGAGGCGCTGGGTGACCTCCTTGAACGCGCGGATGAGCTGCAGCTTGGCATTGACCTCGACATTGGTGGTCGGCTCGTCGAACAGCACGACCGGGGCATGCCGCGCGACCGAGCGGCCGACCGCCACCTTCTGCCGGCTGCCCGCGTCGAGGTCGGAGATCGTCGCGTCGACCCGGTCGGCCATCTGCAGGACGTCGAGCACCTCCTCCAGCCGCTGCCGGCGCTCCGCCTCGCTCAGGCTGCGGTCGTTGTCGAGCGGCAGCCGGATGTTCTGGGCGACGGTCAGCGTCGGGTACATGACCGGATACTGGAACACCATGCCGACGTTGCGCTTGCGCGGCGGCAGTCGGGTCACGTCGCGCTCCCCGAACAGGATGCGGCCTTCGGTCGGGCGCTCCAGGCCGGCGATCATGCGCATCAGCGTGGTCTTGCCGCAGCCGGACGGGCCCAGCAGACAGGTCACCGCGTTCTCCGGAAAGGTCATCCGGATGTCGTCGACCGCGGTGAAGCCGCCGAACCGCTTGGTGACGCCGTCGATCCGCACTTCAATCATGCCGCACCGCCTTCCCGCGGCCGAGGCGCCGGCCGGACGCCGCATCGAACACCATCAGCCGTTCCGGCGCGATGCTGGTCCGGATGCGCTCGCCGAACCCGGGCTGGCCCGAGTCGGCGACCGGATGCGCGGCGGTCAACTGGCGACCGCCGGCGGCGACATAGACCACCAATTCGGCCCCCAGGTCCTCGATCAGATGGACCTGGCCGTCGAGCGTCAGGGCCCCGGCCGCCGGCTCGCCGCCGATCATCACATCCTCCGGCCGCACCACCACCACCGCGTCGCCGGCCCCGCCGGCCGGATCGTCCAGGTCGAACTCGAAGAGCGGCGTGGCGATCCGCCGGCCGCCGCCGTCGATCCGGCCGTCGATCCGGCTGGCCCGGGGGAAGCCCACCAGTTCCGCGGCGCGCAGGTGGTCGGGCTCGTCGTAGACCCGGTCGACCGGCCCCGCCTCGACAACCCGGCCCGCGTCCATCACCATCAGGTCGTCCGCCATCGCCAGCGCCTCCAGCGGGTCGGCGGTGGCATAGACGAAGGTAGCGTCCAGGTCGCGGCGCATCTGGCGCAGATCGTCCATCAGCCGTTCCCGAAGCTTGTAGTCCAGCCCGACCAGCGGATCGTCGAGCACGAAGATCTCGACGTCGGAGACCAGGCCGCGGGCCACGGCGGTACGCTGCTTCTCGCCACCCGACAGCTGGTCCGGCGTCTTGTCGAGCAGCGGCCCGATGTTCAGCAGGTCGCAGGCGCGCGCGATCCGGTCGCGCAGGTCCGCCTCCGACGCGCCCTGGATGCGCATCGGATAGGCGATGTTGTCGCGCACCGTCATGTGCGGGTAGAGCGCGAAGGACTGGGGAACATAGCCGATCCTGCGGAGCGAGCCGGGCTTGCCGGCGACGTCCTCGCCGTCGATCAGCAGTCGGCCACCGTCCGGCTGCTCCAGCCCGACCAGGAGGCGCAGCAGCACCGACTTGCCGCTCTCCGGCGGCCCGGTCAGCACGGTGGTCCGCCCGGCAGCGATCGCCAGGTCGATGCCGTCCAGCACCGTCCGGTCGCCGTAGCGGCGGATCAGGCCATCGCACACGATCAGGGATGCCATGGACGCGCCCCTTTCAGCGGCCGAGGGCGGTGAGGTGGGGGACCAGGAAGATCCCCAGCGCGAAGACCGCGGCGATGATCGCCAGGAACAGGGCGATCAGGCGCAGCGCCTTGCCCGGTGAGGCCTCGATCGGCACGTTGCCGACCGCGATCTCCAGGAAGGTCGCCACGATCACCAGTGTCAGGCCAACCTGGTAGAGGACCATGCTCGCCTGCTGGGCGATCAGGACGAAGCCCAGCGCCAGGAGACCGATCAGGACGATCTCGGCGCGCTGCTGGAACGTCAGGCCGCGCATCTCACACCTCGCCCCGCACGGTGCCGAAGGTCATCCCGACCAGCAGGTATTTCTGGAAGAAGTAGATCGCGAAGATCGGCGGCAGCAGGTAGATCGTCGTGATCGCCGAGATGAAGGTCCAGTCGACGCCGCCGTCGGAATACTGCCCGACCGACAGCGCCACCGGGATCGTCTGGGTGACCCGGCCGCCAATGATGTAGTTGAACAGGAATTCATTCCACACGAAGATCAGGTTGAAGATGAAGGCGGCGACGATGCCCGGCTTCACCTGGGGCAGGATGATCCGGAAGATGATGTGCATCCAGGAGGCGCCGGCGAGCACCGAGGTCTCGTCGAACCGCCGCGACACCCCGTCCATGAAGCCCTTGAGGATCCAGACCGAGAACGGAATGGAGAACATCGCGTAGAACAGGATGATGCCGGCGTAGCTGTCCTTCCAGCCGAAGGCCACGTACATCAGGTAGACCGGCACGATCACCGCCGCCGCCGGCAGCATCCGGATCGACAGCAGCAGGAACATCAGGAAATCCGTTCCCGCCGGCCGGAACCGGGAGAAGCTGAACGCCGCCAGGAACGACACGGCGACCGCGATCACCACCGCCGACACCGACAGGAACAGGCTGTTGAACAGCTGGTTGAGGAATTCGGGCCGGTTGAACAGCTCGACGTAGTTGGCCAGCGTCGGCGCGAAGATCAGCTTCGGCGGCACCGCCAGGATGTCGTCGCGCGACTTGAACGACGACAGCATGATCCACGCGACCGGCGCGAAGAAGATCAGCGAGACCAGCCACAGCAGGGCGTAGTAGAGCCCGTTGCGCAGGCGCTCTGACATCAGATCCGCCTCCTCTTCTCGCGCAGATGCAGCACGTAGATGAACATCGCGGTGAAGGCGATCGAGATCAGCAGCAGCAGCACGGCCAGCGCCGAGGCGCGGCCCATGGCGAAGCTGTCGAACCCGAGGCGGTAGAGGCTGATCGCCACCAGCCGGGTGCTCGACCCCGGGCCGCCGTCGGTCATCTGGAACACCAGGTCCATCGTCTTGAAGCCCTCGATCGTCCGGAGCAGGATGCCGAGCAGGAGGATGAACTTGCCGTGGTGGAAGACGATCAGGCGCAGCCGCTGGCTCCACGGCAGCCGGTCGACCTCGGCGGCCTCGAGCTCCGCCTTCGGGACCGAGCCGAGCGCCGCCAGCGTCATCAGCACCATGAACGGCGTCCACATCCAGACGTCGACCGCCAGCACCGCCGGGAAGGCGATGGCCGCCGAGCCGAGGAAGTCGACCGCCTGGAATCCCAGCCCGCGCAGGATGGCGTTGAGCACGCCGAAGGTCGGCTCATAGATCAGTCGGAAAAAGGTGCCGGTCGCCGCCGGGGTCAGCAGCATCGGCGTGAACAGCAGGGTCAGGGCAATGCGCCGGCCCGGCATCCGCGTGCTGCCCCAGAACAGCAGGCCCAAGAGGACGCCCAGGACCGTCTGCAGCCCGACGCTGACGAAGACGAAGACAAAGGTGCGGCCGAGATCGGCCCACAGCCCCGGATCGTTGAAGATCCGGACGAAGTTCTCGATGCCGACGAACCGCGGATCGCCGCCCATCATCAACTGGAAGCGGTGGAAGCTGAGGCCGAGCAGCCACAGCAGTGGGATCGTGTTCCAGATCAGGAAGAACACGAGAACCGGTGTCACCAGCAGCATCGGCAGCCAGCGTCGGTCGCTCAGCACCTGGACGATCCACGAACGCTCGTCCGCGCGGATGTATCGATTGCCGGTTGCGGTCGTCATCGGAACTCTCCGCCGCGGCGGGAAAACGGGGGCCGCCCCGATGAGGAGCGGCCCCGATCTCCGGTGCGCCGCGTCGCGGCGCGCCTGCCGGCTTTGGCTAGAGGGTCACCGACCGGCACTCGGCCGGCGGCGCCTCCTGGGCCGTGCCCGCATCGTACAGGATCTGCTGCTGCTGGCAGGCGGCGAACTCCATCGCCTGCATCGGATCGTCGGTCTGGCCGGTGACGTAGCTGGTGAACGCCTCCTGCTGGACCGACAGCATCTGGGCATAGGCCGGATGGTGCCAGAAATCGCGCGAGCGGCCGTTGCTCAGCATGTACTTGTAGGCCCGGAACCACGGCTGGATGGAGTCGAACTCCGGCCGGTTGAGCGTCGCCGCGTCGGCCGGGCAGCCGCCGCGCCGGGCGAACTCCATCTGGGTCTCCGGCAGGTACCACCACTTCAGGAAGTCGATGGCCACCATCATCTTGTCGTCCGGATTGAACCGGTTGATCACCCAGGGCTGACCGCCGATCGTGTAGATCCGGTCGGTGGTGCCGTCCGGCTTGGTGTGCTTGGGCGGCGGGACGACCAGCACCTTGTCGGCCAATTCATCCGTGATCATGGCGAGGCCGACGGCCGCCCACTGGAAGCAGGAGAACACCCGCCCCTGGCTGAACACGTCGATCTCCTCGGCGATGCCGTAGTTGACGGCACCCGGCGGCATGTACTGCAGCCAGTCCTTCATCATCGCGAGGCCTTCGGCGTTCACCTCGCTGTTCAGGATGCCGTGGACCTGGCCGGTCTCCGGATTCCAGATGTCGCCGCCACGGCTGAACATGAAGGGATAGAGGTAGCAGCTGATGAAGTCGTATTCCCGGCTGTACTGCATCGCCGTGCCGTACAGGTTCTGGTCCGGGCGGTTGAAGAAGGCCGCGATGTCGCGGAACTGGTCCATCGTCAGCTCTTCGAAATCCTCGAAGGTCTGCGGCAGGTCGCGGCCGTGCTGCTGACGGAAGGCGTCGCGCTCGGCCTGGTCCTCCAGCATGTCCTTGCGGACGAAGAGCGCGATGGTGTCGCCCTGCTGCGGGAAGCCCCACTTCTGTTCGGTGCCGTCCGGGTAGACCTGGTAGGAGTTCTCGACGATCGGCGAGTACCATTCGATGTCGAGTTCCGGATGCTCCGCGATCAGGTCCGAGGCGTTGACGATCCAGCCCGGCGCGGCGAAGGCGCCCAGCCATTGGCTGTCCGAGATGATGATGTTGAACTCGTCCGAGCGGGTCGCCAGCGAGGTCGCGGCGCGCTGGAACAGGGCGGAGAACGGCGCGTCGGCGAAGCCGAAGCTGACGTCGTAGCCGAACTCCTGCTTGGCGAAGTCGGCGAACAGCGGCGACATGTCGACGGCCAGCGAACTGGGCAGCCAGCCGGCGATGCCGAGGATGTTCATGTCGAACGACTGGCCCGCCAGCGGGTGGCCGTTCTGGGCGAACACCGCGCGCGGCATCACGACGGCGCTGGACGCGGCGAGGCCGGCCGCGACCGTTCCCTTGAGGACCTTTCGGCGGCCAAGGCGGCCGGTGGGCACGACAGACTTCGCGTCAATATGCTTGAGCGGCATGGTCATCCTCCCTTGTACGCCCTTGTGGGCGCGGTTCTGACCGGCGCGCCATGCGCACCGGCAATCCCACGGCCCCACGCCGCAAACGACGCGGGACCGGCAGGATCATATTCGTTGCACACGACGATAGGGTGGCGTTCGATCATTTGTCAACTCCGCCCGACATATGTATTTTCCGATCGCGCGGCAGGGGAACAAGGCCGCCCCGGGGTCCGCCGGAGGGAGGAAATCGACACCATGACGAAGAAGCTGATCAATGCACCCGACCAGGTGGTCGCCGAGATGATCGAGGGGATCGTCGCCGCCCACGGCGGTCATCTGCGCCAGTTGGCGCACAGTCCCCGGTCGGTAGTGGCACAGGGCGCCCCGCGGCCGGGCAAGGTGGGAATCCTGATCGGCGGTGGTTCCGGCCATGAGCCCGCCTTCGTCGGCTATGTCGGCAAGGGCCTCGCCGACGCCGCGGCGATCGGCAACGTCTTCGCCTCGCCCGGGCCGGAGCCGGTGCTGGAGGCGACCAAGGAGATCAACGGCGGCGCCGGCGTCCTCTACCTCTACGGCAACTATGCGGGCGATGTGATGAACTTCGACATGGCGGCCGAGATGGCCGCCATGGAGGACATCGAGGTCCGCACGGTGCTGGTCACCGACGACGTCGCCTCGGCCCCGCCCGACCGCCGGGAGGAGCGGCGCGGCGTGGCCGGCGATTTCTTCGTGTTCAAGATCGCCGGCGCGGCGGCGGATCTGGGCGCGGACCTGGACGCGGTGGAGGCTGCCGCCCGCAAGGCCAACGAGGCGACCCTGACCATGGGCGTGGCGCTGGAGCCCTGCTCGCTGCCGGCGACCCTGCGGCCGAACTTCACCCTCGGCGACGACGAGATGGAGATCGGCCTCGGCATCCATGGCGAGCCGGGGGTGGAGCGCGGCCCGATCCGCAGGGCGGATCACGTCGCCGACACGCTGCTCGATCGGATCCTCGCGGAGCTGGACGCCGGCGCCGGCGATTCGGTCGCGGTGCTGGTCAACGGACTCGGCGCCACCTCGCTGATGGAGCTCTACATCCTGTACCGGCGGGTGGTGCAGCGGCTGGGCGGTGCGGGAATCCGCATCCATGCCAATTGGGTCGGCGAATACGTCACGTCGCTGGAGATGGCCGGCGCGTCGATCACGCTGATGAAGCTCGACGACGAACTGACCCGGCTGCTCGACCATCCCGCCGACTGCGCCATGTTCGCCACCCGCTGAGCCGCCCCGACGCCCCGGACCCGACTCCCTGTCCCCGCGCCCGACCCCCGGCGACTCGCGGGGCTGTGGATCGCGTCGACAGGAAACGTCACAGACAAGGCCGTCCGCCGACGGCAAGGAGACACCGATGTCGCTTTCGCCCGCGCAGTTCGCCGACCTCCTGCGGCAGGTCGCCGCCGATGTTCACGCGCATTCCGATCACCTGAGCCGGCTGGACGGCGAGATCGGCGACGGCGACCACGGCGTGACCATGGACATGGGCTGGAGCGCCGCGATCGAGGCCGTCGACGCCCTCGGAGACGACGCCGGCTACACCGACATCTGCAACACGGCGGCGAAGGCGTTTCTCAACGCCGTCGGGGCGTCGGCGGGCCCGCTCTACGCCACCGCTCTGATGCGCGGCGGCCAGGCGCTGAAGGAGGTCGAGACGCTCGACCGCGACGCGATGGTCGCCTTCCTGGAGGCCGCCTGCGAGGGCATCCGCAGCCGCGGCAAGGCGGAACCGGGCGACAAGACCATGCTCGACGCCTGGCTGCCGGCGGTCGAGGCCGTTCGGACGGCGCAGCGCGACGGCCGCGACCTTCCGGAGTGCCTGGAGGCCGCGGCCGAGGGCGCGGAAGCCGGCGCGGAAGCCACCACGGCGATGGTCGCGCGCAAGGGCCGGGCGAGCCGTCTGGGCGAGCGGTCGAAGGGCCATGTCGATCCTGGCGCGGCCTCGGCGGCCCTGTTCTTCCGCTCGTTCGCCGCCAAGGCCCGCGACCTCTCCGCCTGAGAGCCGGTCGGGCCCCGGTCAGGTCCCGTCCAGCAGCGCTTCGGCCGTCTTCTGGTCGGTCACCAGGCAGGTCACCAGATCGCCGTGCAGCGCGGCACGGATGCTGGCGATCTTCTCAGGCCCGCCGGCGACCGCGATGCGCTGGGGGATTCGACGGATCTCCTCCAGCGTCAGGCCGATCAGCCGGTTGTCGAGGTCGCCGACGACCGGCCGGCCGGCGGCGTCGTAGAACCGCCCGGCAATCACGCCGACCGCCCCGCCGGCCCGGTAGGCGGCGCTCTCCCGCGCCCCGATCAGGCCGCTGTGGAACACCAGGCTGCTGGTTTCCACGGTGCAGATGCCGAAGACCAGCTTGCTGCACTGGTGCAGTGCAGCAAGGCCCCGCTGGACGCTGGGCTCCGCGAGGAGCGCCTGCTTCAGTTCGGGCGAACTGAGCGACGCCGGAACGTGCAGGTGGATCGCCCGCCCGCCCAGCCGGCGCGCGATGTTGGAGGTGCAGTCCTCGGCCGAAAAGCCGTCTTCGGCGGCCATGCCGCCGAGCACGGGGACCACGGAGAGCCCTGAGACCGTGGTCTCGGCCAGCGCGTTCGAAAGCGCGAGCACCGTACGCCCCCAGGCGACGCCCAGGATGTCTCCCGGACGGATAACTTCCTGGAGATAGGTGGCCCCGGCCTCTCCGACGCGCATCAAGGGGGGCCGGCGGCCGCGGTCGTCCGGCACCACCAGCGCGTCGGCGAGCCCGTAGACCTCGCGCAGCCGCCCGGCCGTTTCGATGGTCGACAGGGCATCCGGGCGGACGACCACGCGGATCAGCCCGCGATCGCGCGCCTCGGACAGATAGCCGAGCGCGGTGGTCCGGCCGACGCCGATTCGCCGGGCGACCTCCTCCTGGGTCAGCCCCTCCTGATAGTAGAGCCAGGCCGCCCAGAGCACGGGATCCATGCCGAACTGTGCCGGGGCACCGCCGGCCGTCCGGCGGCCGCGACCGCCCTTCGCGACGGTCGCCGCGCCGCGCGGCCGCGCCCGTTGAGGCTGGCCGTCGACTGCAGGTTGATTGGTCCGAACGTCGATCTCCGTCATCACCGCAAGGCTCCCGAACCCGAGTGCGCCCATGATGACGACACCGGGACACATCGCGCAACGGATGTGAACCGGTACGACGGCGTTGCAGGTCGGCGCGGCCATCGAGTGAGGACGGCCTTCTTCGGCGCTCTCCGGCTCTCCGTCGTCGTCGACCCCGCCCGGACGGAATGGAGCGCTTCAGGCCGGCGCGGCCTCGCGACAGGGGGCTTCGGCGGCGAGCTCGGCCAACCATCCCACGTCGTCGCCCGACAGCGTATCGATCAGCCCGGCCCGCAGGCTCTCGCGGAGCAGGCGTCGCGGCTCGAGCCCGGCACGCTCCATCGCGTCGATCCTGGTCGGGTCGTAGGCGTGGCAACGCAGGGTGATCCCGGCCGCGCGCAAGGCGCGGGCCTGCTCGTCGTCCCAAACCGCGAGATCGATCGAGAGCTGGTCGAGCCGGGCCGAGCGCGCTACCGCAAGGGGATCGCCGAAGCGCTCGTGGACGATCCCGCCTGTCAGCACATCCGGCAGCCGGTCCTTGAGCGCGCCGAGCCAGCGGTGATCGAAGGAGATCAGCATCGCCCGGTCGCGATCCGCGGGGTCGGCAAGCGCGCGGGCAAGGGCGTCGGCCATGCCGGCGAGATTCCGCTTCTCCTTCACCTCCACCTCGAGCACGGCGTCGTTGCGGTGCGCCCAGTCGAGCGCCTCGGCCAGCGTCGGCACGCGGGTTCCGGAGAACTCGGGGCCGAACCAGGCTCCGGCGTCGAGGCCGCGGATCTCGGCGAGAGTGAGGTCGGCGGCCGCTCCCGTGCCGTTGGTGGTGCGGTCGACGAGCAGGTCGTGAAGCACAACGATGTCGCCGTCGGCGGTCAGCACGACGTCGATCTCGGCGGCATCGCCACCGGCGGCGCGCACGGCGTCGAGGGCGGGGAGCGTGTTCTCCGGGGCGTGCAGCGAATTGCCGCGATGGCCGGAGAGGTGCGGCAGGGGGCCGGGGCGTCTGAAAAGCTCGGGCATGGGGGGGCTCCCGTTCTGGGACGACGCTCAAAGCTTGCCGAGTCCGGCAGCCATCACGTCCTCTCGGGTGATCCGCTCGGTGAGGATGAAGACGACGATCATCGGCAAGAGCAGGATCAGGGTGACGACGGCGGCGGTGGGCAGCACCAGGATGTCGCCGCCGAGATAGGACCAGAGACGCACCGCCAGCGGCTGCACCGCGGGCGCGCCGACCATGAAGCTCTTCTCGAATTCCTCGAAGGAACCGATGAAGCTCAGCAGCCCGCCGGCGGCGAAGCCGGGCCAGGCGAGCGGCAGGGCGATGCGCAGGACCGCCGTTCGGTAGGACGCGCCGAGCGTGCGCGCGGCGAGCACGAGCTCTTCGGGGATGCCCTCGAGCGTGGCGGCGAGGATGCGGATCATCAGCGGCAGCGTGCCCACCACCTGGACCAGCACCACGCCCGCGACGGTGCCCGCAAGCCCGGTGACGAAGAAGATCTCCCCCAGGCTCACGGCGACGACGATGCCCGGCACGATCATCGGGGCGAGCACGAACACCTCCACCGCGCGCCGGGCACGGAACGAGAAGCGCGCCATCGCCCATGCGGTGGGAAAGGCGAGAGCGGCCGTGAGCGTGGTGACCACGGCGGCGATCACCAGCGACAGGATCGCCGAGGGAATGATGCTGCGGTCGACCATCACCTCGCGCCAGGCCGAGGTCGACAGCGATGCCGGCACGATGCGCGGCGGAAACCAGCCGACGGCGGGGTCGTAGAAGGCCCACAGGACGATCACCGCGAGCGGCGCGAGAAGGGTGAGCGCGAAATAGCCGTAGAGCGTCGCGGCGATCAGCCGCTGGCTGCGGGCGTGGTGGCTGCGCGGGGCACGGGCGGTTGCACGCGCGGGGGCGGCCGCGGGGGTGGAGCGCACGGCGGTCATCAATCGCCCCTCCCGCGCGTCGCGCGCCGGGTGAACGACCCGATCAGCGCGTAGTAGGCAAAGAGCACCGCGATCGCCATGACCGAGAGCATCGTGCCCATGGCATAGACGAGGTTCCAGTTGCCCCGCTGGAAGCCCTCCTCGAACATGTGCACCGAGAGCGGCAGCGGGTAGGCGGGGCCCAGCAGCGAGGGGATCACGAAGGAGCCGAGCGACCCGATGAACGACAGCAGCACCGCCGCGGTGATGCCGGCCTGCGCGAGCGGCACCTGGATGCGCCAGAGCACGGTGAGCCGCGAGGCCCCGAGGGTGCGGGCGGCGGCAAGCACCTCGCTGGGGATCGCGGCCATGGCCCCCGAGATGATCAGCGTCATGAAGGGGACGGTCTTCCACATCGAGGCCATGATCGCCCCACCCCCCCACTCGTCGCGCACCAGCCGCGGCAGATCGAGCCCCAGGGGTGTCGCCAGGCGGCTCGCCATGCCGCCGCGGTCGAACATCACGAGGATCATGAAGCCGGCGATGATCCCCGGCACGACGAGCGGCAGCCGGTAGAGCGTGCGTGCGGTCCGCTGCGCGGTCTCGTTGGCCTGAAGGAGCGCGGCGAGCGGGAGCGCGACGAGCAGACTCGCCGCCGTCGGGGCGATGCCGAGCCAGAGCGAGAATGCGAGGCCGTCGAGGAACACCCCGTCGCTGAGCACGCGCGCCCAGTTATCGAGGGTGAAGGTGGCGGGCTCGCCGGCCCGCAGGTTTCCGCCGGTGCGAAAACTGCCCCAGACGACGCGCAGCAGCGGCAGGCCGAAGGTGGCCAGCAGATAGCCCACGCCGGGAAACAGGAGAAGCGCAAGCAGCCAGAAGGGTGGGCGGGTCTCAACCGGCATCGGCAGCCTCGACGGCGACGGTTTCGGCGAGCCGGTGCAGCGCCGCCGGCGCCTCCGCGCGCACCCGCGTGCCGGGCGCCAGAACCGCGCGAAGCCCGCCGGGCGCGACCGACCGATAGCTCTCGCCCGCACAGGCGAAGGTGTAGTGGATCGCAGCCCCCAGGAACACCGCCGTCTCGACGATGGCCCGACCTTCCGGGTCGGCCGTGAGCGTCAGGTCCTCCGGGCGGATCGCCACGGCCACGCGCCCGTCGGACGCGCCCGGCACGGGGCGTCGGTCGCCCCAGGGCAGGTCCGCCAGCCCGCCCCGGACGGTCAGCGGGATGACGTTGGTCAGGCCCAGGAAGTCGGCGGTGAATCGGGTGGCGGGGTGGCGGTAGAGGTCGGCGGGTGCGCCGCGCTCGACGATGCGGCCCTCGGACATGACGACGATCTCGTCGGCCATGGCCATCGCCTCCGACTGGTCGTGGGTGACGTAGACCGAGGTGATCCCGAGCTTGCGCTGTAGAGCGCGCAGGTCCTCCCTCAGGTCATCGCGGAGACGTGCGTCGAGATTCGAGAGCGGCTCGTCGAACAACAGGAGGTCGGGCTCGATGACGATGGCCCGGGCGAGCGCCACCCGCTGCTGCTGGCCGCCCGACAATTGCCGCGGCAGGCGCTCGGCGAGGTGGTCGAGGCCGACGAGGGCAAGTGCCGCGTCGATCCGGGGGCGCGCATCGCCGCGGCGCACCCGGCGCATGTCGAGCCCGAAGCCGACATTGCGCCGGACGGTCATGTGGGGAAAGAGCGCGTAGGTCTGAAACACCATGCCGAAGTTGCGCCGCTCGGGCGGCACCGCGTCGATCCGCGCGCCGTTCAGCGCGATCTCGCCCGCGGTGGGTTCGGCGATGCCGGCGATCAGGCGCAGCAGCGTGGTCTTGCCGCAGCCCGAGGGGCCGAGAAGGCAGACGAACTGCCCCGGCCGCGCCTCGAAGTCGACCCCTTGCAGCGCGCGGGTGCCGCCGAACACCTTGGTCAGGCCGCGGGCTGCCAGATGGGCCGATGGACGAGGGCTCATGGGTGGCTCCGAGTCGGGCGGTGGGGCGGCCCCGAGGGCGGGGCCGCCCCTTGGCGGATCAGTCGGCCAGGACGTTGGCGGTGAAGTACGCGCCCATGGCGTCCTTCAGCGGGTTCGGCATCTGCGAGAAGGTGCGGGTGGCGAACTCGTCGGTCGGGATCAGCCGGGCAGCCTGCTCGGCGGTGAACTCGGCCGAGGGGTCGATGTCGGTACGCGCCGAGCGCGAGCCGTTGATCGAGAGCTTGGTGAGCTGGATGTCCTGCGAGATCATGAAGTCGAGGAACAGAAGGCCCGCGGCAACGTTCTCCGCGCCGACCGGCAGGAACATGCCGTCGCCGCCGCCGACCTGGCCGGTCTCGAGCAGCGCCTGGCGGGTCGAGGGCGGCAGAAGGCCCCGGCCCATGAAGTCATAGGCCATGTCCTCCCAGCCGGTGCCGATCGCCGCGGCGCCGTTGGCGATGAGATTGAGCGTGTCGGAATTGCCGTTGGTCAGTTCGACCACCGGCAGCAGCTCGCCGTAGTAGGCCCAGATCGGGGCGGCACAGTCGCTCGCGACCCACTCGTCGGCCGCCTCCCGCGTGATCGCGTAGTCGGAGAAGACGGCGCGGCATGCCTCGCCCTCGACCACGGCATGGGCGACCGATTGCAGGAAGCCATTGCCCGAGCCGCCGCGGGTGGGGTTGGTCACCGCCACGGCGCCGGGGTTGTTGGTGGCGTAGTCGAGCAGCGCCTCGACCGTCTGCGGCAGGGCGTCCTCGCCGACCATCGACGCGTTGTAGACCAGCGAGGTCTGGTTACGGTGAAAGGGCAGGTAGATGCCGCCATGCACGTTGCCCGCCGCGACCGTGGCGAGCTCGGGGTCGACACCCTCGGCCGAGGGCAGAACCTCGTGGAGCGCGATGTTGGCGATCGCGTCTTCGGCCAGCAGCGTCGAGAAGGACGAGCCCGAGCCGATGAAGTAGACGTCCGCCGGGGCCGCCCGGCCCGCGTTGAGGGCGGCGATGAGCTGCTGGACGGCGGTGTTGCCGTCGCCGCGGACGTAGTCGACGCTGATCCCGTGGGCCTCCTCGAAGGCCGGGATCAGGTGCTCCTGGAACAGCGGCCCGAAGGAATTGGTGAAGTCGAAGAAGGTGAGTTCGCCCTGCTCGGTCGCGGCGGGCACCACGATATCGGCGAAGGTCTCCGGCGACAGCGCGGCAAGGTCGATGCCGGCATCGAAGTTGAAGGCGTCCGCGCCCACCGGCTCGGCGGCGTGCACGGCGGTTCCGGACATCAGGATGGCGGCGAGGGCCAGGCAGCGGGTCATGACTCTGGTCTCCTAGGGCATTGCCGGAAGGGTCGGGGGGCCGCACTGCTTTCGACGCCGCCCGGAGGGGCGGGTCGTTCCGGCGCGCGGCGGGCCGGATAACGGGCTCGGGAGACGATCGAGGAGCCTCGGCGCGAGATCCGGAGCGACCGCGAAGACGACTCCGCCGTCGCCCGCGAGGGGATAGGGCAGGGTCACGGCCCCCCCGGCGCGCGCCAGATGCAGCCCGCCGGCTCCGTCCCAGAGGTTCATGTGGGGCTCGATGTAGCCGTCGAGCCGGCCGGCGGCGACGTGGGCGAGACAGAGCGCGCCGGCTCCGAGGCGACGGAACTCGATGTCCTCGGCCGTGAGCGCGGCTACCAGGACGGCGGCCAGCCCCGGGTCGTGCCGGGCCGAGAGACCGATGCCCACCACGCGCCGCGCGCCCGGCGGCAGGACGGGCGCGCCCCGGTCCGGGCGCACCTCCAGCGGTCCCTCGGGGCCGGCAAAGAACACGTCGCCCGAGAGCGGGTCGCCGATCCAGGCCGCGACGACCTCGGGGCCGCGCGCAAGCGCGATGGAAGTGCAGACATAGCCGAGCCGGCGGGCGAAGTTCACCGTGCCGTCGACCGGGTCGATCAGCCAGCCGAACCCGCCGTCGGTTGGGATCGCGCCGCCGCCCTCTTCGCCGAGCACCCCGTCCTCGGGAAATGCCTCAGCGATGGCGCGACGGAGCATCGCCTCGACCCGAAGGTCGGTGTCGGTGACGAGGTCGTCGGCGGCCTTGGTGCGGGGCCGGGACACGCCCGTGCGGAAGGCGTCGGCAATCTCGTCGCGCGCGAGGACCGCGAGCCGGTCGCCGAGGGCGATGCGGCCTGCCAGCCCGGTCATGGGCGCTCTCCGGAATCCTCGCCCTCGGGGGCCGCGAGCCCGAGGCTGCTCCGCAGGATCGGCGTTGCCGGCAGGCGCTCCATCCCGCCCTGCGCGGGCCCGGCGCCCCCAGGCCGGCGCGTCGCGTCGATATGGGCGAGGACGCCCTCGACCATCAGCGAGACGGGCTGGGCGAAGGTCGCGAGATCGTAGGGCGCCCAGGAGGAGGCAGGCAGGTTGTCGAAGCCGATGAGCGCCACGTCGTCGGGCACCCGGACGCCGGCGGTACGCAGCCCGTCGATGAACCCGATCGCGAGCATGTCGTTGGCGGCGAACACGCCGTCGGGGCGGCTGCCCGGCGGCAGGGCGAGCCACTCCTCGGCGGCCGCGGCGCCGTCGGCCGCGGTCATGCCCGGGGTGTGGACGACCGAGGCGCCGCTGGCCGCGCCGACGAAGCCGCGGGCCCTTTCGCCCCCGGCCCGGCTGTCCGGGGGGCCGGCAAGGACCGCGATACGACGGCGACCCGCACGGGCAAGAAGCTCGGCCGCCTGCGCCCCGGCGGCGGCATTGTCGGTGCCCACGGCGTAGCCTCCCGCCGCGGGCACCGGGCGATTCAGACCCGCGACGAAGCGGCCCTGGCGCAGGATCGATCCGGCGAGCCCCGGGTCCACGTCCCCGGCCGTGACCACCACACCGCGGGTCTGCCAGCGGCCGGTCTCCGCGATCAGGGCTGCTACCCGGTCCTCCTCGGCCGCGTAGAACATCATCGGGGCGACGCCCATTTCTTCGAAGGCCGCCAGCAGCCGCGACAGCACCTGCGCGCGCCAATCGAATTCGAGTCGGGCGGTGACCACGGCGATCAGGGGGGCGTCGCCGGTGACCATCGAGGCGGCCAGCGCGTTGTGCTGCCACCCCAGCGCCGCCGCCGCTTCGCGGATGCGCGCGCTGGTGGCCTCGGCGACATGGCCCTTGCCGGTCATGACGCGGCTCACCAGCGCGGGCGAGACGCCGGCCGCCCGGGCGACCTCGCGGGAGGTGACGCGCTTCACCATGGCCGCCGCCCGGTCCGGGGCAGGGCGGGAACCGCGGCGGAAGCTACCGTGGAGGGGGTGTAAAACGTTTCACTCATGACCCGATAATGCCGGCGTATTGCGACAGCCGCTTTGAGGCCGGACGAAGGTTTCATGACAGGTACGGCGAGGGAGGCTCCCCTCGCGGGGATCTCCAAGACGTCGATCGCCCGGCGCCGGACGGGTGCGGTTCGGCAAAGGCTCCGACCGAGGGGCGCGGTGCCGCCGGAAATGGGCAGCGCCGAAGCCGGTCCATCAGCAACGCCAACCGGAGGGGCCGCGACCGCACCCTGGACACGAGGGCCGACTGGCTTCTTCAGCCCTCGCCCTGGCCCAGGGGGCGTCCGATCCGGGAATCCGCCGGTTCCGGTGCGGCGCGGTTCGCTCTAATCGGCGTCCGCCGCTTGGAGCGCCGCCGCCTCCTCGGCACGGCTCATCGGCGCGCCGGCTCCGGACAGGTCCAGATAGGCATCGAGGACGTCGAGGGAGGAGGCCGGCGCGTAGCCTGGCTCCCGTCCGCCCGACGGCACTGTCGTCGCAAACCGAACCATCCAACCCGAGCCGGCGCGACAGGCGACCGAAACGACGGACGATCCGTCTGTCGTCTCGTATTCGAACTCCCGACAGAGGGCGTCGCCCGCCGTTTCGAACGTGGCGACCGGGGCGATCACGCTGCCGTCCGGCAGTCGCGCCCGCTCGCCGGAGGGCAGAGCGTTGAGCGCTCCGAGGATCGCCGGATCTTCGACCAGCGCGACACGCAGACCGCCGGCGGCGCGCGGCTCCTGGAGGGCATCGGCCGCGACGAAGCCGCCGACCGCACCGGCGACCAAAGCCACCGAGGCCGCGAGCGCCCCCCACCGGACACTCCGGCGAGGCATCGATGCCCGGGGGCTGCGGACCGACGGCATTTCGGGCACCGGGGTGTCCGATTCCCGCGCCGCTTCGGCCGCGGCGATGGTTTGCCGTGCCCGCAGCAGGAGCGTGCCGGGAACCGGCTCCGACTTGCGTCGTTCACCCTCGCGGGCCAGCAGATCGTGGGTCTCCGCGAACCGGCGAAGGCGCTTCGCGACAGCCTCGTCGCGTGCGGCCGCCTCGCTCACCCTGAGGGCTGTCGCCTCGTCGAGTTCGCCGTCGGCGAACGCCATCAAGGTCTCGTCGCTGAAGCCGGGGTCGGCCATCCTGGATCTCCCTCGCCCCACACCCAACGCCGGGGCGGTCACGTTATTCCCAGCCTTTCGGCCAGCGCGACGCGGGCGCGGGCCAGGCGGCTCATCACCGTTCCTTTCGGGATCCCGAGAACCTCGGCCGCCTCGGCGTAGGAAAGCCCCTCGACACCCACCAGGACGATCACCTCCCGCTGCTCGGTCGGCAGGTCGTCGATCGCGGCCTCGGTAGACCGGACCATCAGCCTGGCCTCTGTCGCCCGGTCGCCGTCGTCGCCGGAAAGCTCCGGCACGGCGTCGAGATCGACATGACGGCCGTGCGACCTTCCGCGCCGCAGCGTGTCGATCCAGGCATTGCGGAGAATGCGGAACAGCCAGGCCTGCAGCCGCGTCGCCGGATCGAACGAGTCGCGCCGGCGGACGGCCCGTTCGACGGTGGTCTGCACCAGGTCGTCGGCCAGGTCCGCATCGCGGCACAAGAACAGGGCGAACCGGCGGAGATCCGGCAGGGCCTCGATCAGCCTTTGATTGAAAGCCTCGGTCATCCGCCGTGATCCGGTTTTGCCGGCTCGGCCCGGCGGAATATTCTTGGTCCGGCAACGTAGGTCAGCTTCAAGGAGCCTGCCAGTCCGGTCCGCCGGACCCGCCATCGGAAAACGCCATGACCCCTGTCGTCCGCATTCTTCTCGCCCTTCTGCTGGCCCTGCCGATCCTGGCAACGCCGCCCCTGCCCGGAGGGGCCGGGACGCCCGTGGCAACGGCTTGGGCCGACGACGACGGCGGCGACGACGACGACGACGACGACGACGGTGGAAGCGATGACGACGACGACGACGGACATGACGGCGGCAGCAGCAGCGGATCGGACAGCGGGTCGCGGGACGACGGCATTGACGGAAGCGACGACGGCGACGACGTCCGCCCTACGGCCGACCCGGGATCCGTCGACGATCTGCTGGCGCCGTTGCGTAGCTTCTTCGGGTCTTCGCCCCCCGCACCAGCGCCGCAGCCGGTCGTTCCTCCACCGCCGCCGACCGCCGCCGCGGGAGAGATCGTCACGCTGGATTTGAGCGAGGACGACCTCTCCGCCCTGGTGGCCTCCGGCTTCCAGGTCCTCGACGAGCGGGCCGTCGCGAACCTTGACCTCACCGCTCGGCGATTGCGCATCCCCGACGGTCTGACGCTGGCCGAGGCCCGTGCTGCCCTGCGATCCCTGCCGTCGGGCCGGCGGGCGGACTTCAACCACTACTACCGGCCGGAGCAGGCCCCGCCCGTGGCCTGCCAAGGGCTGGAATGCCCGGCCCGCCTGATGATCGACTGGCCGCCGGCCGGAACCCGGCAGGACAGCTGCGTTCGCGACGTCCCGATCGGCATGGTCGACACTGGGATCAACGACGCGCATGAGACGTTCCGAGGAGCGCGGCTCGAGCTGCACCGCCTTGGGGGCGTCGCCCTGGAGCCGGCGAGCGCGATTCACGGAACGGCGGTCGCGGCCCTTCTGGTCGGCGATCCCGCCGGCCGGTCGCCGGGCCTCGTGCCCGCCGCTCCGCTGGTCGCGGTCGATGCCTTCCACCGAGCCGGCACGGACGAGAGGGCGGACGTCTACAGCCTCGTCGAGGCTCTGGGGCTCCTGGTCGACCGCGGCGTCCGGGTCATCAATCTGAGCCTCAGTGGTCCCCCCAACACCGTTCTCGAGGAGATCGTGACGCGGATCGCGACGGATCGGGACATCGTCCTGGTCGCCGCTGCGGGCAACGCCGGGCCGAGCGCGCCACCCGCCTATCCCGCCGCCTACGATCCGGTCATCGCCGTCACCGCGGTCGACCGGAACCGTCAGGTGTACCGCCGCGCCGGCCGCGGTTCCCATATCGACCTTGCCGCGCCGGGGGTCGACGTGTGGACCGCCGCCTCGATCCGCGGCGCCCGATGGAAGACGGGGACCTCGTTCGCGGCGCCGTTCGTCGCCGCGGCGGCGGCCATGCTGCGCCAGCAGACGCCCGACATGTCGGCCGACGCGGTGCGGCAGGCCCTGCTCGGCCGGACGATCGACCTCGGCGACCCGGGGCCCGACGCGGTCTATGGGGCGGGGCTCCTGTCCGTCGAAGGGCTCTGCGATGGTGGCAGCGGGGCCTGATGGCGGCACCGCCGCCGTCGTCAGGCGGATCGAAGAACGGCCGGCCATCGCTGGGCGGCTAGCCGTTCTGCGCCACGCCCCAGACCGGCAGCCGGAGCGGCAGGACCCAGTCGTCGGGGCCGAAGCGGTTGACGGTCACGGCCGTCAGGTCGACCGCGGGATCGATGAAAGGCTGCGCGGGCCGTCCGTTGAGGGACTTCGAGATCTCGGCCCTGACCGACACGTCGCCGTAGCCTCCGGCCCGCCACAGCTCCTCCAGATAGCCGGCGAACTGGTGCACCATGTCCGCGCGGACCAGCATCTTCGAGGCCTGGCGTCGCGTCAGGTAGTCCTCGGGATCGATGATCCACTCCGTGCCGTCGCCGGCGGTGACGACGAACCGGCCCTCGGCGCGGCGGTCGTAGATCCGCATGCGCCATGAATACCGGTGGCCGTCGCCGCTCCAGCGGACCTCCGTCGGGAACAGCGATGCCCGCACCGGCAGCGCGAGCTGGATCGCCAGCCACAGCGCGATGCCCAGAAGGGACAGGGCCGGCAGGCGCCGCGGGGCCGGCATGGGCCGCGGAACCTGGGGCGGCACCGCTTCAAATCGTTCATGGAGCCATCGGGCGCCCAGGCGTGGCCAGTCCGGAGCGAAGAACATCGTCGTCGCGGCGATGGTCAGCCACGGGAAGATGCCGATGTTGAAGAAGAAGGCGTTCGCTGAATGAAAGACACAGTAGACCAGGAAGACGGCGAGGCGGGTGCGCCGCCAGAGCAACAGCGGTGCCCCCAGGACATGGAGCACGACCGTTCCCCAGGTCCCGGCCAGGATGACCGCGTCGTAGTGGAGCAACCCGTGCAGGGGCGTCGATTCCGCCTGGGCGCGCAGCCAAAGCCCCAGAGGTTCCCCTGCCAGCCAGTCCGGCGTCAGCTTAACCAGGCCGGCGTAAATCAGCATGATCTCCATCTGCGCCCGCAGGATGAAGACGGCAGCGTAGGGCACGCTGTCGTCGGTCCGCGTCCGCCTGCGCCGGGCGTCGATCGACAGGACCCGTTCCGCCGGCAGAAAGCACATCAGGATCAGGAACAGGATCACCAGATAAAAATGGTTCAGGTACTCTGCCTTTTCCAATAAAAAGAAATATATGAAAATGATTGTCGTAGATATGATGGCAAGCCTGTAAAAGAGTCCGATTGCAACAAGGAAAGCCGACAGGCCCATCGCCAGCCATGCCAGTTGAATCCAGGGCTCCGATAGCGGAGCCACCCAGCCGAAACCTGAATAAGTAAAATTGAACTCCGGAAGAACATAATACCGGTAGATCCTGTCGTACTTGATGAACCGCCAGCAGTCCCAGACCAGGAGCGTCCCCAGGGCGATCCGGAAGACGGCGAGCGACAGCGGCGACACTCGACGGGAAAGGTGGTCCTTCAGGTGCGACAGGGACGCTCTGCCTGCAGACGCCATGACGGTCTCCGTGGACGTTCCGGTGTGCCATGGCTCCACCAACGCACCGGATCGCAACCTATTCCGGGACCGGCCGGCGAAACATCGATCGCCCTCGACGGACCATATTTTTCGCGAGCGACGGAATAGGGGCAGAGCGTCTGCGTTCGCTATCGGGCAATCCGGGTACCGGACCGATGACAACCGCGGAGCGCTGCGATGAAGCCTCACCCGATACTCCTCGCCGGCGGCCTGTGCCTGACCCTCGGCTTCCAGACGCCGGCGCTGGCCCACGATCGAGACCCCGTCTCGGCACTCTTCTCGTCCATCCTGTCGGATATCCAATCCGCGTCCAGGAGCGGTCACCATCGGGGCTGGGACGACGATGACGACGACCGCGGCGGCTGGGACGACAACGACGACGACGGCGGCGGTTGGGACGACGATGACGACGATCGAGGCGGTTGGGACGACGACGACGATCGAGGCGGTTGGGACGACGACGACGATCGCGGCGGGAACGACGACGACGATTGAAGCCGCGGGTCGGCGGCGCATCGGTGGCCTGGCCGCGGCAACCGCCTGACCCAGGGTCCTGAACCAAGGCGACCGGAACGCGCCCAGTCGGCACCCGGCGCCGGGATCCCCTCCCACCGAGCGAAGGTACCTTTGACATTGCGCCCCCGGCGCATCTGCCGGGCTCTGCGTGTCAAGCCGACGAGAACCCACAACAGAGGATGCACGGACCAATGCGTACCACCCGATATACACGCCTGCGCACTGCCCTGCTTGCCGGAGCGGCCGCCGCGCTGCTCGCCTCCCTTTCCGCGCCGGGCTCCGACGCCCAGCCGGTGTCCAGCGAAGCGATCGAACGATACCTGAGGAACAACGACCTGGCACCGACGGCGGAAAACCTGAACCGGGCCTTCAGAGACCTGGACCGGGACCGCCGGAGCGGTCGCGACGACGACGATGACGACGGCGTCTTCGGTTCGTCGGACGACGATGGCGACGACGGCTTCGACGACGATGACGACGACGGCTTCGACGACGATGACGACGACGGCTTCGACGACGATGACGACGACGGCTTCGACGACGATGACGACGACGGCGTCGACGACGATGACGACGACGGCTTCGACGACGATGACGACGACGGCTTCGACGACGATGACGACGACGGCTTCGACGACGATGACGACGACGGCTTCGACGATGATGACGACGACGGCTTCGACGACGATCGCGGCTTCGACGACGACGGTCGCGGCCGAGACGACGACGACGATGGCGACGGCTCGTCCGGCGGTGACAGCAACGACGACGACGACGATTAGCCGAGTCCGCGATTGCCGACCGCGCGGCAGGGCCGAACCTTCCGGGGTCGGCCCTCCACGCTCCGACCATGGAAGACCAGATCGTGCCGAAGGTTCCCAGGCCCCCCGCTCCCGAAGACGCACCCATGCGCGCCGAACCGGCGGTCGCCGCTCCCGGGCTGACCGTCGTCTATGACGGCGCGTGTCCGTTCTGCACGGCCTATGTGCGGTTCGTGAGGCTGCAGGAGGCCTTTGGCCCCGTGATTCTCGTCGACGCCCGCTCGGACCACCCCGTCGTCGGGGAGATCGCCGCGGCGGGGCTCGATCTCGACAGCGGCATGGTCGTCGAGATGGAGGGCACGTACTACCACGGACACCAGGCGATGCACGTCCTGAGCCTGCTGACGACACGGTCGGGCGCCTTCAACCGCGTCGTGCGCTGGCTCTTCAGGTCTCCCCGGGTGGCGCGCCTCGTCTATCCGGCACTCGTTGCCGGCCGCAACGCGACCCTGCGCCTGCTCCGGCGAGGCCGGATGCGCTGACCCGAGGCGCCGTTCCGGCACGCGTCGGCGTTGCCCGCGTGCGCGCTGACGGGCCCGGATCGCCTGGCCGGAACGATCCTTGGCGCCCCCAGGCCGGCCGCTTCGGAGGAGGCCCCGCGCAGTCTAGGCCGACGGAGAGCCCGTGATCAGATCGACGGCCCGGTCGGCGACGGCCATCGCCGGGGCGTTGGTGTTGGCGCTGACGATCCGAGGCATCATCGATACGTCGATCACCCTCAGCCCGTCGACGCCGCGGACCCTCAGGTCGGGCGTCAGCACCGCCATCGGATCGCCGTCCGGTCCCATGCGGCAGGTGCCGCAGGCGTGATAGTTGGTCTTGACCGTCCGCCGGCAGTGGCGCTCCAGCGCGTCGTCGTCATCCACCCCCGCCCCGGGGAGAAGCTCTCCGGTGACCAGATCGGACAGGGGCCGGCTGGCCAGGACCGCGCGGGCGAAGCGCAGGCCCGCGATCTCGTCTGCGACGTCGTCGGGATCGCCGAGGTAGTTGCCATGGATCAGCGGCGGGTCCGCCGGATCGGCGGACGCAAGCTTGACCCATCCGCGCGCGCGCGGCTGCATCAGGCAGGCGTTCAGGGTCACGCCGTCGGTCGGCCGCACCTCCCTGATGTCGCGGTCCAGGTAGACTGTCGGGACGCAGTAGAGCTTGATGATCGGCGGCCCCTCGCCGACGCTGGGGCCGCCGTAGGGATCGACGAAGGCGCAGGCCTCGACGCCGTTGCTGGTGACCGGACCGCTGCGGAACAGCAGGTACTGCAGCCCGTTGCGGATCATGTTCCAGCCGACGTCCTGACGGAAATAGCCGTAGGCGCCGTCCGTCGTGGCGACGACCGGCACCTCGTGGTGGTCCATCAGGTTCTGGCCCACGCCGGGCAGGTCGGCGACGGTTTCGATGCCGTGCTCGGCGAGGTGGGCGGCGGGGCCCAGGCCGGAGAGCATCATCAGCTTCGGCGTGCCGAAGGCGCCGGCCGCCAGGATCACCTCGGTGGCCGCATGTGCCGTCTCGACGCCCCGGCCGTCGTCAAAGACCACGCCGGTGCACCGGCCGTTCTCGACGACCAGCCGGATCACCCGCGCCTTCAGCCGGATCTTCAGCCGGGAATCGTCCATCACCGGGCGCAGGAAGGCATCGACCGCACTGCACCGCCGGCCCCTGGACGCGGTCAGCTGCATATAGCCGACGCCGCGCTGCTCGCCCGCATTGAAGTCGGGACGGAACGCATGGCCCATGCCCTGAAGCGTGCGGACATAGGCGTGGGAGAGGTCGCAGACATGCTCGTGGTTGGAGACTTTCAGCGGCCCGTCGGTGCCGTGCGCCTCGCCATAGAACCGCTGGTTGGCCTCCTGCCGGAAGAAGCGGCGCAGCATGGCCTGCCAGCCCCAGCCGGGATCGCCGGTCGCGTCGGCCCAGTGGTCGTAGTCCTCCGGCCGGCCCCGCATGTAGACGAGGCCGTTGACGCTCGACCCGCCGCCGAGGACCCGCCCCTGCGGTAGGTCCTGCACCCGGCCGTCCAGTTGGGGTTGCGGCACGGTCCGGTGGAAGGTCAGGTGCCGGCTGCCCGACAACATCTTGATAAAGCCCGCCGGCATGCGCAGCAGCGGATGCCCGTCGCCGCCGCCCTGCTCCAGCATCAGGACGCGGGCGCCGAACTCGCCGACCAGGCGGCCGGCCGCGACGCAAGCGCTGGTCCCGCCACCGACGATAATGTAGTCGTACTCGGTCACGATGGATGAGCCCCTACCAGCAGATGTAGCCGCCGTCCGCCACGACGACCGACCCGGTCATCAGGCTGGCGGCGTCGGAGGCCAGGAACAGCACGACGGAGGCGATTTCCTCCGGCTGCCCGACCCGCTTCATCGGCGTCATTTCCATCCAGACCCGGTACATCTCCTCGTTCTGCATGCCGAAGCGTGTCAGCGGCGTCTCGATATAGGTCGGCGCCACCGCGTTCACCCGCACGCCGCGATTGCCCCACTCTGCCGCCAGCGACCGGGTCAGGTGATGCACCGCCGCCTTCGACGCGTTGTAGAACGCCTGCGGCTGCGGCTTATTGGCGATGAAGCCGGACATCGAACCGATGTTGACGATCGCGCCGCGGCCCTGCGCCAGCATCCTGCGGCCCGCCGCCCGGCAACACCAGAACAGGCCGTCGAGGTTGACGTCCATGTGGAGGCGCCAGTGGTCGTCGCCGGTGTCCTCCGCGCGCACGTCGCTCCGCGCGATGCCGGCATTGTTGACCAGGATGTCGAGGGCGCCGTGCGTCGCCACGATGCGGTCCACCGCCGCATCGACGTCGGCGGAACGGGTGATGTCGAGCGTCTCCGGATGAGCGGAGATGCCCAGCCCGGCGAGTTCGGCTGCGGCCGCCTCGGCCCGCGCGTCGTCGATGTCGGCCACCACCACCGCGGCACCCGCCTCGCCCAGCGCCCTTGCGCAGGCCGTGCCGATCCCCTGGCCGCCGCCGGTGACCAGCGCGATGCGGCCCGTGAGATCGAATTTTTCCAGATACATGCGGCCGATTTCCCCCTCGTGATGCCCGTGACCTCGCCGGGCCGCTTCCGATGCCCGTGCCCGGCTGCCCCATGCGACCGTCAGGGCCGGTCCGGGATTGATGGCATGGCCGACGATTCCCCATCAAGCGCCCACGGAGGCGGCGAGGCGCGCACCGGCCCCGACCAGGGCGGGCGATCGGGCGCCGCACCCCCTCCCTTGACCCTTCCAACCGAAATTGACTAATGTGAACGATAATATTGACGTGCGGCAAACTCAACTGCGGTGTGCGACGGGAGGGGCGGACGCCGGCGCCGACGGTCGGGAGCAGGTCGGCCAGGGGCGGGCGAAGGTCGGAAGACGGCATATGGAAGAGAAGAAGATCAGGAACATGGAGGAATTCGCGGCGGCCGCCGGGATCTCGCGGCCGACCGTGTCCAAGTACTTCAACGATCCGGACAGCGTCAGGAAGGCAACGCGCCTGCGGATCGAGGAGGCGCTCAGGAAATACGACTTCCGTCCCAACATCTTCGCGATGAACCAGAATCGCCGAATGACCAAGAACGTGGGCATTCTGGTTCCCTATCTCTCCGATCCGACCTTCGCCGAGATCGCGCGCAGCATCGAGCGGCGCTGCATCGCGGCCGGATTCCGGCCCACCCTGTTCAGCTCCCACGGCGAACAGGCCCTGGAGAGCGAGGCGCTCGACAGCCTGAGATCGCTGCGCCCGGCGGGCGTGCTGCTCGCGCCGCTGGGCAGGCTCTCGGACATCGACGATCTCGACCGGTTCTGCCAGGACGTTCCGACGATCCTCCTGGACCGGAACATCGACGGCATCGGAGAGGCCTTCATCGGCTCGGACAACGTCAGCTTCGTGTCGCAGAGCGTCGCCTATCTCACCCGGACCGGCGAGCCGCCGTGCTTCTTCGAGATGAAGAACCCCTCCAACCCGAACGCCCACCGGCGCCGGCAGGTCTATCTCGACACCATGAAGCGCCTCGGGCTCGAGCCGATGCTCGTCAGCGTCGACGGGGAGGGCTGGGCGCTGGAGGAGATCGGCTACCGCGGGGCGATGCGCCTGATCGACGAGAAGGCGCTGCCGACCGACACCGTCCTCTGCAGCAACGACCGGCTGGCCATCGGCTTCATCGCGGCGTGCTACGAGCGGGGGCTGCGCGTCGGCCGAGGCAGCGGCTGCGCCCTGCGCGTGGCCGGCCACGACGACCATCCGTTCTCGCAGTTCACGTCCCCGTCGCTGACGACGGTCGGACACGAATACGACGTGGTCGCCAATCGGGGCGTCGAGCGCCTGCTGGAACTGATCGAAAGCGGCGGGCGGTTCGACCGCCGCACCGAGGAGCTTCTCCCCGCCCGCCTGGTGCTTAGGCGCTCCGCCTGACGGCGCGATTAATTTTGCGCGCGTCAAATTTTCTGTTGACTGACCGGCGGTGGTGCTTTCTGATACGGTCGCATTGAGCCCTATAGGGAGGAGCCCAAAATGAAACGGAAAAACGTTCTGCTCGGCGCGTCGGCGATGGCGCTCATCGCGAGCGGCGCCGCCAACGCGGAGGAACTCACCATCGCGACGGTCAACAACTCCGACATGATCATCATGCAGGAGCTGTCGACGCAGTGGGAGGAAGAGACCGGCCATACGTTGAACTGGGTGGTCCTTGAAGAGAACGTGCTGCGTCAGCGCGTCACCACCGACATCGCGACCCAGGGCGGGCAGTTCGACATCATCACGATCGGTGCCTACGAGACGCCGATCTGGGGCTCCCGGGGCTGGCTGAAGCCGCTCGACGACTTCGGCGAGGATTACGACTACGAAGACATATTCGAGACGGTGCGGGCGGGCCTGTCGGCGGACGGCACGCTGTTCGCGGTGCCGTTCTACGCCGAGAGCTCGTTCACCTTCTATCGCGACGACCTGTTCGAGGAAGCCGGGCTGGAGATGCCCGAGCAGCCGACCTACGAGCAGATCTATGAGTTCGCGGCCCAGCTGCACGATCCCGAGAACCAGCAGTACGGCATCTGCCTGCGCGGCAAGCCGGGCTGGGGCGAGAACATGGCCTACGTGTCGACGCTGGTGAACACCTATGGCGGGCGCTGGTTCGACACCGACTGGAATACGACCATCGACACGCCCGAGTGGAACCAGGCGGTCTCCGACTACGTCAACGTCCTGACCAACTACGGCCCGCCGGGCGCCTCGTCGAACGGCCACAACGAGAACCGGGCGCTGTTCGCCTCGGGCAACTGCGCGATGTGGATCGACGCCACCTCGGCCGCCGGCTACATCTTCAATCCGGACGAGAGCCAGGTCGCCGACACCACCTCGTTCGCCAACGCGCCGATCGCGTCCTGCGACAAGGGCTCCGGCTGGTTCTGGGCCTGGGCGCTGGCGATCCCCGACAGCTCCACCAAGGAGGGCGCCGCGAAGGAGTTCCTCGAGTGGGCGACGTCGAAGGAGTACGTCCGGCTGGTCGGCGAGACGGAAGGCTGGGTCGCGGTGCCGCCGGGCACGCGCCTGTCGACCTACGAGATCGAGGAGTATCTCGAGGCCGCGCCTTTCGCGAGCTTCGTCGAACAGGCGATGATGAACGCCGATCCGTCTGACGCGACCTGTGTCGAGGTGCCCTACACCGGCATCCAGTTCGTGGCGATTCCCGAGTTCCAGGGAATCGGCACGCAGGTCGGCCAGACCATCGCCGCCGCCGTCGCGGGCCAGATGAGCGTCGAGCAGGCGCTGCAGAGCGCCCAGTCGGCGACCGAGCGCACCATGCGCCAGGCCGGCTACGGCGACTGAGCCTTCGCTGACGAGCCCGGACGCGGTCCCGCAAGGGACGGCGTCCGGGCGCCCTGCGCGTGCCGCGGCAAGTCGCGGCGACGGTGAAGGCGCGATGCCATGGCCAGAAAAAAATCCGGGCGCGAAGTCAATACCCTGCCGCTGATGGCGCCCGCCGTCGGCAGCCTGCTGATCTGGATGATCGTGCCGCTGGCGATGACCATCTGGTTCTCGTTCCAGCGGTACAACCTTCTGAATCCGACGATTTCCGGTTGGGCCGGCTGGAACAACTACTACTTCCTGCTCACCGATCCGGCGCTGACCACGGCGATGGTCAACACGCTGATCCTGGTCGGCTCGGTACTGGCGATCACGGTCACGCTCGGCGTACTCTTCGCCGTCCTCTTCGATCAGGTCTTCATCGGCCGGTCCGTCGCCCGCCTCCTCGTCATCGCGCCCTTCTTCGTCATGCCGACGGTGAGCGCGCTGATCTGGAAGAACATGCTGATGCATCCGGTCAACGGCGTGTTCGCCTGGATGGCGCGAAGCCTGGGTTTCGAGCCGGTCGACTTCTTCGCAGACATGCCGCTCGCCTCGATCGTCATCATCGTCGCCTGGCAATGGACGCCTTTCGCCACGCTGATCCTGCTGACGGCGATCCAGTCTCTGGACGACGAGCAGAAGGAGGCCGCCAGGATCGACGGCGCCGGGCCGCTGGCGCTGTTCTTCTTCATCATCCTGCCGCATCTCGGGCGAGCGATCTCGATCGTCGTGATGATCCAGATGATCTTCTTCCTGACGATCTTCGCCGAGATCTTCGTGACCACGTCCGGCGGGCCGGGGCTCGCCTCGACCAACCTGGCCTATCTCATCTACATCCGCGCCCTGCTGGAATTCGACGTCGGCGGTGCGTCGGCCGGCGGCGTGATCGCCATCATCCTCGCCAACATCGTCGCGATCTTCCTGGTGCGCACGGTGGCGCGGAATCTCGATCAGTGAGGCAGTCGGCATGAGACGCACCCGCTTCGAGACCTTCCTCGTCACCGCGCTCGGCTGGGCCGCCGCGCTGATCATGTTTTTCCCGATCGCCTGGATGTTCCTGACCAGCTTCAAGACCGAGGTCGAGGCGGTGCGGACGCCGCCCTCCCTGTTCTTCGACGCGACGCTGCAGAACTATGCGACGGTGCAGGCGCGCGCCGACTACCTCAACTTCGCGATGAACTCGATCGCGATCTCCGTGGGGTCGACGATCGCGGCGCTGGCCCTGGCGATTCCGGCGGCCTACGCCATGGCGTTCTTCCCGACGACGCGCACCCGCGGCACGCTGCTCTGGATGCTGTCGACCAAGATGCTGCCGCCGGTCGGCGTGCTGGTGCCGATCTACCTGATCGGGACAAATACTGGGCTCCTCGACACCTGGACGGGACTGATCATCGTCTTCACGATGATGAACCTGCCGATCGTGGTCTGGATGCTCTACACCTTCTTCAAGGAGGTGCCGAAGGACATCCTTGAGGCGGGGCGCATGGATGGCGCGCAGCCGCTGCAGGAAGTGATGATCATCCTGATGCCGCTGACGATGCCGGGCATCGCCTCGACGGCGCTGCTGTCGATCATCCTGTCCTGGAACGAGGCCTTCTGGAGCCTCAACCTCACGACGTCGCAGGCGGCGCCGCTGACCGCGTTCATCGCCTCCTTCTCGGCGCCGGAAGGCCTGTTCTGGGCCAAGCTCTCCGCGGCCTCGGCCATGGCGATCGCGCCGATCCTGATTTTCGGCTGGATGAGCCAGCGGCAGTTGGTGCGCGGCCTCACCTTCGGCGCGGTCAAATGACGGACGGGACACATGGCGACGCTTGAACTGAACGGTGTCAGAAAGTCGTTCGGCGACGTGGAGGTGATCAAGGGGGTCGACCTCCACGTGGCGGATCGCGATTTCGTGGTCTTCGTCGGCCCCTCGGGCTGCGGCAAGTCGACCTTGCTGCGGATGATCGCGGGGCTGGAAGAGATCTCCTCGGGGACCATCGAGCTCGACGGCGAAGAGATCAACGACGTCCCGCCGGCCAAGCGCGGCCTCGCGATGGTGTTCCAGTCCTACGCGCTGTACCCGCACATGTCGGTGGCCGACAACATGGGCTTCTCGCTGCGCCTCGCCGGGGTCCCCAAGCCCGAACGCCGCAAGGCGGTGGAGAAGGCGGCGAGGATCCTCCAGCTCGAAGACTATCTCGACCGTCGGCCGCGCGCGCTCTCGGGCGGCCAGCGCCAGCGGGTCGCCATCGGCCGGTCGATCGTCCGCGACCCGAAGATCTTCCTGTTCGACGAGCCGCTGTCGAACCTGGACGCGGCGCTGCGCGTGCAGATGCGCACCGAACTGGCCCGGCTCCACGACGAGCTGAAGGCGACGATGATCTACGTCACCCACGACCAGATCGAGGCGATGACGCTGGCGACCAAGATCGTGGTGCTCCGCGCCGGCCGGATCGAGCAGATCGGCTCTCCCCTCGAACTCTACCACCATCCGGCCAACGAGTTCGTCGCCGGCTTCATCGGTTCGCCGAAGATGAACTTCCTCCAGGTCGAACTGGTCCGCGGCTCCGACGAGGGCGCCGTGATCCGGCTCCCGGGCGACGCCGAGGTGACGGTTCCGGTCGACGCGTCCGCGGACCCGCCCGGAACGGTCCTGACGCTCGGCGTCCGGCCCGAACACCTCATGATCGACGACGACGGAATCCTCAGCGGCGAGGTCGTGGTGACCGAGCGGCTGGGCGGCGTCACCTTCGCCCATGTCCGGGACGGGCAGGGCCACGAGATGATCGTCCAGGCCGCGGGCAACAGCCGGGTGCGCCTGCACGACAGGCTGCACATCAGCTTCGACGTCGAATCCTGCCACCTGTTCCGTTCGGAAGGCGAAGCCCTGAGGCACGTGACGCGAAATCCGCTGGCCGACCTTTCCGCCCATTGAATCCTGACGAGACGACATGAAACTCGACGGCAAGACCGCGCTCATCACCGGCGCTGCCCGCGGGATCGGCAGAGCTTTCGCCGAAGCCTACGTGGCCGAGGGCGCGCGGGTCATCATCGCCGACATCGACCTCGACCGCGCCCGCTCGGCCGCCCGAGAGATCGGCGACAGGGCCAGCGCGGTGAAGCTCGACGTCACCGACCTGGATGAAGTCGACCGCGTGATCTCGGAGGCCGACCGGGAAAGCGGCGGCATCGACATCCTGGTGAACAACGCCGCGCTCTTCGACATGGCGCCGATCACCCATATCACGCCGGAAGGCTACGACCGGGTGATGGACGTCAACGTCAAGGGCGCGCTCTTCGTCATGAAGGCAGTGGCCAATGTGATGATCGCCCGCGGAAAGGGCGGCAAGATCATCAACATGGCGAGCCAGGCGGGCCGCCGCGGCGAGGCCCGCGTGGTGATCTACTGCATGTCCAAGGCGGCGATCATCTCGGCAACGCAATCGGCGGCGCTCGACCTGATCAAGCACGGGATCAACGTCAACGCCATCGCGCCTGGGGTGGTGGAGGGCGAGCACTGGGACGGCGTGGACGCCCATTTCGCCAAGTGGGAGGGCCTCGCGCCCGGGGAGAAGAAGAAGCAGGTCGGCGCCGCGGTGCCCGCGGGCCGGATGGGGACGTCGGACGACCTGACGCCGATGGCCGTCTTCCTCGCCTCCTCCGACAGCGACTACGTCGTGGCGCAGACCTACAATGTCGACGGCGGGAACTGGATGAGCTGATGAAGCTGTCGAACGCCACGCTCGATCGGCTTCCCGACACGGTCCGGGTTCCGAGATACGACCGGCGCGGGCTGACGCCCGGCATCGTTCATATCGGGGTCGGGAACTTCCACCGGGCGCACCAGTCCTGGTATCTCCACCGACTGATGCAGCAGGGGCTCGCCCGCGACTGGGCGATCGTCGGCGCGGGCGTGCGCCCCTACGACGCGGCGCAGCGGGAGAAGCTGCTGGCCCAGGACTGCCTGACGACGCTGATCGAACTCGGCCCCTCCGGCACCTCGGCCGAAGTAGTCGGCTCGATGATCGACTACCTGCCGATCGAAGACGGGAACGATCCGCTGATCGCGCGGATGGCGGACCCGGCGATCCGCATCGTCTCGCTGACGGTGACCGAGGGAGGCTACTACGTCGATCCGGTGACGAACGGCTTCGATGCGACCCATCCCGACATCGTTCACGACGCGACCCATCCCGACCGGCCGCGCACCGCCTTCGGTGCCATGGTGGCGGCGCTGAAGCTCCGTCGGGAGCGGGGAGCGGGGCCCTTTGCCGGGCAGAGCTGCGACAACCTGCAGGGCAACGGCGCCATCCTGCGCCAGACGGTGGTGTCGCTGGCCCGCCTGTCGGACCCAGACCTCGCGGAGTGGATCGACCGGACCTGCAGCTTCCCGAACTCGATGGTCGACTGCATCGTGCCCGCCACCGGCGAGAAGGAGCTTTCGCTGGCGCAGGCGTTCGGCATCGACGATGCGGTGCCGGTCAGCCACGAGAACTTCCGGCAATGGGTGATCGAGGACGACTTCTGCGCCGGACGGCCCGACTGGGATCGCGCCGGCGCCACGTTCTCCGATCGGGTCCACGACTACGAGACGATGAAGATCCGCATCCTCAATGCGGGTCATCAGGTCATCGCCAATCCCGGCGAAGTCCTGTCGGTCGCGACCATATCGGACTGCATGGCCCATCCCTTGATCGCCGCGCTGTTCCGCAAGGTGGAGAGCGAGGAGATCGTGCCCTACGTGCAAGCGGTGCCCGGGACGACGCCGGAGGCCTATCTCGACCTGATCGAGAGCCGCTTCTCGAACCCCGCGATCGTCGATACGACCCGCCGAGTGGCCTTCGACGGATCGTCTCGGCACACCGGCTTCATCCTGCCGATCCTGCGGGATGCGCTGGCGGCGGGCGGGTCCGTCCAGGGCCTGGCCCTGGTCGAGGCGACCTGGGCGCGCATGTGCGAGGGCACCCGTGCGGATGGCACGGCGATCGAGCCCAACGATCCGCACTGGACCCAGCTCACCGCCGTCGCGAAGGAGGCGCGCGACCGGCCACGGGCATGGCTGGAGCAGCGGCCGCTCTACGGCGATCTGGCCGATGACCCGCGGTTCGCCCCGGCCTTCGAACGCTGGCTCCGCCTCATCTGGGACGAGGGTTTGGAGGCCGCCCTCCAGCGCTACGCGGCGGCCTGAGGGGCGCGGCCGCGGTGCCGCACCGTCGACGGCCCGACACATGCCGTCGCGCCCGGATCGCCGCGCCGAGGGCGCAAGAGCGAGAGGCGGCCGGTCATGGCGCTGGCCCCGGCATGCCGGTCTCGAACGGGACGATCCGCGCGGGATCCGTGCCCGGCCGGCGGCGATGCGATCCCGATGACGGCGCTCTTGCGGCTGGTCCGCGCCGCGACGTGGCGAACGGGCGCGCGCGACGCCGCGTGGAGGCCCCGCCGCCGCGAAGCCCACCGATGCGCAGGGTCCACCGGCCTGGAAGTCTTGATCCGCCAAGCCTCCTCTTGACGAAAAAACGAGCAGCGTGAGTCAAATTTATAATTGCTGCTTGATTTGGTGATGATTTGAGCATCTGATGATAATTTAAACAAAAATACTTGAGTATTGAAGAATGGTTCGCGATGTCCTATGAATCCTTCGATGGTTAACTAAAAACGTCGGTCGAGGAATTGCCGCGGGGCCCCTGTCAACGAGTCGACAAGGAGGCTGAGACCGTGACACAGACCCGCACCATCACGACGCTGACCGGCACCGCTGCCGCGTGCCTGGCCTTGGCCTTCGCTCCGGCGGGGGCGCAGGCGGAAAAGCTCGTCTGGTCCTATCAGAGCGACGCGCTGTCGCTCGATCCGCATGGGACCAACGAGACGATGACCCTGCGCTTCCTGGGCAACATCTATGAGGGCCTCGTGCGGCGAGACAAGGATCAGAACCTCGTTCCGTCGCTGGCCACCGAATGGGAGATCGTCGAACCGGACCGCTGGCGTTTTGTGCTGCGCCAGGACGTGACCTTCCACGGGGGAGAGGCGTTCTCCGCCGAGGACGTGATCCTCTCCTACGAAAGGGCCTCTTCGGAAGGCTCGGGCATGTCCGTTCAGGTCGCCGGCATCGAGATGATCGAGGTCGTCGACGACCATACGATCGAGATCGTCACCAAGGGGCCGCGGCCGAGCCTGCTCAACGAACTCGCCAACTTCTATGTCGTCGATTCCGGATGGATCGACGCCAACGCCGCCGTGGCGGTGGCCAACCCCTCGGCGGGGACGGACGGGTTCACGGCGACCCATGCCAACGGCACCGGGGCCTACCGAGTGGTCTCCCGCGAGCAGGATGTCCTGACGCGCCTGGCGACCAACGAAACGTGGTGGGACGTGCCCTCAGGCAATGTCGACGAGGTCGAGTTCCGCCCGATCGGCAACGATGCGACCCGCATGGCGGCGCTGCTGTCGGGGGAGGTCGATCTCATCCATCCGGTGCCGGTGCAGGACGTCGAGCGGCTGCGCAACGCCGACGGCGTCGAGATCATCCAGGTTCCCGAGATCCGGACCATCTTCCTGGGCTTCGACGTCGGGTCGCCGACCCTGTCGTCCGGGGTCGACAACCCCTTCGCGGACGTGCGCGTGCGCCGCGCGATGCAGCACGCCATCGATGCCGACGCCATTCGGCAGGTCGTCATGCGGGGCGCCTCGCGTCCGACGGGCATTCCAATCGGGCCCGGCGTCACGGGGTTCGACGAGGAAAAAGACATCCGCGCCGCCTACGATCCCGACGCCGCCAAGGCCTTGCTGGAGGAGGCCGGTCTCGGCGACGGCTTCGAGTTTACCCTGGCCTGCCCCAACGACCGATACGTCAACGACGAGGAGATCTGCCAGGCGGTCGTCGCGATGTGGGCACAGATCGGCATCGACGCGAATCTCGATTCCAACACCAAGTCGATCCACTTCCAGAACGTCCAGGCGCGCGAAGTCGACATGTGGATGCAGGGCTGGGCGCCGAACTCGTTCGATATGCTCGAGACCTTCTTCTACAATTTCGCCAGCCGCGAGGATCTCGGTCCCGAGACGGTTCTCGGACCGGGGCAGGGGACGTGGAACGCGGGCAGCTTCTCCAGTCCCGAGCTCGACGCGCTGCTTGGCCGGATCGCCGTCGAGATGGATCCGGAAACCCGAGCCGGCCTGGTCGCCGATGCGCTGGACGTGTTCCGCGAAGAGCTTCCGGCGATCCCGGTGCACCAGCAGGCCATCGCCTGGGGCGTGCGTCAGGGCGTCGAGGCCTTTCCGCTGTCGGACGACACGGTGAACCTGAGCTGGATCAGCGTGCCGACCGACACCGCAGCCGCCAAATAGCCCGACAGAGGAGGACACCCCGTGATCGACATCGACGGGAAGACCGTCTTCGAGACGGTCGAGGAAATCACTGCCCCGCCCCATACCGCGCTGGTGGTGATCGATGCCCAGAACGACTTCTGCTCGCCGGGAGGTCTGTTTGCCGAGAACGGCGAAGACATGTCGGCGTTCCCGCCGGCCATCGCCCAGTGCCGCAAGCTGGTCGATGCCGCGCACGAACGCGGCGTTCCGGTGATCTACATCCAGAACCAGAAGCTGCCGGGCAACAAGTCGACCTCGTCGGCCTGGCTGCGGTTCCTCGTGGCGCGCAGCGGCGTGATGGAGAACCAGTACTGCACCCTCAAGGGCTCGTGGGGGGCGGAGATCGTCGACGAACTCGCCCCGGCCGAGGGTGACATCATCGTGCACAAGTGGCGATCCAGCGCCTTCCGAGGCACCAACCTCGACATGATCCTCAGGACGAACGGCATCCAGTCCGTGGTCTGTTGCGGATTCATCACCCAGGGCTGCGTGGAGAGCACGGCGCGGGATGCGGGGTTTCACGACTACTATCCTGTCGTCGTGGAGAACGCGATCGCCTGCTACCACCCGGAGCTGCACGGGGCCTCCCTGACGGTCCAACGGACCCGGTACGACGTGGTACCGACCGACCGCATCCTCGGGTGCTGGTCGACGACCAACGCGGCGGTGGCGGAGTGACGCCCGGGCCGGCGGCCGGTTTCGTCCGGCCGCCGGTTCCCGCGCCGGCGCTCGGGGCACGAAGCCGGCCCGGCGGCCATGCCGTTGGCGTCCTCCAACCGGCCGTCCCGATCCTTTGAGCGACCGTCGCGTGGTGCCGCGACGCATGGGCCGAACTGATCGACCGGCCCTGGACGTCGGATCAGGCAGCCTTCGTCGATCAACCGGAACTCACGCCGAGTCCCGTCCGCAGGGTATGGGCGAGATCCTGGAAGACCGAATTGGCACGCGTCTCGGCATCGCGAGGCCGGGGAAGGTCGACGGTAAGGATGTTCGCGATGCGACCCGGCCGGGGGCTCATCAGGATGATCTGGTCGGAGAGCAGGACGGCCTCGTCGATGCTGTGCGTGACGAACAGCACGGTCTTGCCCGTCTCACGCCAGATCCGAAGCAGCTCCAGCTGCATGGTCTCGCGGGTCAGCGCGTCCAGCGCGCCGAAGGGCTCGTCCATCAGCAGCAGCTCGGGGTCGTGGATCAGCGCCCGGCAGATCGAGACGCGTTGCTGCATGCCCCCGGACAGTTCCGCCGGGTACCGATCCTCGAACCCTTCCAGTCCCGCCATGCGAAGGAGTTCCCGGGCCCGGGGCTCATAGTCGGCCCGCCGAAGCCCAAGGGCGTCGATCGGCAGCAGGACGTTGCGCAGGACGCTGCGCCAGGGGGGCAGTGCCGGGGATTGGAACACCATGCCGATGCGCGGCTGGCGGCTCGCGATGATCTGGCCGTCGACCAGGACCGTCCCTTCGGTCGGATCCAGGACGCCGAACAGGATCTTCAGGATGGTGGACTTGCCGCAGCCGCTCGGCCCGACGATCGAGACGAACGAATTGCGCGTGGCCCGAAAGCTGACGTCGTCCAGCGCCTCAATGGTCCCGGACCGGGTCGTGTAGCGTTTCGTCAGCCCCTTGATCTCGACATGGGCCGGCTCGTCGGCCGGTGGGCTTGCCGCGACCGCTTCCCGCTCGACGTTTCCCGCGCTGCTCACGCTTCCCCCTCGTTCGACTCTCGGGCCCACGGCAACGCCACGCGCCGGGCAATCCCGACCAGGGTGAACAGGGTGATTCCGAGCGCGGCAAGGATGGTAATGGCGGCGAAGGTCAGCCGCGTGTCGAGGTTGGCCGTGCCGGTGAAGACCAGGTACCCGAGGCCCTCATGCGCGGCGACGAACTCCCCGACCACCGCGCCGATCACCGCCAAGGTGATCGAAATCCGCATTCCGGCGAAGATGTAGGGCATCGCGTTCGGCAGGCGGATCAGCAGAAAGATCCGCCACCGACTGCTGTGCAGACCGCGCATCAGACTGATCAGGTCCGGATCGACGCGCCTCAACCCGACCGAGGTGTTCACCACCATGGGAAAAAAGGCGACGAAGAACGCCACCAGGATCTTCGGCAGGTCGCCAGACCCGAACCAGATCACCAGGATCGGTGCGATCGCGACCTGCGGCGTGACCTGGGTGATCACGAGCAGCGGATAGAGGCTTTCGGCCAGGAACTTCGAATGGACGATGGCGGTGGCCAGCGATATCCCCACCACGACCGCCAGGGTGAAGCCTGCCAGCACCTCGTAGAGGGTGATCAGCGTATGGGCCAAGAGACGGTCGGGGATCTCGGCGATCTTGGTGACGATTTCCCAAGGGCTGGGCAACAGAAACGTCGGAATGTCGAACAGCCAGGTGGCGGCCTGCCAGAGCAGCAGCAGGGCGAAGAAGAGACTGAAGGGCTTCAGGTAATTGAGCAGTGCCGACATGGGGGGCTCACCCTGGATCAGGGGCGCTGGACGTGGCGGCACCACTCCAGCGCCCGCAACGGTCGTCCGCTGGGCAGGCGGGACGCCTCAACGCAGGTAATCGTTCGAGTAGAGCGTATCGCTCGGCACCGTCGCCGGCTGTTCGCCGTATTCGACCATGATGCTCTGGGTCGACTCCCACCGCGCCTCGGTCATGTAGCCGAGGCCGTGTTCCTCGGTCGCCGGGCTCTCGAACAGCGGCAGAGCGACGGTGAGTTGTTGGAGGAGGGTGTCCCGCGAGGTCTCCGTATACTTGGAGACGATATCGATCGCATCCTCCGGGTTCTCGATCGTCCACTCGAGGCCCCGGACGGAGGCCTGCACGAACGCTTCGACGACCTCGGGCTGCTCCTCCAGGAAGCTGGTATTCACCGCGATGCCGTTGGAATACATCTCCAGTCCGTACTCGGCGAAGCCCATCCACCGGATCTCGGCGTCCGGCGCGCCGCCCTGGATCGCCAGATACTCGCCGAAGACATAACCCTGGCCGGCGTCGACATCGCGATTGAGGACCGAGGGGACGGCGGTCGCGAAGGTGTGGTTGACCAGGTTCACCGAACCGGGGTCGACTCCCACCATGTTCAGGAAGGCGGGCAGGACCTTGGCGGTGGAGGCCTGGGGAACGTTGCTCATGGTCCGACCGACCAGGTCTTCGGGCGACTCGATGCCGCTGTCGGCAAAGGTGACGATCCCCATCGGCGTCTCCTGAAGGAAGACGGCCACCATCTTCAGCGGCAGCCCCTCGGCGATGGACTTACCGGCCGTCGCCGCGTCGGGGAAGCCGAATTCCGCATTGCCTGCGGCCACGGAACGGACGGCGTCGAACGAGCCCTGACCCGGCGTAACCGTTACGTCCAGTCCGGCCTCTTCATACCAGCCGTTCTCCAGGGCGACGAAGAACGGCGCGTGGTAGCCGTTCACCAGCCAGTCGAGATGCATGGTGACCGCTTCCTGCGCCCCGGCGGAGGTGGCGGTCCCGAGGGAACCCGAGATCGCGACGGCGGCGGTAGCGAGCGCGATAGCGGGACGACGGTTCGGTGCGTTCATCGAGCGGTCTCCTTGCTGCCAGGTCGGGCGGCCCATCCGCCAGTCCGTAGTGCGTTGCTTTCCCCGCGGCTGCCGATCGCGTTCAGCGCACGGGCCAGGGCGGCGGCGTGGTGACGCCGGTCCGGCTGCGCCAGGCGGCGTTGGCGGCATGGAGGGCGTCGACCACGGCACGGTCGTCGACCGTCAGCATGACCCGCTCGCGCATCACGACGCGGCCATCGATGATGACCGTGTCGGCAGCCTTGCCGGTTGCGGAATAGACCAGCGCGTTGACCGGGTTGCGGCCCGGATGCCATTCGATGCCTTGCATTCGAAACAGGACGACATCGGCCTTCTTGCCGACCTCGAGCGAGCCGATCTCATCGTCCCAGAGACAGGCCCTCGCGCCGTCGATCGTGGCCATCTCGAGCGCCTTGTAGGCACCCCAGAGCGTCGCATCCGCGTAGCGGTCCTTGTGGCCGGCCGCGGCGAGATACATCTCCCGCACCATGTCCAGGTGTCCGCCCGCGGTGGCGCTGTCGGTGCCGAGGGCGATCGTGATTCCCGCCGTCGCCATGGCCGGCATCATGCCGTTCTGGAAGACGCCGTAGGCGCCGAGCATGGAGGCGCTGGGGCAATGGACGACCTTGACGTCGCTCTCGGCCATCAGGTCCACCTCGCGCTCGTCCGGGTACCCCATGTGGATCAGGTACAGGTTCGGCCCGAACAGCCCGAGCTTGTGGAACCGTGTCAGCGAGCGCTCGCCGAACACCTCCATCATGGCCTCGTTCTCGCCCTTCACGGCGGCGGCATGGGCGTGGATCCCGATCCCACGGTCGTCAGCGAGGGCCTTGATCCCGCGGCAGAGGTCGTCGCTGACGTTGAAGACATAGCGCAGGCTGGCCCAGGCGCGGATCCGACCTTCCGCGGCGCCGTGCCAGCGGTCGATCAACGCGGCCGTTTCCCGAAGGTTGGTCTCGGCATCTTCCTTCATGGACTCGGGAATCGGCGTCCCGTCCTGATAGATGTCGCGGGTGGATCGCGTCAGGATCCCGCGAATGCCGACATCCACGGCCGCCCGGCCGAAGGCATCCGGCGAGGCGCCCCCGGGGTCGTTGAAGCAGGTCGTCCCGTACTGGATCGCCTCGACGAAGCCGCCGAGGGCGCTGAGATACGCCTCCTCCTCGGTCAACGCCGCCTCGTACGGGTAGAGGCGGCGGTAGAGCAGGGTCATGATATCGCAGTCATCGCCGATCCCGTTCGACAGATACTGGTTCGGGTGATGATGCGCGTCGATCAGGCCTGGCGTGACCAGCATGCCCCGACCGTCGATGGTCAGGGGAGCCGGGTTCTCCGGTGCGACGTCTGCCGTGGGGCCGACGGCGGTGATCCGGTTGCCGGTGATGGCCACTGCTCCGTCCGCGTAGATCACGCGGTCCGGGTTCATCGTGACCACGTAGGCGTTTCGGATCAGGATATCGGCCATTCGGATCCCTTGGTCGACAGGTCGGCTGTGAAGCAGCCCCGCCCCGGGGCATGACGCGACGACCTTCAGCGGTCTCCTGCGCCCTGGGCCTATCGCTCAGCCATAGGCATCGACAGGCTAAGAAGGATGCGGCAAACTGTCAATCTGCAAAACAATGTTTCACCAGTGAAACAACAATCGGGAACAGCGACTGTGACGGATATCCTGATCAAGCATGGCTACGTCGTCACCATGGATCCTGAGCGGCGCATTCTCTCGGATGGAGCGGTCGCCATCGCCGGCAACAGGATCGAAGCGATCGGCCCCACGCGCGAGATCGCGGAAAAGTACAAGGCGCCGACGACCATCGACGCGACCGACAAGATGGTCATTCCCGGACTGATCGATGGCCACAATCACCCGTTCGCCTATCTCGTCGGCGGAATGGCCGATGAAGTGGATATCTTCACGACGCTCTATAAGTATTTTTATCCCTACGAAGTCCATGTCACGCCGGAGCAGGCAAGAACTTGTGCTCTTGGAAATTATCTGGAGATGATAAAGAATGGGACGACTTGCTTTGTCGATCCCGGAGGGTATCACGTCGATCACGTCGCACAGGCAGCGGTCGACAGTGGAATTCGTGGAATCCTCGCCCGATCGACGCGAGACACCGCGCCGCCGGGCTGGGAACTTCCGCCGGCGTTGCACGAGGACCTGGAAACGAACCTGCGTGAGGGAGAGAAAGTCGTTCAGCGCTGGAACGGTGCTGCCGAAGACCGGATCCGGGCATGGTTCGGACTGCGCTACATTTTCAACATCAGCGACGAACTCGCGATCGGCATTCGCGACCTCGCTCGCCAGTACCAGGTCGGAATCCATACCCACGTCGCCGCGGTGAAGGGCGAGAACGAGAAGATCCTGGAAATCTACGGCAAGCGCTCTCTTGAGCGGTACTACGATCTCGGATTGTTCGGGCCCAATCTTTACACGGTTCACATGGGCTATCCGAATGACCGGGAAGTCGAATGGCTAGTCGAACACGACGTCAAGGTCGCCCACTGCCCGTCGGCGGCGATGATGGGGGCCTGGGGCATCATTCCCAACAGGATGATTCCGACCATGATGCAGCGAGGCGTGACGGTCTCGCTCGGCAGTGACACCAATGGGGCCGCCGGCTCGCTCGACATGGTGCGGGTGATGTACGTCGCGGCGTCGATCCACCGCGACATGTTCGAGGACCCGACACTCGTCGGCGCCTACAAGGCGCTCGAGATGGCGACGATCGACGGCGCGAGGGCGTGCCTGTGGGACGACGCCATCGGTTCCCTGGAGCCCGGCAAATGCGCCGACATCGCCCTCTTCGACATGACCGGGCCCGAATGGACCCATCCCGGCCGGACACCGGTGAGAAGCCTTGTGTTCAGCGCTTCGGGAGCCCACGCCGACACGGTCATCATCGATGGCCGAATCGTCATGCGGAACCGGGAGGTGCTGACCATCGACGAGGAGGCCGTGAAGGCGGATGTCCGCGCGGCCGGGCGGGACTGGATGAACCGCGCCGGCGTCGGCGTCGACTGCAAATGGCCGGTCCATGGCTGAGGCTCCCGATCGTCCGGTGCGCCACTGACGCCAGGCAGCGCGGACCGAAACCCGGACTGCTGTCCCGGAAAGGCACTGCGACTGCCCGGAGCTCTCTGTTCGACAAATCCATAAATATAAGCGCAATTATTATAGCCTGTAATCCGTAGCGGAGCGGGCCTCGGGCAGATCAACGCCCCAAGGGCGCGCGTGCCGATTGGAGCGCCTAGACCGGTCCCCCTCCGGATAAGGCCGAGGCGGCGGGGTCGACCCGGGTTTCCGGCTTCGGGCGGCGCGCCCGTCGAGCTTCTGGCAGAAGACCCGTCGAAGAGCGCGGTCTGTCCTTGACGCTGCGACCGGGCGCTCCCAGGTTAGTTATTGCTAACTAACTTCTCTTATGGAAGCTGTCCGATGTCGAAGGGCCCGTTGGTCTCGGATCGCAAGGAGCAGATCGCCGAGGTCGCGCTCCGTCTCGCCGATACCCTGGGGCCGGAGCGCGTTTCCACAACGGCCGTGGCACGGGTGATCGGCATCAGCCAACCGGCACTTTTCAAGCATTTCCCCAACAAAGGGGCGATCTGGCGGGCCGTCGCTCGGCTGATCGTCGACCGGATGGAGGACGCCTGGAAGGTCGCCAAAGCCGAGGAGACCGATGCCATGACTCGGCTGCGGCGGCTCGTCCACAGCCAGCTCAGCCTGGTCCAGGGGGCGCCCGGCATTCCGGCCATCCTGTTTTCGCGCGAGCTTCATGCCAGGGACACCGAGCTGCGGCAGGTCTTCTTCCAACTGACGCAGCGGTTTCGGGATGTGATCGAGACGATCGTGGCGGACGGCCAGACGGCCGGGACGGTCACGACCGCATCGACGTCGCGCGACATCGCTACTTTGGTGCAGTCGATGATTCACGGCACGGTCTTGAGGTGGTCGATGAGCGGTCAGGCCTTCGACCTGCCGGTCGAAGGGGTGCGCCTGCTCGACCTGCAATTGTCTCGCCTGGCCACGGCGCCCGCGGTGGACGGCCGGCCATGAGTCGACGGCCACGGCTGCTCGCGACCGGACAGGCCACGGTCGGTGCCGCAGCGAGCCGAGCCGACCCGTCGGTCCGCCTTTCATCGCGCCCGGCGCAAAGAGAGGGGAGGAACCAGGATGAAGAACGCGATCGTTCGCACGGCCGGCGCCCTCGCGGTGCTGTTCGGAGTTGCGACTGTAGTGTCGGGCGGGAGGATCCTGGTCGGCGAGGCCGCCCGCGCGGAAGCGGGGGACGTCGTGCCTTTCGTGCTCTGGTTCAACACCGCCTCGGGCCTGCTCTATGTCGCCGCGGGGGCGGGGCTGCTCGCTCGGCAGAGATGGGGGGCGCTTCTGTCGGTGGCGATCGCGGTGGCGATTCTCGCTGCGTTTGCCGCCCTGGGAGTGCACATCGTCCTCGGTGGCGCGTTCGAGCCGCGTACCGTCGCCGCCATGACGCTGCGCAGCATCGTCTGGATCGCGATCGCCGCGATCGCCTGCCGCAGTCTCGGCTGCCGCGGGATGCCGCGTGGCTCCACATTCGGAACACGGTGACTTGGGGAATCCCTTGCTTCGGTATCAAACACCATGCTGGAGCCAAGAGGTTCACTTTGGTTTTCTGCTTTGCCAGTGGAGACGGGCTGGCGGTGGGCGTCCTCCGCTTTGGTGACTGCTGCCCCAGCATCCGTCGCCTCACGAGGAGGGGCCGACAGCAAGTTCTTGTTTCCGTGCAGGACAATGGAGGCCGGGAGTGAGGAATCGTCGCGGGATCTGGTTGCTCCCGCCCATTGCCATAGGTGGCGGCATTGCCGTCTGGCTCATTTCGACTGCCGAGCCGCCCGGCCGGGTGGCTGAACAGGAGCGCAGCGTCGTCGCGCGCACGACCAAGGCCGAGCTCGCGCCGATCCGCACGGTGATCCGCGGGTATGGTGATGTCGAGGCCGCGCGCAGCTGGGAGGCCACGTCTGAGGTGGCAGGATCCATCGTCTGGCGACATCCCGAGCTCGAAGCGGGCAACGTGCTCCTCCAGGGTACGCAAGTCCTGCAGATCGATCCCACAACGTATGAACTGGCGTTCGCTCAGGCCGAGGCGGATCTGGCGGCGCTGGACGCGGATATCGCCCAGATCGATGTGGATCAGGTCAATACACACCGGCTTCTTGCGCTTGAGGAGAATCGGCTCGAGCTGGCCGAGACGGCGTTGGAGCGAATTCGGAATCTGGTTGAGCGTGGCGCAGCATCGCAGTCAGCGCTCGATGAACAGGAACGCGCCACCCTGCAGGTCCGCCGCAGCGTGACCGAACTTCACAACGCCCTGCAGCTGATACCAGGTCGACGAAATCGCCTTGATGCGCTGGTGGCACACACAGTGGCCATCCTGGCGCGCGCAAAGCGTGATCTCGAGAAGACCGGCATTGTGGTCCCCTTCGACGTCCGGGTCGCCTCGGTTCGCGTCGAGCAGCACCAGTTCGTTGCGGAGGGCCAGCCGCTCCTTACAGCAGACGACATTGGACAAGCCGAAATCACCCCGCGCAGTTACCGTCCAGGCCGACGTCGATACCCGGATCGGAAATGCCGACGCGATCGTGGCCGACCTGGCCGACGGTTTCCTGCCCGATCTGATCTCGTGGCGGCCTCTCCAGGCCTGGGTTTCGAGATCGGCGGACAGAGCGCGAATTCGGCCGAGACGGTCGTTTCGATTCTCCGCGGTTTTCTCATCGGGTTGGTGGGCATCTATGTCGTGCTGTCCTTTCAGTTCCGCAGCTATGTCGAACCCGTCGTCGTGATGCTGTCGATCCCGCTGGCCTTTATCGGCGTCGTGCTGGGACATCTGGTCATGGGCTACAACATCTCGATGCCGTCCCTCATCGGTGCCGCTTCGCTGGCGGGCATTGTGGTCAACAATGCCATCCTCCTGGTCCAGGTGATCAAGCGGCATGCCTCCGAAGGTATGGATCTGGCGCGGGCGGCGGGGGATGCCAGCCGTGAAAGGTTCCGGCCCATCCTGATGTCGGTCTCGACGACGATGATGGGCCTGATCCCGCTGCTGCTGGAGACCAGAACCCAGGCCCAGACCTTGAAGCCGCTGGTGATCTCGGTCGCCTTCGGCCTGTTTTCGGCAACTGTCCTGGTGCTGATCGTCTTGCCGGCCTTCTATGCCATCCTCGGCGACTTCGGACTGGCGCAGGGGGCGTCCGGGAGCCACCAGACCCGATCTCGCGAGAGAGGGTCGATCGCCGAATGATCCCGACGCCCGGGCATCCGCCTTCCTCGGCATCCGCGCCGGCCGGTCGTCGCGGTCGAGACGACCCCACCAGGGGGATGCGGTGTCTACAGGCTCTCCGCCCCGATCATCGAACCATCAGCTTCGTGGGGGCGTCGCGCCCTGGCCAGTGGCCGGGGAGGGCCTGCGGAAGACCGCCATCTGGCTGGCGCCTCCCAGGGTCGGGTGGACCCCGCCGACGTCCTTGAGCTCCACGCCGTAGCGGGCCCGGGCGGCGGCCCCTTCGCTCCACCGGCGAAACCGCCACCTCGGCCATTCGAACCGGTGGTCGGGATGCCGGAACCGGGTGGAGGGGACCCCCAGCAGCGGGTTGAACTCCGCATTCGGTGTCGTGACGACGACGAGCCGCGGCCTCAGGACGTGGAACACCGACCGCTCCAGCGCGGACAGCAGGGCCGGGTCGACGTGCTCGATCGTTTCCACCAGAACGGCGCAGTCGACGCCGCGAAGCGACGGATCGAGCTCCGTCATCGAGCCGACCTGCAGGTCGATCTTGCCGGCCTGTCCTGCCGGCAGGGCGCGCACGCTGCGGCGCAGCCGATCGATGGTCGCGCCGCAGATGTCGATCCCGATGATCCGGTCGACCCGGGGATCGCCGGCGAGGCGCAGCAGCAGGTCGCCGTCGCCGCATCCGAGGTCGAGGACGCTGCGGGCGCCGCTCTCGACCACGACGTCGCGCACCGCCTCGAGCCGCTGCTCATGCAGCCAAGTCGTCATCCGAGCCTGCCTCCGTGGTCCGATCCCGGTGCGATCCTTCGATCCTCTTTCGGTCTGCGGAAAGCGAGCCGCGGCCGGCGCCGGCCACCGGTGCCGGGTCAGGAAGGCCGCCGGATCGTCGCGGATGCCGAACCTCCTGACCGAGCGCCCGGGTTGCGGCTTCAGGCTCCCGACTTCGGAAGACCCGGCGGCCCGGACAATGGCGGGATGGACGAGATATGGACGGTTTCGGGCGCGGTGTTAAGGCACCGGCCGGCCGGTGCCGGCAGTCGGAACCATCGACCGACGACGCACGGCGCCGTCACGGGAGCGCGACGGTGCAGGACGGCGACGCAGGTCGGGACGCCGGTCGACCAGGCAAGCCGGGCCGTGCCCCGGCTCCAGCCGGAGCTCATCGGAAATGGCAGGCAGCGCGCTGGCCGCTCTCCTTGATCTCCAGGCGTGGCCGATCGTGGGCGCAGCGCGGCTCGCGGATCGGACAGCGCGTGACGAACGGGCAGCCGGCCGGCGGATCGGCGGGGTTGGGCAGGTCCCCCTGCAGCACCTGGCGGCGCCGTGCGCGCTGGCGCTTCGGATCGGGCACCGGGATCGCGCTCAGGAGCGCCTCGGTATAGGGGTGCCGGGGCGCCTCGAAGACAGTGGCCGCATCGCCCTCTTCGACGATGTGCCCGAGATACATCACGGCCACCCGGTCGCTGACGTGGCGGACAACCGACAGGTCGTGGCTGATGAAAACGTAGGCGAGCCCGAACGCGTCCTGCAGCCGGGCCAGCAGGTTCAGGATCTGCGAACGGATCGAGACGTCGAGGGCGGACACCGGTTCGTCGCAGACGATCAGCCGCGGCTGCAGGGCGAGCGCCCGGGCGATGACGATCCGCTGGCGCTGGCCTCCGGAGAACTCGTTGGGGTAGCGGTCGCGGTGGCGGGCCTGGAGCCCGACCATTTCCAGCAGCTCGCCGATCCGGTCGCGCAGGGCGCCGCCGCGCAGCCCGTCATGCACCACCAGCGGCTCGCCGATGCTGTCCCCCACGGTCATCCGGGGGTCGAGCGAGGAGAACGGATCCTGGAACACGATCTGGATGTCGCGCCGCAGCCGGTGCCGCAGGGCCGGACCGGCCTCGGCGACGTCGCCGCCGTCGAACAGCACGCGCCCAGCGGTCGGTCGGTGCAGCCCCAGCACGGCGAAGCCGGTAGTGGTCTTGCCGCAGCCGCTCTCCCCGACCAGCGCCACCGTCTCCCCGGCCCGGACCGTCAGCGACACGCCGTCGACGGCACGGACCCAGCCTTTCGGCCTGCCGAGCAGCCCGCCGCGGATCGGGAAATGGACCTTCAGATCCTCGATCGCGAGGAGGGGCGCGTCCGTCTCGCCGTCCGTGCTCATCGCCCCAGCTCCTCGACCCGATCGGCATGCCAGCAGGCGGTGCGGCGATCGGCGCCGGGTCTCGGCGACGCGAGCGGCGGCTGCTCGGTCCGGCAGCGGTCGGTGGCGAGCGGACACCGGGGATGAAACCGGCACCCGACGGCCCAGTGCTCGATGTCGGGAACGCTGCCTTCGATCACCGCCAGGGCCGTCTTGCGGTCGCCCTCCAGGCGCGGGATCGTCGCAAGCAGCAGCCGCGTGTAGGGGTGGTACTGCCGCTCGAACAGGGCGTCGATTGCGGCCTCCTCGACGATCCGGCCGGCGTACATCACGGCGACCCGGTCGGCCATGTCGGCGACCACGCCCATGTCGTGGGTGATCAGCAGCAGCGCCGTCCCGGTCTCGCGGCGCAGGCGCTTCATCAGCTCGAGGATCTGCGCCTGGATCGTCACATCGAGCGCCGTCGTCGGTTCGTCCGCGATCAGCAGCGCCGGTTCGCCGATCAGCGCCATGGCGATCATCACCCGCTGGCACATGCCGCCGGACAGTTCGAAGGGATACTGGTCCAGCCGGGCCGGGGCATTCGGGATACCCACCTGCTCCAGCATGTCGAGCGCCGCGCGACGGGCATCGGCCGACCCGGTCCGGCCGTGCACGACCAGCGCCTCGGCGACCTGGTCGCCGACCGTCATCAGCGGGTTCAGCGACGACACCGGCTCCTGGAAGATCATCGCTAGGCGACGGCCGCGGCGTTGCTGCAGCGCGGTCTCGTCCAGCGCCGTCAGGTCCTCGCCGCAGACGGTCACCCGACCGGCAGCGATCCCGGCCGCGGCGGGCAGCAGCCCCATCACCGCCAGCGCGGTCAGGCTCTTGCCGCAGCCGCTCTCGCCGACCAGGGCGACGGTCTCGCCACGCCCGACGGCGAGGTCCAGCCCGTCCACGGCGGGGGCGCCGCGCACCGAGATCGCCAGCCCCTCGACCGACAGGACCGGGGCAGCACCCGTTTCGGGCGAAGGCGCCGTCATGCCGGCCCTCCGGGCGGGGCCGCGGCGGCGACACCCGCCCAGGGCGACGGCGGATGGGCCATGCCCTCGAACCGACCGCCGGCGCCGCCGGGGCCATCGATCCGCCGGACCGCGGAGGGAATGGCGAAGATCACCGGGTAGAGCGTGTCCTCGACGACGTCGACCGGAAAGCTCTCGGCCAGGGCGGCGGCGACCGTCGGCGGCGCCTCCGCGTTGACCCGCAGGGTCGGCGTGCTGCCGTCGAGGCGCGGCGTGTGGAACGCCTCCTCCAGGTCCAGGCCGCGGTCGAGCAGATAGGAGACCAGCTGCAGCACCGTCGGGAAGATCTGTCGGCCCCCCGCGGCACCGATCGCGAGCCAGGGCGTGCCGTCGCGGCGCAGCACGGTGGGGCACATGTTGGCCAGCGGCTGCCGGCCGGCGGCGATGCTGTTGGGCCGGCCGGGCCTCGGGTCGAACCACATCATCCCGTTGTTCATCAGACAGCCGGTCGACGGCAGCACCACCTTCGACCCGAAGCGGGACAGCAGCGTGTTGGTCAGGGCCACCATCGAGCCGTCGCGGTCGACCACGCTGACATGGGTCGTGCAGCCGGCATCGACGGAGCCCGAGCCGGAGCCGATCGGGCCGCCGGGCGGTATCAGCCCGGCATGCCCCAGGGTCGCCAGCCGGTCGGCATAGGCGCCGCGGATCGCCTCGGCATAGGCCAGGGCGGCGGCGGCATCGGGCGGGCCGTCGCCGGGGACCCGGGGATCGGCGGCCAGCCGGCCCAGCGCATCGAGTAGGGTCGGCCCGGCGCTCAGCCCTGGCACCGCCAGCACCTCATGGTCGCGGTAGCTGCCGAGCATCGGCTCCAGCCAGCGGCTGCGGTAGCCGGCCAGATCGTCGTAGGAGAGCGCAGACCCTCCGGCGGCAAGATCCGCCGCCATCGCCCGGGCGGTCTCGCCCTCGTAGAACTCGCGCGGCCCGGCCTCGGCCAGGCGGCGTATCAGCGCGGCCTTGCGCGGCATCGGCAGCGGCTTCCAGGGCGAGCCCTCGCCGGCACGGGGCGCGCGCCCGTCCTCCAGGAACAGCGCCGCGGACTCCGGGAACCTCGCCAGGCCGGACGCATCGATCGCGATGCACATGGAGGCGTACCAGTCGACCCGCAGGCCGTCCTCCGCCGCGCGGATCGCCGGCTCCAGGGCTTCCGCCCAGGAGATCGTGCCGAGCTCGGCCAGCGCGGTCGCCAGGCCGTCCACCGCCCCCGGCACGCAGATCGAGGAATGGCCGATCAGGTTGCGGTCGTCGACCACGGCCGGCCAGCCGAACCAGTCCCCGTCGGCGTCGCCGGCCAGGGGATAGTCCGCCGGATCGATGCCGGCCGGCGCGCGCATGTTGAAATCGAGGGCCCGCGCCGCACCGGACCGGCCGTCCGCCCACAGCAGGAAGCCGCCGCCGCCGATCCCGCTCAGCCAGGGCTCGACCACGGACAGCATCAGCGCGGTGGTCACGGCGGCATCGACCGCGTTGCCGCCACGGCCCAGCACGTCGGCACCGGCGGCCGTGGCCAGGGCGTTCTGGCTGGCGACCAGCCCGTGGTCGCCGCGCACGGCGGGCTTGCGCACCGCCCAACCGGTTCCCCTCATCGCCTCCTCCCTCAGCCGCGGCGCCGACGGGGGCCGACCGGCGCGGGAAGGTCCGACGCGACGGCGAACCGGCCCGCATTGGCGGAGCGGGCGTGGTGGCGGGCGATCTCCTCCGCCGTCGCGAACCAGACCTCGCCGCTCGCGGCGATCTCGGCCAGGAGGGTGCGCAGCAGCGCGATACGCTGGCCGCGCCCCGAGATCCAGGGATGGACCGTGATCATGAAGAGCCCACCCTCGGCATGCACCTCCCGCCATTCCGAAAGCCAGCTCTCCAGCACCTGGCCCGGCGCGACCGGCGGCCATTTGTCCGCCCCGCCCCCGAAGAAGCGAAAATAGATCGCGTCGTCGGTGAGCCACTGCACCGGCACCTCGACCACGCCGTCGATCTCGTAGGGGTGGTCGAAGCCCATCAGGGAACTGTCGTAGGCGAGCCCGCGCGCCTTCAGCGCGGCCAGCATCTCGGGCGTCATCTCCCAGGCGGGGGAGCGGAAACCGGCCGGCTGCCGGCCCGACTGATCCTCCAGGATCGCCAGGCTGTCGTCGAGCGCCGCTTCGAACTCGGCCGTGTCGATGTCGGCCACGACCTCGTGAAACCACCCGTGGCAGCCGATCTCGTGCCCTTCGGCGGCCAGGGCGGGGACGATCTCGGGATGCATCTCGGCGACGACGCCGGGAACGTAGAAGCTGCCGCGGAGGCCCGCGTCGTCCAGCAGCCGGCGGAGGCGACCGAGCCCGACCCGCGGGCCGAACCGCCGCTGCTCCAGCTGGCCGAGGGTCGGCGGCACGCGGTCCCGATGGGTCCAGAGCCAGGGGGATTCGGCGTCGACATCGGCCGAGAAGCAGCAGGCGCTGCGGTGGCCGCCTGGCCATTCGTATCGGGCGGTCGTCATCCTAGAGGGCCTTCTTCTTTGCCTGGTAGACCGCGGCCGAGCCGATCGAGTTTCCGCCGTCGACGCTGAGCGTCGCGCCAGTGACGTAGGCGGCGGCGCTGCTGGCGAGGTAGGCGATCGCTGCCGGGGCGTCGTCGGGCCCCGAGGGCCTGCCGAGCGGGATGCCCGCCTCGACCGCGGCGACATGCTCCTCGCTGAGCGGACTGGCGACCGAGCCGGCGGCGAAGCCGGGCTCGACCGCGTTGACGCGGATGCCGTATTCCGCGAGCTCCAGCGCCAGGCCCTTGGTCAGGCGGTCGAGCGCCGTCTTCGAGACGCAGTAGGGCACCACCGAGCGCCGCATCTTGCGCGCCGCGCCGGAGGAGACGTTGACGATCGAGCCGCCCCGGCCGGCGGCGATCATCGCCTTGGCGAAGCCCTGGGCGACCAGGAACGGCGCGCGCAGGTTGACGCCGAGGATGCGGTCCCACTCGGCCACGTCGATGTCGAGCAGGAAGCCGCTGGGATAGACCGCGGCGTTGTTGATCACGAGGTCCGGCGCGCCCCAGGCATCGGCGACCGCGGCGACCAGGGCGGCGATGCTGTCGGCGTCGGTCAGCTCGGTCGCATGGGTCAGATGGCCGTCGCCCGGCAGCCCGGTGGCGACGTCGGCCAGCGCGTCGGCGCGGTGGTCGCTGAGCGCCAGCCGCGCGCCGGCGTCGGCGAACGCCTCGGCGATCCAGCGCCCGATGACGCCGCAGGCGCCGGTCACGACGACCCCGCGGCCGGCGAACTCCTCGGCGAAGGGAAGGGGCATCGGCTACCTCGATCTCGGGTCCAGGCGATCGCGCAGGCCATCGCCGATCAGGTTGACGGACAGCACCAGCAAGAATAGGCAGAGGCCCGGAAAGGTGGCGATCCACCAGGCCGACTGGACGTAGTTCTTGCCCACCGACAGCATCGCGCCCCAGCTCGCGGTCGGGGGCTGCACGCCGAGGCCGAGGAACGACAGCCCGGCCTCGAACAGCACCATCAGCCCGAACTCCAGTGTGGCCACGACGACCAGCGGACCGAGGATGTTGGGCAGCACGTGGCGGCCCAACTGGCGCAGCGGCGACGCGCCGATGTAGCGGGCGTAGCGCAGGTAGGGCTGGCTGCCGATCGCCAGCGTCTGGCCGTAGGCGACCCTGGCGTAGCGCGGCCAGCGGGTCAGGGCGAGCACCAGGACGACGTTGAGGAGCCCCGGTCCCAGCACGGCGACCGTGATGATCGCCAGCAGGATCGCGGGGATCGACAGAACGATGTCGACGAGGCGCATGATCACGGTCTCGGTCCAGCCGCGGTAATGCGCCGCCAGCATGCCCAGCACCGTGCCGACCACGCCGGACAGCACGACCGACAGAAAGGCGACGGTGATCGACACTCGGGCGCCGTAGACGATCCGGCTCAGGAGGTCGCGGCCGAGTTCGTCGGTGCCGAGGATGTAGAGCGTGCCGCGCACCTCCGTCATCGGCGGCTGCAATCGGCCGAGCAGGTTCTGGCGCAGCGGATCCTCCGGCGCCAGCCACGGCGAGGCCACGGCCATCAGCACGAACAGGCCGAGGATCGCCACGAACGGCCAGACGCCGGGACCGCGGCCGACGCCGCCGCGCGCGGCCATGGTCGACGGCGCGACGCCGGTCCCGGCGCCGAGGCGTTCCCCGACCAGGCGGCGCAGCGCGCTCATGCCGCCGCTCCACCCAGGCGGATGCGCGGGTCGACGACGCTGTAGAGGATGTCGGCCAGAAGGTTGAGGCCGATGGCGGTGAACGCGCCGAGCAGCACGACCGCCTGCACCACCGCGAAGTCGCGGGCGCTGATCGCCTGGATCGCCGCCTGGCCGATGCCGGGCCAGGCGAACACGGTCTCCACGATCACCGCGCCTGCCAGCAGGTTGGCGAGCTCCAGCGCCGCCACGGTGATCACCGGAATGGCGCTGTTGCGCAAAAGATGCCGGCGGAAGATCCGCCGTGGCGGCACGCCCTTGGCCCGGGCGGTGCGGACGTAGTCCTTGCCCAGCTCGTCCAGGATCGCCGTGCGCGCGACGCGGGCGAAGGTCGCCATGCTGAGCAGGCCGAGGGCGATCGACGGCAGGATCACGCTCTCCGGCGACCGCGCTCCCGACGGCGGGAGCCAGCCCAGCGTCACGGCGAAGAGGAGGATCAGCAGGATGCCCGACCAGAAGGTCGGCAGGCTCTGCCCCGCCAGCACGAAGGCCGCCATCGCCCGCGCCTGCGAGGTTCCGCGCTTCAGCGCCATGACCGCGCCGATCGGCAGGCCCAGGCCGACCGCCACCACCAGGGCGCCGCCGGTCAACGCGAGGGTGTAGGGGATGCGCGGCAGGATAATGTCGGCGACGGGGATCTGCTGGACCACCGACCGGCCGAAGTCCAGCGTCAGCAGGCTGGCCATGTAGTCGAGATACTGCACCACCAGCGGCCGGTCGAAGCCGAGCGATTCCCGCAGTCGGGCGATGTCGGCGTCGGTCGCCCCCTCCGGGACCAGCAGCAGTGTGGGGTCGCCCGCCAGCCGCTGGACGAAGAACACCAGCGTCGTGACGCCCGCGAGGGCGATCACGGCCTGGGCGAGGCGCTTGAGCAGGAAGGCGGGCACGGGCGTCGCCGATCGCTGGGGAAGGCGGAAAGGGTCGGCCGCCGCGGCGCGCGGGGGCGCCGGCGGCGACCGTCGCGCTGGGGGCCGGGCTACTCGCTCCAGCCCATGCGGTTCAGGAACAGGCTCTCGTTGGCGGTCGGCTGCCAGTCGAGGGCATCGGCCGCGCCGTAGATGATCGCAGCCTGGTAGAGCGGCACCAGCAGCGTCTCCTCGATCATCGCCTCATGGACGGCGCGGTAGTGCTCCAGGCGCTCCTCGTCGTCGAGGGTGTTGCGCGCCGCCTCCAGATCGGCGTCGAGGCCCGGGTCGCGCACCACCGACCAGCTGCTCGACGAATGCAGCAGCGGGAACAGCACGCCGTCGGCGTCCTGGCAGGCGCAGGACCACCGGCCGAAATTCATGTGCGGCGCGTCCGTGGGCTCGCTGCGCACCCGGCCGAGATAGGTCGACATGTCGGTCATCTCGATCGACGCGCTCAGCCCGACATCGGCCAGCATCTGCTGGAGCGCCTGGACGATGCGCTGGTCGAAGACGGGGGCGGTGGCAAACACCATCTCGACCTCTGCCGCGTCGCCGACCTCCTCCAGGAGGGCGCGGGCCGCCTCGGGGTCGTAGTCGGGGCCTTCCATGCCCTCGACCCAGCCGAAATGCGCCGGGCTGAGCATGATGTCGACGGGCTCCGGATAGCCGCCGAGCAGGCCCACCGTCAGCCCCTCCTTGTCGATCGCGTGGGCGATCGCCTCGCGCACGCGCGGGTCGTCGGTCGGCGGGATCTGCGTGTTGAGGCGCAGGAAGGCGACCCGCTCGGTGTTGACGATCAGCGGCTTGACGGCGGGATCGCCCTCGATCTGGGTGGCGAGATCCTGGTTCAGGCTGACCACCAGGTCGCTTTCGCCGGCCTGCAGGTTGGCGACGCGGGTGGCGGCATCGGGCACGGCGCGGAATTCGGCGCGCTCGAACGGGCCCATGTCGCCCCAGTAGTCGTCGTTGCGCACCAGCGTGACCTGGACGCCGCGCTGCCAGGAGTCGAAGGCATAGGGCCCGCTGCCCATCGGCTCGAGATTGAACTGCTCGTCGCCGACCTCCTCGACATGGTGCATCGGCACGATCGACAGCTTGACCAGCTGGGCCAGGAGAACCGGGTAGGGGCCGTCGGTGGTGATCACGACGGTGGTGTCGTCGGTCGCCTCGGCCCCGGTGATCTTGTTGAACTGGCCCAGCTGCGGGCTGCCGAAGTCGGGGTTGATGATCCGGTTGACGCTGAACGCCACGTCCTCGGCGGTCAGCGGCGTGCCGTCGTGGAAGGTGATGTCGTCGCGGATCGTGAACGCGACCTCGGTATCGCTCAGGTACTCCCAGGACGTGGCGACCTGGGGGATGATCTCCCCGTCGTCGTCGCGGGTGACCATGTTGTCGAAAACGTTGCGATAGACGTAGTAGCTGTCGGGATTCCACTGCATGTGGGGGTCGAGCGAGGACGGCTCGTTCACCAGGTCGATGACGATCGTTTCCTTCGCCTGCGCCCATGCCTGCGGCACGGCGGCCGGTCCGGCGAGCATCAGGGCGACCGCGGCGGCCCCCGTGGCGAGCATCAGTCTCTTCATTGCCCCTCTCCCTGTCGTGTTTCGAGGCGGTTCGCCGCCCCGAAGGCACCGGCCTCGGCGACTGCGCCGACTGTCCGGTCGGACGCGGCGGCCGAGGCGATCGGTATGTCGGATCGCATGACGGCGGCGGTCAGCCGGTCCAGCTGGCGCGCCAGTTCCTGGTCGATCTCGGCCTCCGCGGCAGAGCGGCATCCGGACCGGATCGCGTCGACGAGCGGGTCGCGCGCGGCCGTGGCGATCGGGACGCCGGCCAGCGCCGCCATGGTCGATGCCCGGGCGGCGTGGTCCCACAGCCGCCGCAGGATCGCCGTCAGCTGCGCGTTGCCGGTCGCTGCCGCCAGGAGCTCGAGGATCTCGCGGTCGGCCTGCCAGGCGGTCGCCGTGGCAGACGGGTCGGTGACGCCCAGCAGGGCACGGGACGTGGTCAGCGCCGCGTCGAGGCGGACGGCATCCAGCCTCGCCGGATCACTGGCGGCGATCAACGGCTCGACCGCCCGGCGCACGGCGTAGACCTCCCCGATCAGCCGCGTCGTCAGCGGGACGATGCGCCAGCCGGCGCGGGAGGCCGCGGTGGCGAAGCCGGTCGCCTCCTCCCCGAGGAGCGCGGCCCGAATCGGCGCCTTGCCGACGCCGTAGCGCCGGGCGAGGTCGGCTTCGCTGTAGACGGCACCCGGCGGAAGGCGGCAGGCGACCACGTCGCGATGCAGTCGGCTGGCGATGCGCTGCCTGAGCGTGTCGCCCTGCGGCGCGCCGTCAGGCGCCGAAGGGGGGGACAGGGCAGTGGAGGACCGGTCGAGCATCGCTAAACTGTCAATCAAGACAATTGACATGTCAATACAGCGCGCCGAACCCGAGCGATCGCTGATCGTCCTGCGAAAGCCTTAGATCCACCGATCCGTGTCGCTGAACGGCAAGGCGTGGCCGGTCCGCCAACGGGGACGTGTGCCACGGCGCGGCCTGGGCGCGCTCCGCCCGGCGCATGCCCGTCCGCCGACCCGTCGGGAACCGCCGGTTCCGATCAGCGCCCCCACGTCGCCCTCGGGGCCGCGGTGGCTCCGATCGGCGGTTTCTGCGACGGAGGCGATGGGGATCGGGCGACCGTCACCGGCCCGCCCGGCGACGGCGACGCGACAGTTCGCGATACAGGGCCTCCCGCGTCACGCTCAGTTCGGCCGCGAGTTCATGCCACCGGCCGCGCTCGGGCAGGCTGTTGCCCTCGCCCAGCCAGGCATCCAGCCGCTCGGCGACCTTCGGCAGGGACCGGATCTCGGCCCTGAGGCGCGCCGCCTGCACGGACCGGGCGAGGGACATGGCCAAGGCCTCGGCCAGACGGGGATCGCCCGCGATCCGGGCCCGGAAGGTCGTGCGGGGCAGGACCGCCGCTTCGGAGGCGTCGACCACCACGGCGTCGCAATGGTAGGCGTCGGACCAGGCGGACGCTTCGGCCAGCATCGATCCGGCGTCGGCCCGCTGGAGGATCATCCGCGTGCCCGTGGCGCCGTGCCGGACGAGATCGACGCGCCCGGAGCGCAGGAGAAACATGGAAACCACCGGGTCGCCCCGATGAAACAGGCTTTCGCCGGGGGCCAGAACCCACCTCGAGGCATCCTGAAAGAGCCGACCGACCGCATCGCACATGATCGCGATCATATGACTGCTGGCCGTTCCGTTCCAGAGATGTCCCGAACATCACGGGAGGTCCACCATGATCCGATACGTGCTCGCCGCCTGCGTCCTGGCCGGTCCCGCGCTGGCCGCCGGCCAGGAACACGCACACTCGCCCTATGCCGGGATGGAGACGCGCGACATCAAGAGCCTGTCCGAGGACGACATCGAGGAACTGCGCCGCGGCGGCGGGTGGGGGCTGGCGCTGGCCGCCGAGCTGAACGGCGTGCCCGGCCCCGCCCATCTTCTGGAGTTGCGGGACGAAATCGGGCTCACGTCGGACCAGATCGCCGCCATCGAGGCGATCTTCTCCGAGATGCAGGCGGAGGCGCAGGAGGCCGGACGGCGGCTGATCGCCGAGGAGTCGGCCATCGAGGCCGCCTTCCGCTCCGGCGACCTGACCGACGAGACCTTGCGGACCCTGATCGCGGCGGCCGAAGCCGCGCGCGCCGATCTGCGCTTCATCCACCTGTCGCGGCACCTGTCGACGCCGCCGCTGCTGACCGGCGACCAGATCGCCGCCTATAACGACTTGCGCGGCTACCGGGCCAACCGCTGCGGGGACGTACCGGAGGGGCACGATCCCGAGATGTGGCGCCGCCACAACGACTGTCGTTGATCCGCCGGCACCATGTGATCACCCCGCTGGATCGTCAGTCCCGGCGCGGACCTCGACCGCACGCCGGCAGCGCCCCTGGTCGGACGCCGCCGGAGGGCGAGCGGCGTCCGACCGACCGGGACTGGCGGCGTCACGCCGCGCGGATCTCGTTGAGGAAGCGGCTGATTTCCGCCTTCAGCTTGTCCGACTGGGTGGCCAGTTCGGCGGCGGCCGTCATCACCTGACTGGCGGCCGCGCCCGCCTCGGCGGTCGCCTGGGTGACGCCGGCGATGTTCGAGGAGACCTCGCCCGTTCCCTGCGCCGCCTCCTGAACGTTGCGGGCGATCTCGCCGGTCGCGGCGCGCTGCTCCTCGATCGCCGAGGCGATGCTGCTGGCGATGCCGTCGACCTCGTCGATGGTGCCGGCGATGCCCTGGATCGCGGTCACCGTGCTGCCGGTGTCCGACTGGATGGCCGCGATCTGCTGGGCGATCTCCTCGGTCGCCCGCGCGGTCTGGGTCGCCAGCGACTTGACCTCGGAGGCGACCACGGCGAAGCCCTTGCCGGCCTCTCCGGCACGGGCCGCCTCGATCGTGGCATTGAGCGCCAGTAGGTTGGTCTGCTCGGCGATGTCGGTGATCAGCCCGACCACCTCGCCGATCTTCTGGGCCGAGGTCGACAGGCCCTGGACCACGTCACGGGTGCGTCCGGCCTCCTCCGCGGCGCGGCGGGTGACGTCGGTCGACTGGGTGACCTGGGACGAGATCTCGCGGATCGAGTTGGTGAGCTGCTCCGACGCGGCGGCGACGGTGTTGACGTTGTTCGACGCCTGCTCGGCGGCCGCGGCCACGGCACCCGCCTGGGCGCCGGTCTCCTCGGTGGTGGCGGTCATCGCCTTGGAGGAGGCCTCGAGTTCGGTCGCGGCGCTGGCGACCACGTCGACGATGCTGCCGACCGCCGCCTCCAGTTCGTCCGCCAGCTTCAGCTGGGCTGCCCGGCGCTCCTCGGCCCGGCGTTCCTCCTCAAGGCGCCGCTCGCCCTCCAGCCGCTCCAGTTCGATGCTCTTCACCTTGAAGGTCTCGAACGCCTCGGCGACCTGGCCGATCTCGTCGCGGCTGCGGACGTCGACCGTCACCGACGTGTCGCCCTCGGCCAGCCGGGTCAGCGCCTCGACCACCTGCGCGAGCGGACGCGCGATGCCGCGGCGGCTGAACCAGAGGGCGACGGCGAAACCGATCACCGCGGACAGCACCGAAATCAGCGCCATCTGCTTGAGGGCCGCCTTTTCGTGGGACTGCGCGGTGCGGGCCGCCTGCGCCGTGAAGGCGGCGATCTCGGTCATCAGCGCTTCCAGTTCCCGAGACAGGTCTTCCTCTTCCTCCTCGATCTCGGGCAGCAGCGCGAGCGCCTGCTCCATCCGGCCCTGCCGGACCAGGGCGAGCGCCTCTTCGGCATGCTCCTCGAAGGCCCGGTGTTCGGTCTGAATGGCCGTCAGGGTCTCGACGACTTGGTCGAACTCGGCGCGGGCCGCCTCCGTGTGCGCTCCGGATCGTGCGGCCGTCGCCAATGCCAGGGCCTCGGCAAACTCGCCCTCCAGGACCTGGGAAAGGGCGTCGTACTTGGCGACCAGGCTCTGCTCCGCCCCGGCGCCGCCGTCGACCTGCATGCCGTGGAGGCGCAGCAGCTTCTCGACGACGATCGACTGCTGCAGTTGATGGGCGGTGACCTTGCTGACGATCTCGGTCATCGGCATGTCGCGTTCGGCGATCGCGGTCACCTCGCGGCCGATCCGGTCCATCTGCCAGAGGCCGATGCCGGCGACCAGGAGCGTGAAGGCCACGCACATCGCGACGACGCCGAGGATCTTCTGGCCGACGCTGAGGCCGCCGATCCGGCCGGCGAGGGAGGGAGAAGCGGTCATTGGGGGGAAGTCTCCGATCGTAGGGGGACGCCTGTCCTGCGACGCCCCGCAGTCTGAGGATCAGCCGCAAGATGGCCGAGAACTTTCAAGGAATCATGAATACATAAGCGCAAAAATAGAATTATTGGACAGAGTCTTATGGCGAATTTTATAATCCCTAAAAAACGCGGGGGCATGACGGGGCGGTCCGGCGGCCGGCCGAGTTCCTGGCGCGTCCGAGCCGCGGGAACCTCGACCGCACCGCGGTCCCTTGGCTGCGACCGGCTCTGGCTGAGGAGGATGCCGAGGCGGTCGCGGAAAAGGTATTCCCGCCGGCCCGCGACGCGGCGCGAAACCCGCCGCTCGACATGGACCGGCGGCCCCGACCCCCAAGAAGACGACCGCCGGCGCTTCGAATCGGACTCCCTCGGGTGGACAGCCGAGCGATCGGCACCAACCTGTCCGACGGGCCTGCCCGCGCGACGGGTCGTCCTTCCGGGACTCCCGTCCCGCAGCGCCATTTGGTCGCAGGGCAGTTGGAGATGTCATGATCGACCGCGTCGACACCGGCAGACCGGCCCTCATGCCAGTCTCGATGGAGGTCGCCGGCCTGCCTGGCCGCGTCGGGCCGGTGTCCGGGACGGTTCCCCGGCTCGGCGATCGGGAAGAGGGACCGAACCGGGTCGGTCGCCCCCAATGCGCGCATAGCAAAGAGGAGCGCCGGTGCGACAGCCTCGGCCGCGCCGGCCCGTGAGCGATCGCGAAGGATCGGCGGAGCGGCGGCCGATCGAGATCGACTGGGCTGTGCTGGGCGGCCCCGACGGCGATCTCGTCCGCGTCACCCGCACCGCCCGCGGCCGCCTCCGGCGCGACCTGGAGGCGACCCTGCCCGGGTTCGACTGGCGGATCCGTGTCACGGTCGTCGACGCGCGACCAGCGGCACCGGTCGAACCGGCCGAGGTGATCAGCGACCGGGTCGGCCGCGACGCCGATCCGGGGGCCGATCTCCTGCTGGTGGTGACCGACCAGCCGCTGGCGCGGTACGAGCGGTCGGACGCCCGGGCCGCCCTGTCGCGGGCCACCGCGGCGGCGGTTCTGTCGACGGACGGGCTGGCATCCGACGAAGGGGATGGGGACCGACGGGCCGATCGGCTGGCGATGCTGGCGCTGAAGGTCATCGGAAGGCTGCTGGGGCATGGCGGCGCCACCCCGCCCGACAGGGGCGCCTCCGCCACCGATCTGGACCGCCCGACCGACCTGACGCCGGAAGAAGCCGAACGCCTGCGGCCGGCACTCGAGCGCATCGCCGATCCACGAGTGGAAGAGATGGCGGGCCCGGCCGAGGCGGGCCTGCGGTTCTACGCCCGGGCCGTGTGGCGCAACCGAATCGAGATCGCCCAGGCGGTGCTGCGGACGCGGCCCTGGCTTTTCCCCCTGCGGCTCAGCCGGCTGACGACGGCCGCCCTCTCGGCGCTGCTGATCCTTGTCATGACGGCGGAGGCCTGGGACCTCGCACTGCGCCAGCCGGGCTGGCTGGTCGCGGCGGCCTCGGTCGCTGCGCTGATCGGCACGAGCGCCTTCATCCTGGCGCGCCAGCAACTTCTGCTCCACCGCGGCGGCGGCCGGCTGACCGAGCTCAGGGTCGTCAGCAACGTGTCGATCGCGGCGATCGTCTCCGCCGGCATGGCGGTGACCTACGGCGCGCTGTTCGTCGCCACCCTGGCGTTCGCGATGGCGTTCTTCGACGCCGCTCTGGTCGCCTCCTGGGCGCCCGTGGACCGGACGGTCACCTGGCGGGACTATGTCCTGATGAGCGGTTTCGTCGCCACCGTCGGCATCCTGATCGGCGCCCTGGGCGCCAGTTTCGAGGCGCGCGGCTATTTCCGCCACGTCGCCTATGTGGACGAGGAGGTGTGAGTGTCCGCGCCGGGGGGCGACGGCCCTCGCGCCGCTGCCCTGCCGTCCCGAAGCGGCCGGCAGGATGGAACGGCATCCGGCGCGGATCGTTGACAAGCCGCCGCTTTGCCGAGGGTGAAGCGCACCGGAACGACAGCGCTGCCGCCAGAGCCGGTGGAAGAGGATGACGCGCGACATGGATCATGACGGGCCTTCGGAGGCAGATGCGTCGGGTGCGCGCGGGCGCGGGCGCGACGCCCTTTCCCGGCTGAGCGAGTTCATCCGCCTGGAGTCGAGCGCCGGCCTGCTGCTGATGGCGGCAGCCGCGCTGGCCATCGTCCTGGCCAATCTTCCCTTCGGCGATCTCTACGTGGCCTTCCAGCAGATCCCGGGCTCGGTGACCGTCGGCGGGCTGTCGATCTCCAAGCCGCTGCTGCTCTGGGTCAACGACCTTTGGATGGCAGTCTTTTTCTTTCTCGTCGGCCTGGAGATCAAGCGCGAGTTCCTGGAGGGCGAACTCTCGACCCGCGCCGACATCGTGCTGCCCGCCGCCGGGGCGGTAGGGGGCATGGCGGTGCCGGCGCTGATCTACGTCCTGATCAATTGGGGCGATCCGACAAGCCTGAGCGGCTGGGCGATCCCGGCGGCGACGGACATCGCCTTCGCGCTCGGCATCCTCGCCCTGCTCGGCACCCGGGCACCGCTGTCTCTCAAGGTGCTGCTGACCGCGATCGCCATCTTCGACGACCTGGGCGCGATCGTGATCATCGCGGCGTTCTACACCGACCAGCTGTCGCTGGTCTCGCTCGCCCTCGCCGGCGCCGCGATCGTCGGCCTGGTCGCGTTGAACCGGCTGCGGATCAGCCATGTCGCCGCCTACGTCATCCTCGGTGTGATCCTCTGGGTGTGCGTGCTGAAGTCGGGCGTGCACGCCACCCTGGCCGGCGTGGTCACCGCGCTGGCGATCCCCCTGGAGACCGGTGATGAAGAGGATCACTCGCTGCTCCGCCATCTGGAGCATCAGCTCCACCCCTGGGTCGCCTTTCTGATCCTGCCGACCTTCGCCTTCGCCAATGCCGGTGTCTCGTTCGAGGGCGTCGGCTTCGCCAGCGTCCTGGAGCCGGTGACCCTCGGCATCGCGCTGGGGCTCCTGGTCGGCAAGCAGATCGGGGTCTTTCTGCCGATCTGGCTGATCGTCCGGCTCGGCGCCGCGCCGATGCCCTCGGGCGCCAACTGGGCGCAACTCTACGGCGTCGCGCTCCTGTGCGGCGTCGGATTCACCATGAGCCTGTTCATCGGCGGCCTCGCTTTCGAGGCGGCGGCGTTCGAGGCGCCGGTCCGCCTCGGCGTGCTGGGGGGATCGGTGCTGGCGGCGGTGGCCGGCTACATCGTGCTGCGGCTGTCGAGCCGGGCGCGCGGCGAAGGGGCACCCGCCTCGGTCTGACGGGAGACCGTCCCCTCCGCCCGGGCCTGCCGGTCCGTGCCTTGGACCGGCAGGCCGACAATGTCGCTTGCGCTAGGGCCGAGGAACCATGATCGGCTCGCCCGCCGGTCCGATCTGGAAGACGATGAATCTCGCGCCCTCCTCGGCGGATGCCGTGCGGGCGACCATCGGCTTGTCCGGAAGCTCGTAGAAGGCCTCGCCGGCCGAGACCGTCCTCGGCTCCTCGCCCTCGACATCGACAGCGATGGTGCCGTCGGTGACATAGACGAAGACGTGCCCGGGATGGATGTGCCGCTCGGTCTGCCATCCCGGCTCCACGTCGAAGGTCACGATGTTCGCCTCGCGCCCCGGTTCGCCCTGAAGCTCGGACTGGAGGATCTGCGTCGTGTTCGCGTCCTGGGCGATGGCTCCGGTCGGGCCGGCGATGCCGGCGCCGATCAGGGCCGACACGGCGATCGCGGTGGCATGTCGCATGGTCTTCCCCTTGTCTCTATCGCTGGGAGCCGGCGCGCGCACGGCCCCACCGGAGGGGCCGCCCGAGTGCCGAGTGGGTCGCGACACTAGCGCGACGGTCCCGCCGCTGCTTGGCGGTCTCCTGGGGAAAATCCGGTGTCGTGGTGGGGATCTTGCGTCGCAGTCGGATCGACGCTCGGCTCCGCAACACGCATGCCCGCAAGGCCAGGCCGGCCACGCCGCGGCCCCGGGGCGGACCTCAGCAATTCCCCAGGAAATCCCCAGGCGCGGCGCAAGCCGGGCGGACCCGGCAGGGGTACCATTGCGGTTCCCGAATTACCCGACCAGGAAAGGAACCGCAGCCATGGTCTCGCTGGATCAGACGAACACCGCGGGCGGCGCCGTGCAGGAGGCGGAGGACACCGAGTTCGTTCGCTTCTGGAACGAGGTTCTGGCGCCGAAGTTCATCCGGTTTCGACACATCCTGGTCGACGGGCTGGCCCGCCACAGCGAGGCCGTCTTCCCCCGGTTGCCGGTGCGTCCCGGCGACCGCGTCCTGGACGTCGGCTGCGGCTTCGGCGACACCGCCCTCAAGTTGGCGCGCATTGTGGGCCCCCGAGGGGACGTCGTCGGCATCGACTGCTGCGACGCCTTTCTCGCCGCGGCCGAGGCCGACCGCGAGCAGGCGGGGATCGACAACCTGACCTTCCTGCGCGGCGATGCGGAGATCGCCCTGCCCGAAGGGAGCCACGATTTCGTCTTCGCGCGCTTCGGGACGATGTTCTTCGCCAACCCGGTCGCCGGCCTTCGGAACATGCGCCGCGCGCTGAAGCCCGGCGGGCGCATGGCGCACATCGTCTGGCGCACGCCCGACGACAATCCCTGGCTGTCGATGGCCAAGGACGTCGTGCTGCGCTACCTGCCGCCACCGGGCGAAGACGCCAGGACCTGCGGGCCGGGACCGTTCTCGATGGCCGATGAGCCGATGGTCCGGAAGATGATGGAGGTGGCGGGCTATGAGAACGTGACGTTCGAGCGCGTCGACGCGCCGGTCCTGATCGGCAAGGACGTCCGCGATGCGCTGGAGTTCCAACTGGCGATCGGCCCGGCCGGAGAGGTGTTCCGGGAGGCGGGGCCGGAGGCCGAGGCCAAGCGCGGGGAGATCGAGGCGGCGCTCGCCGAGGCCATCCGTCGGCAGACCCTCGCGGAGGACGGCATCATCATGCCGAGCTCGTCCTGGGTGATCAGCGCCACGAATCCCGTTGGGGAGATTCGCTGACAGCGATGATCGACGCGACATCCTTGCCGCCGGGGCAGGGCCCCTGTTACGCTCGCACTCGGTAATGCGTAGAGACGGTGCCGGCAGGGTGCAGGGCCGGCTGAGACGGGCTGTCGGCAGGCGTGCTGGCGACAGCGGACCATCTGTACCAGATCCAGGAGCCGCCGATGAGCCGCCCTGCGATCCCCCGCGAAGGCCGTGCCGATTCCGATGACGTCGTCCGCTTCGGGCCGTTCGAGCTGAACGCCTCACGCTTCGAGCTGCGGCGAGACGGTCGTCTGCTGCACTTGGAGCCGAGGACTTTCGATCTGCTGATGCTCCTGGCCCGGAACGTCGGGCGGACGGTGACGCGCGACGAGATCTTCGCGAAGGTCTGGCACGGCCGGATCGTGTCAGACGCAGCCTTGAGCAGCCAGGTCCGATCGGCGCGCCGCGTCCTCGGTGACACGGGCGATGCCCAGCAGATCATCGCGACGGTGCATGGCCGCGGGTTCCGGCTGTGCGAGGCGATCTCCGCGCCGGACGAAGCTGCCTCCGACGCCGCCTCCGACCGGCCGGGTCCGCCGACCGTCGTCGTGCAGTCCTTCGCCAGCCTCGACGGCGATGGGCGGGGCACGGTCCTGGCATACGGGATCACCGAGGACGTCGTCACGGCGCTCTCGAAGTACCGCTGGCTCCGGGTCATTCCGCAAAGCGCGGTTCTGAGGCTGGCGACGGCGGGCGACGATCCGGGAGCGATGGCCCGGGAGGTCCATGCCGACTACGTCGTGACCGGCTCCGTGCGGGGCGACGGCCACAGGGCGCGCATCACGGTCCAGGCGTTGAGCGCCGGGGACCTGCGATGTCTGTGGAGCGAGGGCTTCGACCGCGACATGCGCGACATCTTCGACCTCCAGGACGAGATATCGCGCCTGATCACCGCGCGCCTCGCGACGGAACTCGGCATCACCGAACAGCAGCGGGCGGCCCGCCAGCACCGGGACAACCGGGGTGCCTGGGAACTCTATCAGCTCGGGTCGGTCGAGTTCTGCCGCTTCACCAGCGTCAGCAACCGGCGCTGCCAGCGACTCATGCGGCAGGCGATTCGGGAGGATGCCGGCTTCTCGAGCGCCTATGCGCGGCTCGCCTACGCGATGATCCTCGAGATGGTATATTTCGACGGCGCACGCGATCGCGGCCGCATGGACGAGGCGCTCGATCTCGCGCTGCGCGGAGTCGCCTGCGACGACCAGGATGCCAACACGCTGTTCGCGGTCGGGCGCGTGCGCCTGGCGCGCTGCGAATACGACCTCGCGATCGATGCGCTGGAGGAAGCGCTGCGCCTCAACCCGTGCCTCGCGGTCACCTATTGCGGGCTCGGCGACTCGCTGGCCTATGAGGGCCGGCTCGACGAGGCGATCGACCGGTTCCAGACGGCGATCGATCTCAGCCCGCACGATCCGTTCCGCTGGGCCTTCATGTCGTATCGCGCCCTCGCCCACATCTTTGGCGGCGATTTCGAGGAAGCGGCCCTGTGGGCACGCCGGGCGACGCAGGTACCGAACGCGCATTTCTGGGCGAACGCCCATCTGGTCTCGGCCCTCGGACACCTAGCCCGCATATCTCACGAGCGTGCGGTTTCCGGTGCGTGAAGGCGTTCGAGACGGTGGCGGACTGACGGCCGGAGGTCTGGGCAGGCGTGTCCGTTGCGCCTGATTGGCGCGTTCC
>Ga0008833_1000239_pt1 | contig 74468 bp, 55 predicted proteins | sample HotLakConsoUCCLE_FD_62216 | JGI IMG/M metagenome (GOLD analysis project Ga0008833, IMG submission 62216) | Hypersaline microbial mat communities from Hot Lake, Washington, USA - Hot Lake Consortium UCC-LE | ecosystem: Environmental > Aquatic > Non-marine Saline and Alkaline > Hypersaline >... | reverse complement strand
TATTTTCAACCGGATAGACGTAGTTTTCAGGATCGTAACGAAAAAAGTGAAAATAAAGCTAGCTTTATTTTCACTTTTTTCGTTACGATCCTGAAAACTACGTCTATCCGGTTGAAAATAAGGTATTCACCCGTGAAACATTACGGGATTCTCCGGCAGTTTCTTGGGCATTCTGCTGGAACTTCTTTCGATATAACGCGTGGGCAATAGAACTTACACACCCAGCCACTGGAACGGTTCAGCTGCCGGAACCGTCGGGCTCGACTCGGATGAAATCGAGGAGACTTTCGGGGTAAAAAGGGTATTATCACTCTTAAAAGTCAGGTCTCCCACTGCCTGCGACGGCAGCCGAACCAGACCATGACCGCGCCCGCCGCCATATGCAGCCCGAGAACCGCGGCCGCCAACCATTCGGAGGGCAGCCAGGATACATCACCCATGCGGTAGGCGTCGTAGATCTGAAAATCCTTCATCGAGGCGAAATAGCCCGCCCAGGACCAGTAGGCGTTGATAAAGGGACGCAAAAGCCAGACAACGGCATCCGGCAGGGCCAGGACGACCCCGGAGAGCGGCAATTGGAAGCCGACGAGGTAGATGGAGAGCAGGGAGGCGCGCTCCGCACTGGAGAGCACGGCGGACATCCCGAGACAAATGAAAGTCATGGCCACGCAGCAAAGCGCCATCATGCCAAGTTGCGGCGGGTAGGCTCCGGGGAATTGACAGATCACTTTGACAAAGAGCGCCATCCACAGCCCTTGCAGCAGCGCGATGCTCCCGGTGAAGATGAGCTTGGATACGGCATAGACGCCCGGGCGCAGCCCCTTGAGCCGCTCCTTCTCGAAGATCTGCCGCTCGGCGGCGATTTCGCGGGCGCCATTGTTCGCGCCCATCAGGGTGAGCAAGACCACTTGGAACATGACCAGCCCGGTCACGAGGGTCGCCGTTTCCGCGGCTTCCATGCGGTAGCGAAGGTCGCCTTGCAGCTGCTGGATGAAGCTCCCCGACCGCTCCAAGGCCAGGCCTTCGATCTGCGGCAGACCTTTGATGGCGAAGATCACGACAATGCAGGGAAAGCCGAAAGTAAGCGCCAAGAGCAGCCAGAGGTAGCCCGTGTCCCGCAAAAGTAGCTGGTAGCGGCGCCGCAGAAGGGTGAGCAACTGCGAAAGAGCGGAGGGCAGGCCGGGGGCGGGATTTTTGTAGCGCGACGCTTCAGCAAGCGTTGATTCCCTAACGTTATCCGATTCCGTTCCGGACGCTCGCTGAAGCGTCGCGCCACGGCTCTCCCACTTCTCCAGCCAGTGCGCCAGATCCTCACCGGCCAGAGCGTGGTAGAGCTTCAAGGGATCTTCGATCCCGAACCATTCTTTCAGGCTGTCGTAGTCTCCTTGAAAAACGAGACGCCCCTGATACAAAACCGTGATATGATCGAAATCGGGCAGCTTGCCCAAGTTGTGGATGGTGCAAAGAAAGGTCTTGCCCTGTTTCTCGACCAGCGAGCGCAGCAAGGCAATGATCTGATCCTCCGAGAGCGGATCGAGCCCGGAGGTGACTTCGTCGCAAATCAGGCAATCAGGACTGCTGACAAGCTCCAGCCCAAGGCCCAAACGCCGCATTTGACCACCCGAGAGGCTGGACACGCGTTTATCGCTGTGTTCGTGCAATCCGGTCAGCTTCAAAACTCCCTCGACCACCTCGGCCTTGCCGGAACGCTCGGTTACGGTTAGATCGAAGGCGCAGGCGAGGGACTCAAAAACCGTCAAGCTGGCATGCGCCACGCTGAACTGTGGCACGAAACCAAGATTGGACCGCCCCTCGACGGATATTTCACCCTCGGAATCGATCAACCCCAGGAATGCTTTGATCAAAGTTGTCTTTCCACAACCGGACGGACCGACCAGTGCGTTCAGGCTCTTCGCGGGAAAGGCCGCATTCACATCCTCCACGATCTTGAAATCGGATCGCTCAGCCCGAACGGTCAATTGCGCACAGCTCAACATAAGGAAGGTCGTTAACAGACAAAATCCGTATGACTACCATTTTTGCTACTCTTTCTTCAGTTTCAGCAGCCGCTTTAGCCGATCCGAGGCGCCGCCGGCAACCCTCGTTCGTGAGAATTCGGAGGACCCGCCCGCCGCTCCGATCCTTCCAAAGTCTCGCGACTAGTCCGCTTTCCCGCCCCGGGCATGCGCGTGAACCTAAGGATTCAAGTCTTTGATGAGAGGTAGGCTTGCCCAAGTGCACGCATCGGTGATGCTAGACCGCAAACTCCCCCGCCTTGCCAAGGAGGGGACGGAACGCATCACCGTCCAGGCGATGCGTTCAGGGGTGGTTCCCCCTCGGCGCACGGCATTTCCGGAAACTCGATTCTCCGTCCACGACCGAAACCACCCCGCCTGCCCCTTTTGGGGCCGGTGAGCGCGAAGCTTAGCGGCGGCCTGCGGGACGGGCCCGCGCCCCGCGCGCGGGACGACGTCCGCCGCGCCGCGGTCCGCCGCCGGGACCTCCCGGTCCGCGGCCGCCACGCCCGCCGCCGCCCTGCGGCGGCTTCTTGACGGGCCGTCCGCTGCGGTGCAGGTCGAGCGCCTCCTGCGCGTGGTAAGCGTGAGCGGAATCCACCGGCACCGCCGTGCGGATGAGCCGCTCCACCTCGCGCAGCAAGGCCACCTCCTCGGTCGAGCAGAAACTGATCGCCCGTCCGCTCTCCCCGGCCCGGGCGGTCCGTCCGATGCGGTGCACGTAGCTCTCCGCCTCCATCGGCAGATCGAAATTCACGACCAGGGTGATCCGCTTCACGTCGATCCCCCGGGCGGCCACGTCGGTGGCGACGAGGACTTTGAGCGCGCCGCTGCGGAACTTCGCCAGCGAACGTTCGCGGGCGGCCTGGGACTTGTTGCCGTGGATCGCCTCCGCCGCGATGCCCTGTTGCTCGAGCTTCTTGGCGAGTTTGTTGGAGCCGTGCTTGGTCTTGCAGAAGATCAGGCTCAACTCATCCGCGTTGTCGCTGCGGCGGTGCTTGAGCGTCTCCACGAGAAGATCCAGCTTGTGCTCGGGGCGGATGAAATACATGCGCTGGTCCACCTTTTCCGCCGTCGTGCCCTGCGGCGCGATCCGGATCTCCTTCGGATTCCGAAGAATGCTTCCGGCCAGCTCGGTGATGGCCGGCGCCATGGTGGCGGAAAAGAGCAGGTTCTGCCGCTCTGCGGGGAGTGCGCGGACGATCCGGCGAATGTCGTTGATGAAGCCCATGTCGAGCATCCGGTCGGCCTCGTCGAGGACGAGCGACTCGACCTGTCCGAGATCGACATGCCCCTGCCCCATCAGATCGAGCAGGCGCCCGGTGGTGGCGACGAGCACGTCGAGTCCGGTGAAAAGCTCCTTGATCTGGGGGCGTTCGGAAACCCCTCCATAGACCATGCCGAGCCGGAAATCGACGTAGCGGCCGTAAACTTTGAAGCTGTCCGCGACCTGGCCCGCGAGCTCGCGCGTCGGCACCAGCACGAGGTGGCGGACGCCGCGGCGGAAGGTGCGCCGCGGGCGGCCCGCCATCCGGTCGAGAAGCGGCAGCGCGAAGGCCGCCGTCTTGCCCGTGCCGGTCTGGGCGCAGGCCAGCAGGTCGCGGCCCTCGAGAAGGACGGGGATGGCCTGCGCCTGGATAGGCGAAGGCTGCGTGTAGCCCTTTTCATCGAGGGCGCGTTGTAGCGGCGCCGCAAGCGGCAGTTGATCGAAACGGAGTTCGCTCATGGTCGTGGGGGCGCCTGGAGGATAGCGGTTGAACGGGCGCCGCGTTATCGATGGCAGTACTGTGAATTCCCAAAACAACTGCGCATCGATGACAGACCGTGTCAGGCGAGGCCGCACACGCGACCTACGGGGATGGCTTAGGACAGGTTTCGGTCCGCCCTGCAAGCACTATTATGATCCGGCTCCGGCCGTGCCTCGCAGGAGACGCTCCCGCCCGCCCCAGAACTTTCGTCAAAAAAGCCTCCCCCTTTTCCCCTTCGCCGTGGTAAAACCCCGTCTTATCCCAAGAATAAACCGATTATGAACGATGTTTTGTGGATTTCCGGCGGACGCGTGATCGACCCGGCCAACGGGCGGGACGGCGAGGGCGAACTCTTTGCCGTCGGCGGACGAATCGTCGGCGGACTGGACGAGGCCCAGAAGAAAGCCGCCCTGCGGATCGACGCGAGGGGCAAGGTGGTGGCGCCGGGGCTGGTCGACATCCACGTGCATTTTCGCGATCCCGGCCAGACGCACAAGGAAGACATCGTCAGCGGGGCACGGGCCGGTGCGGCGGGCGGCTTCACCAGCGTGGTCTGCATGCCCAACACGAGCCCCGTCTGCGACAATGCCGGGACGGTCGAAAGCATCGTCAACAAAGCCCGCCGCGAGGCGGTCATCCGCGTCTATCCGACCGGCTGCCTGACCCTCGGCATGGACGGCAAGCGCCTCGCCCCGACCGGCCAGCTGAAGCGCGCGGGCGTCGTGGCGATGAGCGACGACGGACTCTGCGTGCAGAGCAACGAGATCATGCGCCGCGCGATCGAATACGCGAAAATGTTCGACCTCCCGATCATGGACCACTGCCAGGACGCGAGCCTGACGGAGGGCGCCATGATGAACGAGGGCGAATGGTCCCTCAAGCTGGGCCTCCGCGGCTGGCCGCGCGCGGCCGAGGATATCATCGTGGCGCGGAATGTGATCCTGGCCGAGCTGACGGGAGCCCACGTCCACATGCAGCACCTCAGCTCGGCCCACTCGGTCGACATCCTGCGCCGGGCGATCGCCCGCGGCGTCCCCGTCAGCGGAGAGGCCAGCCCGCACCATATCGAGTTCACCGACGCCTGCCTCGAGCACTACGACACCCATTTCAAGATGAACCCGCCCCTCCGCACCGAGACCGACCGGGAGGCCTTGATCGAGGGCCTCTGCGACGGCACCCTCTGCTGCATCGCGACCGATCACGCGCCCCACGCGCCGACCGAGAAGGACTGCGAGTTCGACGCCGCCCCGAACGGGATCATCGGCCTGGAAAACTCCCTCGCCTCCACCCTCGGCACCCTTTACCACAGCGGGCGCTTGTCGCTGAGCGAAGTGCTCGCGCTGATGACCCACCGCGGCGCGGAGCTCTGCGGACTGGAGGCCGGCACCCTGGGCGTCGGCGCTCCGGCCGACGTATGTGTTTTCGATCCCGACGAGGAGTGGACGGTCGATCCGGACAAGTTCTACAGCAAGTCGCGCAACTGCCCCTGGAACGGGCGCAGCCTGAAGGGCCGCGTCAAGGCGACCTTCGTGGGCGGTCGTTTGGTTTACGACGGCGAGCGGGTGATCGATTAAAGAAGCCATGGAAGCCGATTTCGACGCTCCCGCGATCCTCGCCTCCCTGATCGTGCTCGGCGTGCTCCTGTCGAGCGCCGCGCTCTGGATCCTGCACATCCAGAAGCCCCGGGAGGTGATTTCCCCGGACCTGGGCATCCGGGCCTGGTCGATCGGCTGGGTGAACTTCGGGATCTTTCTCTGCGCCCTGGTCGTCGCGGTGGCTTTCGCCAACATCGTCGCCGGCGCCTTTCTCGGCGGGGCGATCGAGGAGGCGAACGGGGAACTGACCCCCTGGCTGGCCGTCTTCGGAGTCCTTCTGCTGCAGCTGCCCCTGATCGCGGTCTTCTTCCTGGTTCGCCGGATCTCGCCGGGCAACTTCGCCGACCGCCTGAGCAGCCGCGACATCGGCTTCATGGAAGCGTTCCGGATCACCCTTCCCTATTTCCTGCGGACCTTGCCCTTGGTCTGGGTCGCCAGCATCGTCTGGGGGCAGGTCCTGCAACTGATGCATGCGATCGGCCTGATCGAGGAGTACAATCCCCAGGAACTCGTCACGCTCTTCGCCGCCGACGGCGACCCTCTCGCCATCGGACTGCTCGTCCTTTTCGCCGTGGTGCTGGCCCCCTTGGTGGAGGAGATTATCTTCCGCGGATGTCTTTACAGGTTTTTGAAGAGCCAGACGGCGCTCCTTCCGGCTCAGATCATCAGCGGTATTTTCTTCGCCCTGCTGCACGCCAACCTCCTGTCCTTCGTCCCCCTGGTGCTCGTCGGCCTTCTGCTGGCGCGGGTCTACGAGGCGAGCGGCAATCTGCTAACAGCCGTAATCTACCACGCGTTTTTCAACGGCTTCACCCTGCTGATGCTGTTTTTATTCAATCATTCGAGCCTCGCGGGGAACTGAGCGGCGTTTGATTTTCGCTTGCTGAGCGGGTACATCGATGAATGCTTGATCCAAGAATCGCCCCCCTCCGGACAATCCAGCGCCTATGGCCGACTACTACATCCGTTCCAAGGACGACAACGACTCGCGCGGTCCCTTCGACCTTTCCAAACTGCAGACCCTCGCCGAAGCCAAGCAAATCGACGAAAACACGCTCTATTACGATGAGGAAAAAGAGGAGTGGCTGCCGGTCGGGTTGAATGCGGAATTAAAAGCGGCCGTTTTTCCGGTGCGGGAAAAGCTCAAGCTCAATATCGTCGGGAAGACCAAGGATCAGTCCGCCGCCAAAGAAGCCGATAGCACGGAGGAGAAGATTCGGGTCGAGGAACTGCTCGATGCCGCCGAAGGGAACACGGAACAGCGCCGCTCCCACAAACGGCGGGAGAAGAGTTTCGAACGCGCCATGGCCGTGGCTTCGTCGGGAATCGGCCTCGGCATCCTCTTCTCCGGGATCGCGCTGATCATGCCCCACTTCGGCATCATGAGCGCGGCGATCGAGGAGGAGACCTACGCCGTCGTCCTGAACTACCCTTTCCTCCTGCTGGGGCTGCTTGATTTTTTCCTAGCGGTTTTCCTCTTCCTCGCCGTCACCGAGATCTACCCGCTGATCCGCGCCCGCGGCATGCTGACCCTCGGCTTCGGCCTCTACACGGGATGGGCCTTGGGGGACGCGGGGTTCGCCCTCGCGGCGGCGCTCGGCGGAATCGGTCTGTTCGCGGCCACTCTCGCCCAAGGCCTGCGGACGATGACGCCGGCCCTGCTCCTTGCCATCGGCGGCAACGGTTACCTCGCCTACCTTTCGTTGAACGGCCGTTTCGAGGGCTTCATTGACGAGATCGCCTTCAAGTTTTTCGGATAGTCGCCGAGAGGCGCCCGGCCGCCGCCTCCCGGCCCGCACCCGCTGAGGAATGAACTCCAAGTTAAACCAGTATGTGAAAAAAACCGAGCAACTGCTCGGCACCGACATCTGGGAACTCGAATACCTCGGCCGTAAAAGCCTTCGCGCCCGGGTTTATTTCGTCCTCCGTATCCTCACGCTCACTTGGCAGGGCCTCCGCCGGAATAAAATACCGGTCCAAGCCGCCGCGCTCACCTTCTACTCCCTGATCGGAATCGGTCCGCTCATCGCACTCGGGATCATGATTTCCGGATTCGTCATCGACCAAACCCCGACCGACGAAGATGGATTCGCGGCGGAGAACCTCGTCACCGAGTGGATCGCCCGCGGCATCGCCTTCGCCGCGCCGCAGGTCACCCTTCCCGCGGGTTCCGAATCGGACTCGGACAATGGCGCGCCCGTCCTCACCGAAGAGATGAGGGGCCTGATCGACGGTTTTATCGAGGCCGCCCAGTCCGGCACGGTGGGGGTGGTCGGCTCTCTCATGCTGTTCGTGATCGGGATTCAGGTGCTTTCCTCGATCGAGAATTCGTTCAACCTGCTCTGGGGCGCGGATCGGGGGCGCAAGATCGCCGAGCGCATCGTCGTCTACTGGACTTTTATCAGCCTCGGGGCGGTGCTGGGGGTCGCATCGCTCAGCTTGAACATCCTGCCCAGGATCGAGACCTTCATGGAGAAGTTGCCCTTCGGCGGCGAGGTGCACGCCCTCGTCATGTTCTTCTCGCCGATCATCGCGCTGCTCATGCTGGTCACCCTGCTGGCCGTCTTTTTCCGCTTTATCCCGAACACCCAGGTGGAATGGAAGCCCGCCTTCTGCGGCGCGGCGCTGGTGGTGGTGCTGCTCCACCTCTACAACATGCTCTCCTTCGTCTACGTCGAGCGCGTCGTCGACACCCGCAGCCTCTACGGCTCGGTCGGAATCATCGTCGTGCTGATGCTCGGCCTCTACGTGTTCTGGCTGCTGATCCTGCTCGGCGGCCAAGTCACCTACTCCGTCCAGAACGCCGACTTCCTGACCAATGAGAACGCCTGGCAAAAGACCAGCGAGCGAAGCCGCGAAGTCGTCTCGCTCGGCGTCCTGCTGCTCGTCGCCCGCGCCTTCCAGCGGGGCGAGGCGCCCGTGCGCGCCAGCACCCTGCACCGGAAGCTGCGCGTCCCCAGCCACATCCTGAACACCTGCCTGAGCCGCCTGTGCGACCTCGGCTACCTTTACCCGGTGGAGGGAAAGACCGTGGATGAGGACCGAGACCGGGCCTTCCAAGCCGGCAAACCGATCGATTCGATCACCCTCGGGAAGTTCAAGCAGGCCTTCGAAACCTACGGCAACAACGACGGGGTCGAACTGGTCGCCGAGACCGACCCGGCCATCCGGGCCTACCTCGAGGAGCTCGTCAGCATGAAGGACAGTCCGGCCGCGGATCGAAAGATCAGCGAACTGATCTGAGCGGCGAATCCTCGGATCGGGGCGATTCAAGATGCCCCCGGACTTTGGCGATTCGCAGGGATCGAAAACACGACGATGCCGGTGACGAATTTCCGAACCAGAGCCCGCGGATTTTGTCGTCCACCAATGGATTGACAGCGGCAGGCGGCCGCCTAGCCTCACGCGCTTTGCTTTTCGCCTAGCTATGATCTCCTGGATTCAACACCACCTCATCCGCCACGGGCGCTGGATTTTCCTCAGTCTTCTCGCGGTCGTCATCGTCGCCTTCGTCTTTACGATCGGCAACACCCCGGGCTGCACCACCGGCCAGAGCGTTTACCAGGCACAGGAGTTTTACGGCTACGACCTGAACTCGCCCCGCGATACGGAGCTGCTCGGCCGCAAGGTCCAGGCCAGCGTGCTGCTGAACAGCGGCCGTCCGCTCCAAAACGCGGAGCAGGCGCAGAACGAGATCCTCCGCCGCATCGCCCTCCTCCACCTGGCCGAAGAGCTGAATGTTCCGATCCCGGGTGAAAAGGCCCTCGCCGCATACATCCAGGAACAGCCGATTTTCGCCGGCCCCGACGGCGGCTTCAGCCGCGACGCCTATGTCGAGTTCGTCGACGGCATCGAGTCCGATCCGAGCATTCCGGAGGGTCTCATCCTGGCCGTGCTGGAAGAAGACTACCGCATCCAAATGGTGGAGGAAGCGCTCGCCGGACCCGGCTACCTCCTCCCGGGCGAGGCCCGCGCGCAGGCCCTCAGCCAGCAGACCAGCTACACCCTCGGCACCGCCCGCCTGTCCTTCGCCGACTTCGATCCCGAGATCGAACCGACCGAGGAGGCGCTCGAATCCTATTTCGAGGAGAACCAGCTGCGCTACGAGATCCCGGAGCGGATCGAGGCCGCTTATGTCCGCTTCCCCTCCTCCGCCTATGAGGATGCCGTCGCCGAACCGGCCGACAAGGAGTTGCGCGGCCACTTCATCGAAAACCGCGAGCGCTTCGTCGAACAGTTCGAGGCCGGGAAGGCGCCCACCGAACAACTGGAGGCCGAGGCGCCGGAGGAGGAAGAGGCCTCCGAGGCGGTTTCCTTCGAGGACGTCCGCGAACTGGTCCGCGCGGACTGGATTGAAAAACGCGCCGCCCGCCTTGCCAACGAGGCCGCCCTGGACTTTCAAATCGCGCTCTACGAGGGCGAGATCGCCCGCGACTCCGCCGCCTTCAACCAGCTCCTGAACGAACGAGGCTTGGATCTGGTCGATATCGAGCCCTACACCCGGGACGGGGCCAAGCAGCGCCGCCTTTCTTCGCGCATGCTGTCCGCCGCGTTCGAACTGAGCGACGAACGCTACTACAGCGACCCTTACCCGATCGACGAGGGCTTCGGCATCTTGATCTACGAGGGCCGCATCGCCCCCACCATCCCCGAATACGCCGCCGTCGCCGACGAAGTGCGCGCCGATTACCTGGCCGAAACCAAGCGCGAGCGTTTCAACGCCCGCGGCGAAGCGCTCAAGGCCGATCTCGAATCCAAACTGGCCGAGGAAGACGGCGATTTCGTCGCCGCGGCCGAGTCGCTCGGCCTGGAAGCCGAGACCTACGGCCCCTTCACGCCCAGCGACGCGCCCCGCGAACTCGGCTTCACCGTCCAGCAGCAGGCCCGGGAACTGGAGGAAGGCGAACTTTCGTCCATGCTGGTTACCGGCGGAAACGGCGTCTTCGTCTTCGTAATCGAAAAGGAAGTTCCCGAACTGGCCGAAGGCGACGAGTCCTTCCAGCAGGCCCGCGATTACCTCCGGCGCTACAACCAGATGGTCAGCTCCAGCGCCTTGCTCGGCGAACTGGTCGCCCGCGGCCTCCCGGAAGAGCCCGCCGCCGAATAAGCGTCGGCAGGCTTTTCAGCCCAAGAGCTCCTCGGCATGCGCCCGGGCGGAGGCCGAACCGCGGTCGCCCAGCATGCGCGCCAGCTCCTCCAAGCGGGTCTCGCGCTCGTCGTGGATCGGCACGATCGCGACGGTGGTGCGGTCCTCGTCCTGCAGTTTGCGGACGACGTAGTGGTTCCGGGCGAGCGCCGCCACCTGCGGAAGGTGGGTCACGCAGAGCACCTGGTGCCGCCCGGCGAGGCGCGCCAACTCCGTGCCGACGGCCCGCCCCACTTCGCCGCCCACATTGGCGTCGACTTCGTCGAATACCAACAGCGGCGTGGCGTCCGCCTCCGCCAGTACCGTCTTCAGCGCAAGCATCACGCGGGCGGTTTCTCCGCTGGAGGCGATCTTGTTCAGCGGCATCAGATCCTGTCCGGCGTTGGGCGCGAAGAGAAAACGGCAGCGGCTGTCGCCGTGCCCGGTCAGGGCCGGCTCGCTCTCGATCTCGATCGCCAGCCGCGCCTTCTTGAAACCGAGCGCCTTGAGCAGGGCCGCCGCTTTTTCGCCCAGCGCCGCCGAAGCGCGCCGACGGGCCTCCGTCAGCCGCTCGGCCTGACCGCTCAGCTCGCTTTCCAGCCGCGAGGCTTCCCACCTCCGCCGTTCGAGCTCGCCCTCGAGGTCGCCCTGCACGGCGATCTTCCGCGCCAGCTCCTCGCGGCGCGCCAGGACCGACTCGACGGAACCGCCATACTTCCGGCGCAGCTCCTGCCAAAGGTTCATCCGCTCGGTCACGGCCTCGACCGCCTCGGGATCGAAATCGAAATCCCCCGCCGAGCGCCCCACTTCTTCGCCGAGATCCTGCAAGTCGATCTGCAGGCTGCGCGCGCGCTCCGCCAGCGGACCGGACTCGGGATCCAGCTCGGCGATCTCCTCGAATCGGGCCACCAGCGCGGACATCTGCTCGCTCAGGCCGCCGTCGCCGGTGATGCCCTCCGCGCAGCCCGCCGCCAGCGCGGCCAGTTCCTGCGCGCTCGACATCCGCGCATAGTCCCGCTCCAGCGCTTCGATCGAGGCTTCGCCGACTTCAACCGCGTCGATCCGGGCGATCTGCTTGCGCACGAAATCGATCTCGTCCTCGTCCATCCGCTCGCCGCTCTCGATCGCTTCGATGCCTGCCAGCAGCTCGCGCCATTCTTCGAAACCGCGGCGGTACTCGATCAGCGCCCCGGCGTTTCGGGCGAAGCCGTCGAGCATTTCCAGCTGCCGCTTTTCCTGAAAAAGCTTCTGCGGTTCGCCCGGTCCGTGAAAGTCGATCCACGCTTCCCCCAGCGCCGCCATCTGGGCGAGAGTCGCCATGCTTCCGTTGATCTGGACGCGGGCCGGCTTCGACCTCGAGACCACCCGCTGCAACAGGAGCCGCCCCTCCTCGCAGGCCGGCAGGCCCAGCGCTTCCAGCTCCCGGTCGATCGCCCCGCTGTCCTCGAACCAGAGCGCGGCTGCCACCTCCAGCTCCTCCGCCCCTTGCCGAATCATCGTCTTGTCCGTGCGCCCGCCGGAAAGCAGCCCGAGCGCGCCGAGCAGAACGCTTTTGCCCGCGCCGGTTTCTCCGGTCACGGCGCTGAAGCCGGAAGCGAACTCCAGCTCGACCGCATCGAGGAGGGCGAAGTTTCGGATCTTCAGGTAGTGCAACATGGCTTGCTTGGATGGCCTAAAAAATCAGCCGCGACAAGAAGGTGAGCGGAAACACGCTGACCAGCACGGTGATGACGAGGCAGAGAAAGGCCTTCAGCACCCCGAGCCTCAGGGCCTCCGCCAAGGCCAGCAGAAGGATCACGTAGCCGTAGACGAAACCCGCCAGGAACAAGGGCCCCAAAGCTTGAATCCGCTCCGCATCTCCGGTCGTGGCAAGCAAGACCAAAAGCGCGGAAAAGACCAGAACCCAAGGCAAGAGCCCGAGCCCCAGTCCGGTCCGCACCGCCCGCAGGGAAACCTCGCCGCCGAACCAGCGCCCGAAATTCCGCGCCAGCCAGCCGAGCAGGTAAAGTGCGAGCAAGCCCGCCAAGGCCCCGCCCAGCAAGGGCGCTACAGGGTCGACCGGCTCCGGGCGCAACCACTCCCGCGCGCCCTGCAGCGCTCCGAAAACCATCGCCAGCGCGACCGCCCAGCCGTGCCCCCGATCCTCCTCGATCAAGGCGCGCAGGGTCGCTCGCGGCCGATAAAGCACGCCGATCGGGCAGGAAGTGGAACAAGGGCCGGACATGGAATGCACGCAAGCGAACACGCAGCCGCCCCAGGATTCAAGTTCAGACCAAGGGCAACCGAGTCCGGCCGCGAAATTCAGACTCCGGTTCCACGGGGTTGAAACCCCGGTGAGAAGGGCCAAAAACAGTCGCGTCCTGAAAGGACGCCGGCCGGATGGAGCGCCGCAAACGCCGAACCGACCTGATTTGAGCTGCCTTTCAGACCAAGCTCGATTGACCAGAGAATCATTCTTGGATTCGGCAAAAATGTCTTTTCCCAGTCCGCGGCAACGGCAGGACGGTTTCAGCCCGTAAAAACGTAAACACCGCAAAAGAACAGGCGTATCGGTCTGCGTCTTGCGGGGATGCCTGCGCTATTTTACCATCGTCGATACCCCGTTCGTCATCGCCGCAATGGATGCGCTCAGTTCACACTTGGAAATCGTGCGAGGTCTCCATCCGTCGAGATCCATTCGCAGCCGTGCCCGACCGCAAGCGCGGCCCGAGCCTGTCCAGTATCCACGCCCTCAACCGGGGGCCGGGCATCCCTGCCGACCTTCCGGTGCGGGGGTCGCGGGACGAGTGCGCGGGAAAGTAAAGCCGGTTCACGAAGCCGAACCAGCCGGAACCCGACTGCGAATCGAGGAACGCGCCGCCCCCATTTCGACCAAGCGAATCCGTATTTCCTAACACGGTAGAAAATTCGTCCGCTGTGGAATAATACGCCATCTGACCGGTCCTACGGACCATGGACATCAACGAAAAAGTAAAACTCCTCGCCAAAGACCTGAGTGCCACCCCGCCGCGCAGCGCGCGCGACACCCTCGCCGGATACGTCATCGCCGCGCGCACGCTCGACAAGTGCCGCGCCGTGCTTGCCGGGACGGAGGGGGAATACCACTTCGACTGCCCGCTCGACAATTTTTTCTTCGGCTTCGCCGAAATCAAGGGCGACGACTTCAAAGCCTTCGTCGCCACCGGCGCGACCGACGCCGAAGTCGCCGAGTGGATCACGCGAAACGCAAAACCGCGCGAACGCTCCGAGATCGTCGCGTGGAACAACGACCTGCGCTACAAGCGCATCTCCGAACTTCCCGCCGAACTTCAGGTCTTCATGGAGGACTACATCGCGGAAAACCTGCCGCGGCACCGCCCCGTCTACGTGCTCTTCGATGTGTATGACATCGAGGAAGGGCGGCTCTAAGCGGTCTGTCGGATAAGCTTTTCCCGATCGAAACCGTTCCGAGGCGCAGCCGACAGGACCGCCCTCCGCTGCGCGGGGGAACGGTCCTGTCACGCGGCTTTGCCAGCGTCGGCCAAGCCGGCGCGTTCTCCAAGGTAAGATCCAAACTGCGGGCTACGGCATCGGAAAAAAGCCTATCTGACAAAGCACGAGATCCCGAGACACCGCCCGCCGGTTTACCAAAAAAAGTGGCCAGGCACCCTACGGCACATGAGGATCAAACTACCGCTGCTTCCTTCCGGACCTGACGGGGTTCGCTTGTCCTGCATTGCATAGGACCCGGCCAGCTATAAGAGACACCCGATCACCGGTCCGGTTCAACTCTTAAATCGAGAATTTCCGGCCGCGATTCGAGGGCGGAGGCTGAATTTCCGCCTTGGAGCTGCCATCATCGGCCGTCAGTCTCCGTCACCGACCCTCAAAATTCAATGTCCGGTTTTCGAAGTTCGCCCACCGCCTCCGTCCGCCATGCAGCCCGTCGCCACGCAGCAGCGTAAACAGTTCTTCCCCATCAACGGTCAGTTCCGCGAGTACCTGCGGGAGCACGACCGGGCCCTCGACCTGCCCGTGACCTACGAGGATTTGCTTCAATACGAGGACGCCTTTCCCCTCATCAACGCCCGCGGGGAGGACACCCTCTGGCAAACCCTGATCTTCGAGCGCCAGCGCAGCCGGGAGCTTTACGACGGCTTGCGCCGGATCTACGTGCTCCTGCGCTCGGGCGGGGAAATGTCGATCATCCCCAACCTCTACATCGACCGCGTCGACTTCTGCACCTTCGGCAATACCAAGCCGATGCGCGTGCGGGTGGTCAACCAGTACAACGACAACCACGACTACTTCTACGTCAAAAAGGCCGACGCCTCCCGCATTTACGGCTTGGAGCTGGAGGAACTCCTCTCGCCCAACCACATTAATTTCCTCGTCCACGGCGACACGCTGATCGAGGAGCACATCATCGGCGTCCCCGGCGACGACTTCATCCGCGAATACCTCCCCCGCCCCGATCTCCACGAGGTCCGCCTGGCCAAGGAGTTCATCAAGTTCAACGAGCGCTGCTTCGTCCGCCTGCTCGGGGACATGCGCGCCTACAACTACGTCGTCGAGGTCACCCCGGACTTCGAGCAGAACCAGTACCGCGTCCGCGCCATCGATTTCGACCAGCAGAGCTACGAGGGCCGCCGCACGCTCTACCTGCCCCAGTTCTTCAAGAACAACCTGCCCGTGGTCAAGCTCTGCACCGACCTGATCAACCTCGACACCAGCCGCCAGTACCAGCGCGAGGAGCGCGCCCTGATCAAGCGGCGGCTCAACTTCGCCCTCGAGCGCGTCCACCACCTCCGGGCCTGCATGTGCGCCGACCAGATCTCCAGCACCGAGAAGGTCTATCAGCTGCGCAAGGAGCTGGCCGAGATGCACAAGGATTTCCGTTTCATGCTCTGCCACTCGATGGGCGAGCTGACCTTCCTCAACCTGACCGTCACGCTGGGCCTCGACCGGGACGAGGGCTACTTTCCCGAAGGCTCCTGATCCGCCGGTTTTCCGGCCCAGCCTTTGTTTTGACTCCCGGGATTCGGCCGCCAATAGTCCCGCCATTTATCGTGGATAACCTGAAGGCCATCATCTGGGGCTGTTGCGGCTCCCTTCCCTCGCCCAGCACGTCCGCGGATATCCGCGGCAAGGTCCGCGAGGCGCTCTGGGCGGCCCGCGACCGGTCTTTCGCGACGCGCGACGAGGTCGAGGCTTTCATCGATTCCCTGCCCCACAGCGCCGCCGGCACCTACCGCGCCAACACCTCCTGCGTGCAAATCGTCCACCCCGGCGAGGAGGCGATCCTCTGCGACGCCGGCACCGGAATCCGCGACTACGCGCTCACCCTAGATCCGGCCGCCGGCCGCAGCTACCACATTCTCGTTTCCCACCTCCACTGGGACCACATCCAGGGCTTCCCCTTCTTCATGCCGGCCTACTATCCCGGCAACCGCATCGTCTTCCACGGCTTCCATCCCTCCATCGAGGCCGCCATCCGGCGGCAGATGGACGCCCCTTGGTTCCCCGTGCCCTTCGAGGCCATGCGGGCGGAGATCGAGTTTGACGTCCTCGAAGACGGCGCGGAGTTCCAAGTGGAGGACGTCCGCGTGCGCACCATCAAGCAGCAGCACCCCGGGGATTCCTGGGGCTACCGCTTCGAGCGGGAGGGAAAGTCCATCGTCTATTCCTCCGACTCGGAGCACGGGCCGGAATCGCGGAACGACGACTACCCCTTCATCCGTTTTTTCGAAGGCGCCGACGTGCTCATCTTCGACGGCCAGTACACCTTCGAGCAGGCGCTCAACGAGAAGCGCCACTGGGGCCACTCCGACCACTCCACCGCCGTCGAGCTCGCCGCCCGCGCGAAGGTGCGGAAGCTGGCCGTCTTCCACCACGAACCGGCCCACAGCGACCGCGAGATCGAAGCCATGCACCGCGCCTCCCTCGACCACCGTGCCCGTTTCAACGCGACGCTCCGCGCCGACGGGCCCCTTTTTCCCGAATCCGTCCTCCTCGCCTACGACGGCCTCGAGATCGAAGCCTGAACTCCCGCCGCCTTCCGCGCTCACCCAGACCCACGCACCCATGCCCGAAGCCTCAGTTCCCACCCGCCGCATCTCCAAAGCCGAGCTCAACGAGCTTCCCCTGATCGCATGGAATGGCCCCGTCGAACTGCTCGAAACCGTCGAGGCGATGAAAACCGCGGTGGAACGGCTGAGGCGCGAACGGCACCTCGGCTTCGACACGGAAACCCGCCCCACCTTCAAAAAGGGCCAGTACTACCCGCCCGCCCTTGTCCAACTGGCCACCGCCGATACCGTCTACCTCTTTCGCATCTGCCGGACCAAGACCCTCGCCCCGCTGCTGCCGATTTTCGAGGACCCCGGGATCCTCAAGACCGGGGTCGCGATCAAGGACGATGTGAAGGAACTTCGCGCGATGGAGGAATTCGAACCCGCCGGCTTTGTCGAAATCACCGAGCTGACGGTCAAGCTCGGCTACGAAAACCGGGGCCTCCGTCCCCTCGCCGGCCTGCTCCTCGGCGGCCGGATCAGCAAGGCCGCCCAAGTCTCCAACTGGGCCCGTCCGGCACTCGATGAAAAACAGACCCGCTACGCCGCCACCGACGCATGGATCAGCCGTGAGCTTTACGTTAGAGCCCTCCGCGAAGGGGATTAAAATCACGATGTAAAAATCCCTTTAAATCGTTAGAAGCCGTCGCCCGGGACTGGACTTCCCCCAAACGGTTCGGTTGACTGATCCGCTCATTCGACGAAACCCTCCTCCTACCCTTCGCGACATGATCCACGTGCTGACCCGAAACCCGGCCTGCCGCCAGTTGCTGACCACGCTCCTGAACGAAGCCGACCGCGAACACGCCTTCCACGATTCGGTCGAACCCCTGCTGAAAGCCGTCCGCAAGCTCGGCAAGAGCGACCAAGTCTTTTACGACCTCCAGTTGGAGGACGTGCTCTGGGCCTTCGAACGCCTCTATAAAGCCTGCAAGCGCACCCACCTGGTGGCCTTCGAGCCTTTGACTAAGGAGGTCAGCTTGGAGCACAACCAATGTCCCGTCGGCGTCGACCACTACCTGCTGCTTCCTCCCAATCCGGAGCGCGCCCGCAGCCGCCTCCAGGCCCTCTTCCGCGAACTCGCCCAGAAGACCGCCGCCGGCCGGAAGAAGCAGTCCGCCAAACGGCCCGGCCGCAGCGCCGAGCCGAAGCACCCCCGGGCAGTCGCGGCGGCACCCCAGCCGGACGCCGCGCCCGCAACCCCGGAAGATACGGCAGGGAACGAGTCCACCCCCTTGATTGCCCGCTACCTCCAGGCCCGCAGCCCGGCCATGCGCACCCTGCTCTCGGATATCGAGCCCGCGCTCGCCTCCGACCGGATTCTGCTGATCGAAGGCGAAGAAGGCGCGGAGATGGAGCTGCTCGCCCGGGAGATCAACTTCCGGGCCAATGGAGACGCCCGCCCGCTCACCGTCGTCAATTCCACCAACCCCGAGCTCGAACCGCTCCGCCGGCGCCTCTCCGAGGGCGGCGACGCCGAAAACCCCGAATTCGTCTACCTCGGCCAAACCGTCGACTGGACCTCCTCCGTGGCCGAACAAATGGAAAGCTTCATCGCCGCGCTCGAAGCCTCCGAAAACCCGCCGCTCCGGCTCATCGTCGGCCACTCCGACGATTCCGAAGCCTACCTCCCCGAACGCCTCCTCCCTCTCTGCAAGGCCCTTCTCCGCAAGGCCCATCGCATCCGTATCCCCGCCATGTCCGAACGCGCGCAGGATATCCCCATGATCGCACACAGCATCTTCAGCACCCTGCGGATGGCCCACCCCTTCCTCCGGACCCGCGTGCTCGGCGCGGAAGCCGTCCGCTTCCTCGTCTCCGAAGCCGACCGCATGGACTACGCCCGGCTCGCCCGCGTCATCCGCAACGCCATGGCCCTCAGCCGCCAGGACAGCCTCACCGCGGAAACCCTCCGCAACCTCAGCGACGACACCCCGATGACCCAACACCTCATCGAGAGCCTCGCCGACGAGCGCTACTTCAAAACCGGCAGCGACGACAGCCCCCTCCCCAAGACCCGCGACCTCCGCGTCGAAAACTGAGGCGCCCCCACGCCTGCCGGCGGAAGGAAAAAAATTCCGGAAAAACTCGGTTGACGCCCCATTTCGCGGTCAACTTAATGCCGCCTTTTCCTTTTCCGGCCAGATAGCTCAGTTGGTAGAGCAGAGGACTGAAAATCCTTGTGTCCCCAGTTCGATTCTGGGTCTGGCCACCACCCTTTTTCCCGCCGCTTCAGCGGCGCTGGAAAAAGGAGTGCCCGGCGTAGCTCGAAGAGCGAAGACGGGCGGACCAACCAAGACGCCCCATCCAAAGTCGGCCTAGCTCGAAGAGCGAAGACGGGCGGACCAACCAAGGCGCCCCATCCAACGCCGCCTGAAGCTCCAGACGGCAAAAACGCCCCCCGCCGAAGAACGAATCGCAAAGCGTCGCTGCCGGTGCCCAAAGGCCAAAACCGCACGGAACAGGCAAGCCCCCGCTCAAAAACCCGAGGCCCGGCGAGACTCCCCGCCTCAAACGAGGAGGGGACCGCCTCGGCTCCGTCCAGGAGCCGAGGCAGGGGTGGTCCCCGCGAAAACCCCGCCCTCCCCGCCCCGGCGAAGCCGCGGAGGCGGCCTTCGCCCCGGACGAAGCTCGAAGGCCCATCCCCAATCGTGCGGGACGCGAGCGCATCCACTTTCCCGAATCAACTCCGCAGGCCGGGCCTTTCTTTTTACCCCTTGACGGAAAAATTCTTCGGCGGCTTAATGCGCGCTCTTACCCCTTGTGACAATCGGATGGCGACAAAACTGGATTCGTTCTTGCTTCAAGGCTACCGATTGCTTTTTACACCCGATTCCGTATGACACCTTCAGGAACCAGTGACTCCAGCGGCGCCGTCCAAAAGCAGCTGACCGTTCAAAACAAGATGGGCATCCACGCCCGTCCTGCTGCCATGATCGTCCGCATCGCCAACACTTTTTCCGGGGAAGTGTGGGTCGAGAAGGACGACGAGCAAGTCAATGGCAAGAGCATCATGGGCCTGATGATGCTGGCCGCGGGCAAGGGTTCCAAGCTCACCGTCCGGGTCGAGGGTCCCGCCGAGGAGGCCGCCAAAATGCTCGGCGAGCTCGAGGCCCTCTTCGAGCGCCGCTTCGAGGAAGCCTGAGCGTCCGTTTTTCCGAAAAATTTCCCCGCCTGTCCGCAGGTTCCAAGGGGACCGGAAAATCGCCGTTCAGGCGCACTTTTCAGGACTGGTCCCGGAAAACCGCTGCCGCTGGAAAGTTACCAGCATGCGTTGACTCCGGCGGCGATTCAAACGAATGTTTAAAACATGACCGTGGCCTCTCCCAGGGAAACTCCATCCGAACGTACGCGTACGCGGACGCGGATCGTGCGGGCGGCGGAGAAGATCTTCGCCGACAAAGGCTTTCGAGCCATGACGCTCCGGGACGTCACGCGCCAAGCCAAGGTCAATCTCGCCGCCGTCAACTACCACTTCGGCTCGAAAACCGATCTCATGCGGGCCGTGCTGCGGGAGCATTTCGAGCCCATCAACCGACTCCGCTTCGCGCGGCTGGACGCCCTCGTCGCCCGGCACGCGCCCGCCCCCATCCCGGTGATCGACATCATGGATGCGCTCGTTCGTCCGCTTTTCGAGGGCGTCAACCCGAACGGAGCCCGGAATCCGGGCCTGATCCGCGTCATCGGCCGCGCCATCTCCGAGCCCGCCGATTTCATCCAGCCCTTTCATACGGAGTTTTTCGGCGAGCTGACGCGGCGTTTTCTGACCGAACTGCACCGCAGCTGCCCCCAGATGAGCGAAGAACAGCTTCAGTTCCGCCTCTACCTGGCCGTCAGTACGATGATCGGCTCGATCGTCGATCAGGCGCGCCTCGAAAATATGTCCGGCGGTAAGCTGGACCAAGGTGACGTCGATCGAATAGTCCATGAAATGGTTTGCTTCGTCGATGCCGGCTTTCGAGCCCCCTGAACCGCCGCCCATGCGACGATCCGGTCCAATCCCCCTGCTCACGGCTTGCGCGCTGCTGGCGGCATGCGCCAGCCCGCCGGATCGCGCACCCGCCCCATCCCCGGAACCGCCGGCGGCCTGGACCGCCGCCGAATCCACTCCGGCCGCCGCTCCGGAGCCCTGGGTCGAGGCCTTCGCCTCCCCCCAGCTGCGGGAGCTCATCCTCGAGGCCTTCGCCCGCAATCCGGATCTCGAAATCGCGGCGGCGCGGCTCGACCAGGCCATCGCCGAGGCGCGGGTCGCCGGTGCCGACGGACTGCCCGAGGCCAATCTCGGCCTGAGCGGACAGCGCCAGAAGATCAGCACCTTCGGTCCGCAGTCCATCGGCGGGGTACGCTTCGATGACTACGGGCTCGACCTGAGCGTGAGCTGGGAACTGGACCTCTGGGGCCGCCTGCGCGACCGGGAGTCCGCCGCGCTCGGCCGCGCGCAGGCCTCCGAAGCCGATTTCGCGGCCGCCCGCCTCTCCCTGGCCGGGCGCGTCGCCCAAGCCTGGTTCAACTTACTCGAAGCCGAGGAGCAGCGGCAATTGGCCCGGGCCACCGCCGAAGCCGACCGGGAGAACCTCCGCGCCCTCGAGAACCGCTTCGAGCGAGGGCTCGGCGACGGGCTCGACCTCCGCCGCATCCGCGCCCAAGCCGCCGCCAGCGAAGCCGAGCTCAGCCGCCGCGCCCGCACCCGGGATCAACTCGCCCGCAGCCTCAACTCCCTCCTCGGCGCTTATCCGGAGACGCTCGATCCGGTCTCGCGCGCCTTGCCGCCGCTCCCGCCCGAACTTCCGGCCGGCATCCCCGCCGATATCCTCGAGCGCCGCCCGGATCTGGCCGCCGCCGAGCGCCGCCTCGCCGCCGCCGAAAAGGAACTGGGCGCGGCGCGCAAGGAGCGCCTTCCGAGAATCAGCCTAACCGGTGCCGCCGGACGCTCCTCCCAGGAGTTCAGAGACCTCGCGGACAATGATTTCAGCGTCTGGAGCCTCGGCGCGAACCTCGCCCAACCGGTTTTCCAAGGCGGCCGCATCGCCGGCTCGATCCAACGCGCGGAAGCGCTCCGGACCCAGGCCGCCGCGGAATACCGTCGCGCCGCGCTGCAGGCCTTCCTCGAAGTCGAGAGCGGTCTCGCGGCCGAGGCCCTGCTCCGGGAAGAGGCGGAGCGGCTCGCCGAAGCCGCCGCCGAAGCCGCCGCCGCCGAGGAGCTCGCCTGGGTCCGCTACGGCAAGGGCACGACCGCTTTCCTCGACGCTCTCGAGGCCAGCCGGACCGCCGCCTCCACCCGGAGCCAGGCCATCCGCCTGAGCAACCAGCTTCTCCAGAATCGCATCGACCTTTACCTCGCCCTCGGGGGACCGGTCCTTGAAACGCCATGAAAGTCATTCTCCCCATCTTCTTTCTCGCCGCCGCCGCCGTCCTCACCGGCCTTCTCCTCTACCTCAAGCCGGAGGCCGAGGAAGCCCCGGTCGAGCGACCGCTGACGCGAGTCGAAGTCCTCACCGTCGAGCCCGAAGGGGTCCGCCTGACCGTCCGCAGCCAGGGCACCGTGCTCCCGGAAGCCGAAACCGCGCTTTCGGTCGAGGTCGCGGGCCGCGTCATCGAGCTCTCGGAGCAGTTCCGCGCGGGCGGCCGCGTCGAGGAAGGCGACCTGCTCTTCCGCATCGATCCGGCCGACTACGAGGCCGCCGCAGCGGCCCGCGCCGCCGAGCTCGCCGAGGCCGAACTCGCGCTCGCCCAGGAAAAAGCCCTCGCCGAACAGGCGGTCGCCGATTGGGAAGCCATGGGCCGCGGCGAAGCCAGCACGCTGACCCTCCGCAAGCCACAGCTGGCCCGGGCCAAGGCCCTCGTGGCCAGCGCCGAAGCGGCTCTGGAAAAAGCCCGCCGCGACCTCGCCCGAACCGAGGTCCGCGCCCCCTACGACGGACGCGTGCTTTCCAAGTCGATCGATCTCGGCCAGTATGTGGCGGCGAATCCCGCCAACCCGGTCGCCGTCGTCTTCGCCACCGACCGGGCCGAAATCCGACTCCCGCTGACGGAGCGCGAAGCGGACTACATCGACCTCCGTACCCGCGAAGTGAAAAAGGTCCGCATCTTCGCCAACGAAGCGCCCGAACGCCTGCTCCGCGTCGGTCGGCTGGCCCGATTCGAAGCCACCATCGATCCCCTCAGCCGCCTCACCTATGCCGTCGCCGTAGTCGAAGATCCCTTCCGGCCAAAGCCGGACCAGCCCGCCGGCGCGGCGCTCCGCCGCGGCCAGTTCGTCCGCGCCGAGATCGAGGGACGCCGGGTCGAAGATGTCTTCGTCCTGCCCCGCTACGCCCTCCGCGGCACCGACACGGTCTACCTCCTGACCGATGAGAACCGCCTCGTCACGCGACAGGTCGAAATTCTGAAGAGCGATTTTGAAAATGTCTTCATCACCGGCGGCCTCGCGCCGGGTGAAAAAGTCGTCACCAGCCCCGTCGCCTACTTCGTCGAGAACATGCCGGCCGAAGTCGTCGAAACCACCGCCACAGGCTCCTAAGCGGCGCCCGCCCACACCGAAATGATTCGCTGGTTCGCCAACAACGGAGTCGCCGCCAACCTCCTCGCCGGAATCGTCATCGTGGCGGGCCTGGTCGCGGCCTCGAATATCAAGCTCGAGCTCTTTCCGGAGCTGGACCTCGATACGGTCAATATCCGGGTGCCCTACCCGGGCGCGGCCCCGGAGGAAGTCGAAAGCGGGATCGTCGAACTGATCGAGGACCGGATCCAAGACATCGAGGGCATCAAGAAGATGACCGGCACCGCCGCCGAGGGCTCCGGCTCGGTCATCGTCGAAGTCGAACGCGGCTACGACCCTACCGAACTGGCCGACCGCATCAAGGTGCGGATCGACGCGATCGACAATTTCCCGGACGAGGCCGAGGAGCCGACCGTCGAGGAGCTGCTCATCCGCAACGAAGTCATTTCGCTGGCCGTTTACGGAGAGTCCGAACCGAAGACCCTCAAGGAAGTGGCCGAGTTCATCCGCGACGAGCTCAACACCCGCGAGGGGATCAGCCAAGTGGATATCAAGGGCATCGCGGAATTCGAGATCTCCGTCAACGTATCCGAATCGGCACTACGCCGCTTCGGGCTGAGCTTCGACGAAGTCGTCGACGCCATCCGGCGGACCTCGGTCGACATTCCGGGCGGTTCGATCAAGGCCCGCGGCGGCGAGATCCTCCTCCGCACCACCGGCAAGGCCTACGTCGGCGAGGATTTCGAGTCGGTCCCGCTGATCACCCGGGACGACGGCGGGGTCGTGCGGGTGCGCGATGTGGCCCGGGTGGTCGACGGTTTCGTCGACGATCCCCTGATCACCGAGTTCAACGGAGCGCGCGCCGTCCTCCTCCGCATCTTCGCGGTGGGGGACCAGAGCGCGCTCGACGTGTCCGACCGGGTCCAGCGCTTCGCCCGGGAGATCGACGCCGAACTGCCCGAGGGCATCCGGGTCGAGGCCTTCCGCGACTTCACCTACTACCTCAAGGGCCGCCTGCAGATGCTGATCGAAAACGGGATTTACGGCCTCATCCTGGTGATGCTGATCCTCACCCTCTTCCTGCGTCCCTCCCTCGCCTTCTTCGTCGGCCTGGGCATCCCGATCTCCTTCCTCGGCGCCATCATCTTCCTGCCCTGGCTGGGCATCAGCATCAACCTCGCCTCCCTCTTCGGCTTCATCCTCGTGCTCGGCATCGTGGTGGACGACGCCATCATCGTCGGGGAAAGCGTCTTCACCCAGTTCCAGAAACACGGCGGACCCGGCGTGGCGGCCTCCGTCGAAGGGACCCGCAAGGTCTCCGTTCCGGTCACCTTCGCGGTGCTCACCACGATCGTGGCCTTCCTTCCCATTTTGACCATCCCGGGCTTCCTGGGGAAGTTCTTCTATCCCATTCCGGTCGTCGTCATCGCCACCCTCGTCTGGTCTTTGATCGAGTCGAAGCTGATCCTGCCCTACCACCTCACACTCTGCCGGGTCGGCAGCGGCGACCGGGAAAAAGTGGGCTGGCTCCGCCGGCAGCAGCGGAAGGTGGCCGACGGTCTCGAAAACTTCGTCGAGCGCCGCTACAAGCCTGTATTGGAAATCGCGATACGGTTCCGCTACGCCACGGTCGCCGCCTTCGTCGCCGTGCTGATCGTGATGCTGGGCCTCCTCGCCGGCAAGCACCTGCCCTTTGTCTTTTTCCCTCCGGTCCCTTCCGACTACATCGTGGCCAAACTGGTCATGCCCGAGGGCACCCCGGTCGAGCTGACCGAGCGCGCGATCGGACAAATGGAAGAGGGCCTGCGAAAGCTGATCCGGGAAACCGAGGAAAAATACGATCGGGAACCCTTCGACAACGCGGTCGTCACGATCGGCGCCCAGCCCTTCGAGGGCTCTGGCGGTCCGATGGGAGAGGCCCTCGCCAACCGCGGCACCCACATCGGCGAGGTCGCGGTCGAGCTGGTCAAGCGCGAAGACCTCGCCGGCGGCGGAGACATCGAGGCCCTCTCCGCTCCCGAGCTGGCCAATCGCTGGCGCGAGCTGATCGGCCCGATCGCGGGCGTGAAGGAGCTCTCCTTCAACGCCAACGCCGCCGGCGGAGTCGGCGCGCCGATCAATATCCAAATCTCGGGCCGCGACTTCGACCAGCTCGAGACGGCGGCCGAACGCATCAAGGAGAAGCTGGCCGGCTACGAGGGGCTTTTCGACATCAAGGACAACTACGCCAGCGGAAAGCGCGAGATCCAGCTCGACATCAAACCCACCGCCGAGCCGCTGGGCCTGCGCCAAGCCGACCTCGGCCGCCAGGTCCGCGCCGCCTTCTACGGCATCGAGGCGCAGCGCATCCAGCGCGGCCGAGACGACATCAAGGTCATGGTCCGCTACCCGCCGGAGGAACGGCGCTCGGTCGAAAACCTCGAGGAATTGCGGATCCGCACCCCCGACGGACGGGAGATCCCCTTCCAAGAGGTCGCCGAGTTCGAGATCACCGACGGCTTCTCCACCATCACCCGGGTCGACCGCCGCCGCGTCATCAATATCACCGCCGACGCCGACAAGTCCGTCGCCGATCTCGGCCTGATCAAGGAGAAACTCGCCGGTGACGGTGACGAACCCGGCGTGATCGACGCCATCGTCGCCGACTACCGCGGCATCACCTGGTCCTTCGAGGGCGAGGCGCGCGAGCAGGCCGATATTTTCGAGAGCCTCCAGCGCATGACCTTGATCGCGCTCTTCATCATCTACGCCCTGCTCGCCATCCCCCTCCGCTCCTACCTCCAGCCCCTCATTGTCATGATCGTGATCCCCTTCGGCCTGATCGGCGCGATCGGCGGCCACCTGATCATGGGCACGCCGATGAGCATCCTCTCCGTCCTCGGCTTCGTCGCCCTCGCGGGCGTGGTGGTCAACGACAGCCTCGTCCTCGTCGATTTCATCAACCAAGACCGCGCCGCGGGCAAAAGCCTGCGCACCGCCATCGCCGACGCCGGCGCCCTGCGCTTCCGCCCGATCATCCTAACCTCCCTGACCACCTTCGCCGGCCTCCTCCCCGTTCTCTTCGAGACCAGTCTGCAAGCCCAGTTCCTCATTCCCATGGCAATCTCGCTCAGCTTCGGCGTCCTCTTCGCCACCTTCATCACCCTGCTGCTCGTCCCCGCCTTCTACAGCATCCTCGAAGACCTCCGCGACTCACTGACCCGTCGCCAGTAATCGACGCGCGCCGCCTCGGAGGGATTTCTCGAGTTCAGATTCGTCCTCGTCCTCGTCCTCTTCCTCTTCCTCGTCCTCTTCCTCTTCCTCGTCCTCTTCCTCTTCCTCGTCCTCTTCCTCGTCCTCGTCCTCGTCCTCGTCCTCTTCCTCGTTCTCGTCCTCACCTTCTCACCTCAACAACACCCGATAAGAATTCCGCCATGGGCGATCGGGAGGAGGAAGTTTGGGAGGAAGAGGACGAGTAAGAGTAAGAGGAAGAATCGGTGTCATATTGAAACGCGCCGGTGGAACTAGTATTGTTCCCCGGCACAACACGCGGCTCCCTCCCACCGCGAAGCGCTCGCAAGCGAGCACGCCACGCGAGGCCGCCGGAGTTTCCTTGTCCCGGAAGGGCCCTCCTCCTAAAGTCCTGCCATGTTCGCATCGCGCGTTCCCGCCGTCCTTCTTTCGATCCTCGCCGTCGCGCTTCCGTCCGCGGCCCAGTCCGACTTCGCCTCGGATCGACTGCTCGACATCGCCGCCAAGGAGGAGCGCATCTACAAGCGCCTGGCGGAAGATCCGGAGTTCTACAGCGCCGACGATCTCGAGCGCCGGGTGCGGGAGCTGATCACGGCCTACCGCAGCTACCTCGTCGACAACCCCGACGACCCCGACGCCCTCACCCTCTACGGCAAGCTGCTCCGGCGAATCGGAGATAAGGAACAGGCCTTCGAAGCCTTCCTCAAAGCGGACTCGCTCGACCCGGACCGCGCCGTCGTGAAACAGCAGATCGGCACCCATCTCGCGGAAGAAGGCAAGGGCAAGGCCGCCCTCAGCTTTTACCTGCAAGCGGCCGATCTGGAGCCGGAAACCGCGGCCTACCACTTCGGTCTCGGGCAGTTGCTGCTCCAATTCCGCGATGAATTCGTCGGCGACGGCATCTTCACCCGCGATGCGCTCGACCGCGAAACGCTCCGCGCCTTCCGCACGGCGGCCGGCCTGGAGCCGGACAACTTCGACCTGCAGATGCGCCTCGGCGAGGCCTTCTACGACCTCGCCAGTCCGGACTGGCGCGCCGCCCTGCTCCATTGGCAGAACCTGCGCAAGCGGTTTGCCGACAGCCAAGTCCGCGCCGAAATCCTCGACCTGCACCGCGCCCGCTGCCTCGTCAAGCTCGGGAGGACGGAGGAAGCCCGCCGCCTGGCCGAAGCGGTCGAACACCCCTCCCTCCAGCACTCCAAGCGCCTCCTGCTGGAAGACGCCGGACGCTTTTAATAGCGCCCTTCCCGGATTCTCCTAGACGCTTGGAACGGGCGTGGGGCCCGCCGATCCGTTCGCATCCACCCAGGCGCTTCGGCGAAGGACGACTTTGCCATTCTGCGGAAGCCCGCGCTCCCCCCGGTGCAGCTGCTCGATCACAAGATCCACGCTGCCCGCCCCGATCTCCGCATAGGGAATCCGCACCCCCGGATAGGGCGATTCGCGGCGGAGCTTCTCGAGCACGACGATGCGGAAGGGCGCGCCTCCGGGCCACTTTTTATCCAGCCAGTCGGCGAGGAAATCGTCCGCCACGATAACGACGTCGGGCCGGTGGCGCCTCAGCCAGCGGCGCAGGTCCGCCGGGCGAAACTCCCTCACGGCGGAGAAGACAGGCAGGTTTTCCCCCGCCGCCCAGCCGGTCGCGCGCTCGCGCTCCCTCAGGAAGCCCGCCAAGTAACGCCCGCCCGAGTAGCGTTCCTCGGATTCCGTCAAGAGGAGACCCACCTTGCGCCCTCCGGCGGCGGCGCGCCGCATCGCCGTGACGGCCGCATCATAGTAGTCCGCGCCACAGGAATGGAAGGAGAAGATGCTTTGGAGCATCTGGCCTGCGTAAGCCACCGCGTAGGCCCCCCAGTCGAGCTCGAGCTCCTCCCCCTTGATCGCGGTCAGGACGACGCCCGGGATGTTGCGGGTCTTCAGAATCCGGTCGAGGCGCTGCCCCGCACAGTCCGGATGGTAGGCCCAAAAGGGCTCCAGCCGGTAGCCCAGGCCCGCCGCACGCTCCCGAGCCCCTTCGAAAATCCGTTGATGGTAAAGCACGTGCTCCAATGGATCGCGGTTACGGTGCCCGTAGACGAAAGCGAGGGTAGCCTGGTACCCGCCGCCACTACGCTGCGCGGCAAGGCAGCGCGCATAAGCGTTCACCTCGTAGCCGATCCGCCTCGCCTCCGCCAAGACCCGTTCGCGCGTGTCCGTCGAGATACGGCGGTCCGCGTTGAGCGCCCGGGACACCGTTGACTTCGAGTATCCCAAGGCGTCGGCGATGGTCTGAATCGAAGGGCGAGGCACGGGGGTTGGTAGGAAAATAGAACAAAAAAAAACAAATAGCCGCTGCTGGCCTGACGTCAAGAAGCCCTTCCACTCGGGCCCCGTAGCTTTGCAACCGGTCGCACGTCGCCGGACTTGAGGTCGGTGCGGAACAAGGAAAGCCTCCGCCCGCGCCATCCCCCCGTAGCGGCGTTCGATAGGCCCCTCCTACCCCTCCCCCCGCTTTCCTCCCGGCCGAGCCAACCGCCGGGTTCCACCCCCCCAACCCCAACCCCGAAAACTACCATGAAAGATGATTGGCACCCCCTACCCTCGTCCGGCCGCCGCTTCGACTTGTCGAGCCGGTCGCTCTGGCAAGTCCTGACCGCACTGGTCGCCTTCGCCTGCCTCGCCGCCGGCCCCGCCTCCGCCGCCACGCTCTGGCGGATCGGCAACGAAAACGACAGCTCGGCCGAATTCACCGGCTCGAGCCTGCCCTCCTCCTACACGATCCCCTCCGATTGGTCCACCCGCACCGACTGGTCGCCTTGGAAAGGCAGCACCAGCGCCGGCGTGCCCGGCGAAATCTGGAACACGACCATCAACTACAATCTCTCCTCCGTCCCCGCCGGCGGCGCCGAGTTCACCTTCAAGACGATCGAGGCCAGCGGCATGGTCCCGGAGGTCGGGGTGTTCTCCAACGGCATTCTCGCCGGTATCCTCCAGATTGTCGGCGCGGACACCCCGAACCAGACGAACCCGCGGAAATTCGGCAACACCTACCGCCTCTACATCCCGAAAGAACTGCTCCAATCCGGCGCCAACACCCTGCGCCTCGAAAAGTTACCGCCCACCTACAACCGCAGCGCGGTTTCCCGGAGCTACCTGAATATCGAGTGGGACTACTTCCGCCTCGAGGGCCTCAGCAGCGTCCCCGCCGAGCCGATCCACAGCCGTAAAATTTACCTCGGCGCGGTCTACGGCTCCCAGGGCTTCAAGGTCGACCAGACCCGGGTCGACACCGAGTGGCGCATTTGGGAGTGGATGGGCTTCGCCTACTCCGGAAACCCGATCCGCGCCCAGTTCTGGAGCAACGTCCTCTCCGGCCAGCCGGAAAAGACGCCCTACCTGGAACTGGTCCGCGATTACAACATGACCGCCATCCTCAACCGCCTGACGGACAAGGACAGCGCCATCAACGAAAGCGACTTCATCGACGCCAACGGCGTTCTCAAGCCGGGCAAGGCCCAGGTCCTCGACGACGCCTTCGCCGACTGGGGCGACCTCGTCCAGTACTACGAGCTCAGCAACGAGCCCTGCATGTCCATCACCCACGCTTCCTTCGCGGTGAACAAAGCCATCCGCGACTACCTCGTGGCCAACGCGCCCGACCACTGGCAGATCACCGCGCCCGGCTACACCTACGGCGGCGGATGGGGCCTGCCGGTCGATTGGGACGCGGTCGATGCGAACCGGATCGACCTGGAGAGCACCATGGACGCCACCGCCGGCCACTCCTACGGCAGCTCCTACTACAAGCAGGACGGCCTCATCAACCAGACCGTGGACACCTACGGCACCGGCTCGCCCAAGCGCGTGTTCGACGGCTTCCCCAAGGAGGTCGTCCTGACCGAGTGCGGCACCCACCACACCTCGCACAAGGACTTCACCAACCTCGGCATGGGCGACCAGAGCTCCGGCCGCCTCCGCGCCGCCATGTTCGACAAGAACCTCCGCGCCCATATCGGCTACGCCGACCGCATCCTCAACTTCGCCATGTGGAACCGCGACGCGCCCTTCCGCATGTTCGACGGCGACCGCGGCGATCCTTCCACTTGGACCGAGCACGTCTATCCGCTCAACTCGGAGTTCCAGAACCCCGAGGTCCAGAACAAGCTCCAGATCTTCCGCCGCCTCGCCGCCGCCTACGCGACCCACGGACGGCCGCTCACCTGGACCTACCGCAACGCCTCCGAGCTGACCGATAAACTGGTCTACTTCCGCGCCGTCGATACCTCGACCCTCGCCCCCCAGGCGGGCAGCGGAGCCACCTCGGACAAGGTCATCCTCAACTTCATCAACTTCCACCACACTAATACGGAAACCATGCGGGTGACCGTCACTCTGCCGGCTTCCGGCGATTGGGAGGGGATCCGCTTCGACAGCTCCCCCTCCTACAACGACGCCCGCTCGGAGGTCAGCCTGAGCGCCGGTCCGACCGTGGATCTCGACGTCACCGTCGGGCCCCTCGAGACCGTGCAATACCTACTCACGCCTCCGGAAGGCAGCGGCGGCGGCGGCGCTCTGCCGGCCGTGGCCGACACCTACCTGCAACGCTTCGACGGCACGCCCAACGGGGCCGAGAGCGAGATCCTCGTCAAAGCCGAGACCGGAACCGCCACCACCGAACGGCTGGGGCTGATCCGCTTCGACGTCTCCGGCCTCAGCCTGCCGGTCTCCTCCGCCGCCCTCGACCTGACCGCCACCGACGTGGGCGGCAACTTCGACTTCCGCCTCCTCGGCGTGAAAGAGAATAACGGCGACGAGAACTTCGACGAATCGACCCTCCATTGGAACAACTCCACCCTCACCGACGGCAGCGACGACGGCTTCATCAACAGCCAGACCACGTTCCTGGCCGACTTCAGCCTGCTCTCGACCGACGGAGCCGTGAGCCTCTCGGCCCCGGCCCTGACGGACTTCGTCAACGCCGACACCGACGGCACCGTCACCCTCATGCTCCAGCGTCTCAACGAGGCGGGCGCCGTCAGCAGGTTCGCCTCCGGGGAGAACGGCTCGGCCGCCGGCCCGGCCCTCTCCTTCAACGGCGGCAGCGGAGGCGGAGGCGGAGGCGGCAGCGCCGACCTCTTCAGCCGCTGGCGCTTCGAAAACAACGGCGCCAACGAAGTCGCGGGAGGCAACAGCGCCACCTTGTTCGGCGGCGCGGGCTACAGCAGCGCCTCCGCCGAAGGAACGCGGGCGCTCGATCTATCCGGGAGCAGCGACTACGCCTCCCTCGGCAGCGTCGCGCTGCCCGCGCAGTTCTCCTTCGAAGCTTGGGTTTACCTCCCCACCGGAGCCTCGAACATCCAAACCGTCATGGCCAACGCCGGCGGCGGAGCTTCCACCGACGGCTTCCGCTTCATGGTCAACTCATGGAACACCAGCGACGGCCGCGTCATCTTCGAGGCCGGCAACGGCAGCTCCGGAAGCAAGGCCCGCAGCACCGTCGGCGCTTTCGACTTCGGGGCCTGGAACCACATCGCCGTCACCGTCGACCGCAGCACCGGCACCGCCGCCATCTTTGTCGGCGGCGTGGATGTGACCGAGGATTCCAGCTTCCAAGCCGACTTCGACGCCTCCCGCCAGATTCGGCTCGGCCGCATGACGGATGGAGGTTGGGGTATGAACGGACGCATCGACGACCTCCGCTTCTACGACGGACTGGCCGACTTCGGCGGGCCCGAGCCGGTCGGGCGCTGGCTCTTCGACAACAGCGAGGCCAACGCCATCGCCGGAGCCCCCGACGCCTCCCTCAACGGCGGCGCCACCTACACCACCAGCTCCCAGGAAGGCAGCCACGCCCTCGATCTCGCCGCAAGCGGGGCCTATGCCGGGCTCGGCAGTTGGTCGCCCGGCGATCAATTCACCTTCGAGGCCTGGGTCTACCTCCCCTCGGGCGCGTCGAACATCCGCAGCGTCCTCGCCAACTCGGGAGGCGGTGCCAGCGCCGACGGATTCCGGCTCTTCGTCAACTCCTGGAACACCACCGACGGCAGGATCAACCTCGAGACCGGCAACGGCTCCTCCGGCGATCGCGCCACCTCGACCTCCGGGGCCTTTCAATTCGGCCAGTGGAACCACATCGCCGTGGCCGTCGACCGCGCCGCCGGAACCGCCGTCATCTACCGCAACGGCTCCGACGTGACCGACGACGACAGCATCCGTAGTGATTTCAAAAATACGGGCGGCATCAACGCGGGCCGGATGACCAACGGCCAGTGGTTCCTCGGAGGACGGATCGACGACCTCCGCATCTACGACGAGATCGTCGGCTACGCGCCCTTCTGAGGCGAAAACCGGCTCTTCAACCACAGCGCGGTCCGGCTTGCCCGGACCGCGCTTTCTTTTCGGCCCTATCCGAGCCTTCGATGGAAGGCGTTCCGAGGCGCAGCCTACATCACCGGACACTGCTCGGCGCATGCGCGTCCACCTAAGGATTCAACGGTTCGACGAGAGCTGGGCGTGTCCAAGCGCTCGCATCGGCGAGCCAGCCCGCAAACTCCCCGCCTTGGCCAAGGAGGGGACAGAACGCATCGCCGTCCAGGCGATGCGTTCAGGGGTGGTTCGCCCTCGGCGCCCAGCATTTCCGGAAAGTTCGATTCTCAGGCCACGGCCGAAACCACCCCGCCTGCCCGCTCTGAACGAGCGGACAGGCCGCCCCTCCTTTCCCTGCGGGCAGGAGGGGAGTCCCCAAGCCGCGGACCTCCGCGTCGCTGATGGTGGAGGGGCCGAATTTAGTTGAAGGCAATTTCAGCGCCGCGGTAGCCGACGAGCCTCACTTCCCCGCGTTCTCCTGCTGCTTGGAGATCCATTCGTGGCGCTTGCGGTTGATGGCGGGATCCTCGCCCATCCAGACCCAGAGCTTGACCAGTCCGTTCTGGTGGGCGCTTGCGAGGAAGCTGCCGTCGGCGTTGAAGTCGAGGTATTCGCTGTTGTCGCTCGCCCAGACCTGATGCGCCACGGGAATGTAGTCGTTGCCGTAGCGCAGCACGTCCTCGAGGCGGTAAACGTAGATGTAAGGATCGTGCCCGGCGTGAACGAGGTACTCGCCGTTCGGGTGCCAGGTGATCGATTCGATCTTCTTGCCGGTGTGGTTGAAGACCCTGAGCACCTTCCCCTCGCGCCATTCCCAGATGTAGACTTGACCCCAGACGCGGTGCTCCCGGCCGACCGCCACCACTTTTTCGCCGTCCGGCGAGAAGGCGCCGCTGGTGAAAATCACATGGCTGTCGCGTTCGAGCGTCTGCGCCAGCGACCAGTCTTCCGTCCGGTAGATGCGCACGGCGCCGTGACCGACCGCGAGAAGGTAGGCGTCGTCTTTCGTGAAGAAGAGCTCGTTCACCGTGTTGCCGAAATCCATCCGGGCGATCTCCTCTCCGTCGGCGGCCATGTCGAACACCCGCACGTAGCCGGACGCGGAGTCCGCGTCGGACTTGGTCTCCGTCCCGGTCGCGAGGAGCGCTCCTTGGTGGGACCAGGTCAGCCCGTCGATGCCGCTGCCGTGGTCCAGCACCCGCAGCACCTCGCCGTCCTCCGCGTCGAAAATCGTCACCTTGAAGTCCTCGCTCGCCGTCGCCACCATGCTGGCGTCCGCCGACCAGCCGACCCGCTCGATCTCCTGCCCGGCATAGCCGCGCCAGAGTTCGCGGCCGTCCGAGGTGCGCCAGACGATGACCGAAAAATCAAACTTCGACCCGCTCACGAAACGGCTCCCGTCGGGCGAAAACTCCACGCTTTCGATCGACCCCATCTCGCCCAATCGGTCCGCGATGCGGGCGTAGACCGGCTCGAGGCGGAGCTGGTAGTTCAGTGGTGTGGGACCGGCCGTTCCCGCAAGGGAAAAGAGGCCCAGCGCGATAATCAGGCGTGGATCGGGTTTCATGACGGATAGGATTGGAAACTTGCCGGGGGCCACAAGGCTCCCCGGGACGAGGCCGCGGCAAAAAGCCGTGCAACCGTTTGCAGGCCTTCGAGCGCTTCGGAGACGGACCGGCAGCCGACCGGCGCGCCGCTCTCGGGAGCTCGGCCGCGGATCGTGCGGGTGTCCGGTTGTTCGCCTTCGTGCGCATGAAATTCAAAAAGGGGCGCAAAGCGGTCTTCGATGCAACAATTAAAACGGTTGCCTCGCGCCTTTACCGCTGCCATCCCGTGGAGGCATGACAACGGCATCCGTTTCCGAACCCGATCCTCTCGCCGAACTGGAGGAGCTGAGCCGGCGCCCCGTGCTGGACCTCGCCGGCCTCGACCGACCACTGCGCCTGGAGAGCGTGGAGACGCTCCGGATCGACGGCGTGCACGCTTTGCGCATCCGCGACGACCAGGGCGGCTCCGGGCTGGCCTTCCCCGGGGAGGCCAAGTTCCCCTTTTTGATCGAGCTGATGCGGAAGCGCCTGCTTCCCGTGCTCTTGGGCCGGGATTTGCGGGAATGGGAAAGCCTCCACGAGGAGGTCTACCGGGCGCTCAGCAACTACAAGCTGCAGGGGCTCGCCTTCTGGATGCCTTTCGCGGCGCTGGAATTCGCCGTGCTCGACCTGCTCGGGCACTACCTGGGCAAACCGATCGGCGCTTTGCTCGGCGAGCGACGCTGCGACGGGGTGGCGGTCTATCAGGCCTTCCACGACCGCTCGCTGCCCGCCCAGCAACTCGCGCTTGAAATCGAGCGCCGCCTGGCGGAGACCGGCGCCCGGGCGGTCAAGTTCAAGCTGGGCGGGCGCATGAGCCGGGACGCGGATTGCCTGCCGGGCCGCAGCGAGGAGCTGCCGGGCCTGCTCCGCGGGAAGCTCGGCGCGGACATGACGCTCTACGGGGACGCCAACGGCTCCTACCGCCCGGCCGAGGCGATCCGCATCGGCCGCATCCTCGAAGAGGCCGGGGTCGCGTTTTTCGAGGAGCCCTGTCCCTTCGATCATTTCGAAGACACCCTCACGGTGGCCCGCGCGCTCGACATCGATATCGCCGGCGGAGAACAGGACTCCAGCCACTACAATTTGCTTTGGCTGCTCGCCCGCGGCGGCCTGCAGGTCGTCCAACCGGATCTTTTCTATGGCGGCGGGATGGTCCGCGCACGGCGGATCGCCCGGGCCGCCGAAGCGGTCGGCGCGACCTGCGCCCCGCATATTTCGGGCGACGGCCTCGGCTCGCTCTACATGGCCCATTTCGTGTCCGCCCTGCCCAATGCCGCCCCCTTTCACGAATACAAGGACGAACCGATCATCCCGGCCAGCTTCCTCGACGGTTCGCCGGTGCGGGCGCGGGAGGGCCGCTTCCCGGTTCCCGATGCGCCGGGCCTCGGGATCGAGATCGATCCCGACTGGCTGGCCCGGGCGGAGCGCCTGTCGTTCGACTCCGCCTGAACCGCCGCCGCGGCGGGAGCGGAGGTCCGCCGCTCAGTGTCGTTCGATCCGTAGTCGGAAAAACCGTTGGGTTTCCCCCGCACCCGGGCTCAGCTCGAAGCGCCGCGTGCGCTGCGTCGCGCCGGAGCTCTCGACCACGCCCTCCAGCCCGGTGTCGGTGAAGCCCGACGGTCCGTCCGAGCTCTGCAGGAAGGCCGAGCTGGACGGCGAGACCAGCGCCTCCCTCACCCGGATCAGGACGGAGGCCCCCTCGATCACGATCCCGAAGGGCGGCGCGTCCGGTGTCAGCGGGTCGGTCCCGAAATGATATTCTTCCAAGTTTCGCAAGCCGTCGGCGTCCGGATCCTCCCTGTCGCCGCTCAGGGCCACCCCGTCGAGTTCCCGTTTCCGCCAGTGCTCGATCGTGCGGTCGTCCACCTGAACGCGGACCCGTGCCCAGCTGCTTTCCCAGCCGTCGGTGAGACGGAAGATGAAGCTGTCGGCCCCCTTGAAACCGGCGTTCGGCGTGTAGGTCATGATCCCCCCGTTGATCGAGATGTTCCCGTGGGATGCGCCTTCCGCCAGTTCGAGGCTCAGCCCGGCATCTCCGCCCGAATCAAATCGCCCGGCTTCGTCGGGATAGAGGTAGCCGACCGCGCCCGTGGCGGCGACCTCCGGCGGAACCGAAACGTCCGCTCCGCCGACCGCCTCGAAGCGGGCGGCGTCGGCGATGGTGTAGCCGGCATCGGTGGCCAGGATGCGGAGGTAATCGCCGCTTCCCATCGTGAAGCGCCCGATGAAATTCCAGCGCGCTCCATTCCGCGTCTGGTCCACCCGCGCCACTTCTTCGACCCCGCCGGCGTGCGAGACGATCACCGGAACGTCATCAGCGCGGTTCGGGTCGTCCGACCACCAGAGATAGAGGTCACATTCGGTCGGCTCCGCGAAAGGGGAGGCCCACTGGGCCCAAGTATCGGCGGTTTTCGCCGAGGGCGATCCGTCGTGTTCATAGTCGTCGCCATAAAGCTCGGAATTGGTCGAACTGGCCGTCCAGCTGCCGCCATTCGTCGAAAAACCGGGATCGTCGTTGTCGATCACCCGAATGGGGCCGGTGTTGCTGAAAAAGCTGGCGTTCCCCGTCTGCCCGACAAAGCGCCCGCGGTCGGCGTCGCTGATCACCCGTCCCGCGATCCGCAGGTTGTAGAACTCGAAATCGGTCCCCTGGATCTGGTTGCTGTTCGCCCCGAAGTCCTCGTGCACCTCATTAATGAAACGCATCGAGTCGTTGTCGCTGTCGATCAGGCGGTAGTTCTGGCTCGTGCAGAGTTCGTAATGGTTTTCCCGGAAGGTGAAATGGTGCGCGTAGGCGGGTCCGCCCGTAAACAGCTGCACGCCCTCGCGGGTGGCCAGGACCACGTTGCGGTTGAAGCTGACCCGGTAAACCTCGCTCGCCTCCGATTCGTTGTAGCCGTACTTCATCGCCGCCGTCTCCGACCAGAGCAGGTTGTTCTCCACCAGAACGTCGAACATGTCGCGCTTGTCGCCGTCGGGTGAAATCTTTTGACCGTTGTAGGTTCCGCAGGTCTTCAGCACCACGGAGTCGTCGCGGGAAAGGAAGATGGAATCGCGGATCACGAGGCGGCGGCAGGAGTCGGGGTCGATCCCGTCGTCGTTCTTCCACTGCATGTTGGCCAGAACCTTGTAGTTCCGGATCATGACGTCGTCGCAGTAGTAGGGAATAGTGTTCCAGCTCGACGAGTTGCGGGAGAAGACTCCGTCCACCAGCACGTTCCGGCAGTGCGCGAACTGAACGTTGTTGACCCGCTCGGCGTCGACCGTTCCGGGCCGGCCCACGATCGTGTGGTCGATCCCGTCCGATTCGAAGGTGTTCCGCAGCTCGTAGCCGTTGCCGTCGATCACCCCGCGCCCGCGGATGGCTACGTTTTCGGCCTGGTGCGCGGAAATGAAGGAAAGCCGCTCGTAGGGCCCCCCGGGGTTGTCGCGATTGAAATCGCTCCGCCGGTCGCTGGCCTTCAGCAGGGCGCCCTCGTCGAGATAGAGCGTGACGTTCGACTTCAAATCAAGCGTGCCGGAGCGGTATTCTCCGGCGGGAAAGAAAAGAACCGAAAGCTCCGGATCGCTCGAAACCGAATCGATCGCCGCCTGGATGGCCGCGGTCGAGACCGTGGCGCCGGTTTCGTCCGCCCCGAAGCTCCGCACGTCCGCCACCCCGGGATCGCCCAAGAGAACGCGGTCGCCTTCCACCGGATCAATGAAGATGAAAAGCGTCGGAAGGTTGTCGATCGAGAGCTTCAGGTAACGCCGTCCCTCCACACTGAAGCTCAGGACCTTGCCGTCCACGCTGCCTGCGATAGTGTCGCGAAGCGGACTGATGCTGTAGTCGCCGATCGACGACGCCGTTTCGACCTCCAGCTCGACCGCGTCCGAGTCCCCCGCTTCGAGCGAGAGGTGCGCGTAGGCGAAATCGCCATACCAGTCGACCACCGGAACATTGGTTCCATCGGCCCGAACCGTGAAGGCGGTCGAGGCGAGGTCGCCCGGCACCATCGGATGCGGGCGAATGGCGGAGGCGGACTGGGTTCCGGCGAGGAGCGCGGTCATGAGGACGATGGGGCGGAAAGCGGATCGGATCGGTTTCACTTTTTTGCGATTAATGAGGCGGGTCAAGCCGCCGCGGATGATGAAAAAAGGCCCTGGGCGACGCATCACCCGGGGCCCGCGAACCCTAATCTAAAAATCGGACAAACGGCACCTAGGCGCGGCGGCGCAGGGCCACTCCGGCCAGGCCGAACAAACCGGCGAGGAGAGCGAAGGAGCCGGGCTCGGGCACGGCCACGAGAAAGTCCGAAGCGCCAAGTACTGAGTCGGAGAACCGCACTTCGTCGAGGTAACCGACCCATCCGTTAGTCACCCCGGTCCCCAAAGACCCGACCGCGAAATCGGAAGAGGATGGTGCCGCGATGGAACCGCTGATGTTGAAACCCTGCGATTGGAGCGAACCACCATTGGTTAGGTCCTGGTAATAAACCGTCAGTGAGGTCCCGCTCAGAGTCGCCGCGAGGTAGTAGTCGACCCCCGGGTGAGATTGATCGTGCCGACGCCCGTGCTCAGACCTTGGTTGGTGCCGTCTTCAAAACGGAGGTAAGTTAGGGTCGCCGCAGAGGCCGACGAAACTGCTGCGAGCATAGCTGCGAGCAGAGAGGAGGTCAGTGTTTTCTGAAACATGATTTTTTATGCTGTAGGTTTTTGGGTGTCCGAGTCGGGCGAAAGTAGAACGCCACCCGGAAGTTACCAAATAAGATTCTGTCATAACAGATGCGACATTGACGAAAACAAACTAAAATTGATATTTTTAACCATGGCCCGATATTACTATTCGATCGAGCGGTTATCCGCTCCCTTTTCAAGTCTGGATTGCTTTACCACGGTGGTGGAGCGGGAGCGGCCGCAGGTGATCCAAAACTACCGCTACAAACTCCTATTGTTCCTCGGCGGCCGCGTGCGCCTAACCATACCCCGGCACGGTCGCTGGGAACTAAGGTCGGGCGACGCCTTTCTCCTGCCGTTCAATTGCAAGCAGCACTACGACCTCGATCTGGACAAGGCCGACGGGCACTTGCACAGTCTGCGGATCAGTTTCGACCGGGAGCGTCTCGATGATGGGGGATCCGAGCCCTGCGCCGTGGGAATCTTCCCGGAAGACGACCCGATCCGGTTCATACGCCGGCATTTTTCACGGCTCCGCCACTTTCCCGGAATCCTGCACGAGCCCGAGCGCCGCCTGCTGGCCGAACTCGAGAGGGAGGCTCTGGCGGGAATGCCGGGGTATCGCTTCGCCGCGGTCGGAATCATCTGGCAACTGCTGGTGAGTATCGCCCGGAGTCGCTTGAGCGACCGCGAACGGAGCGAAAGCGACGGCGACCGGGCGGCCTTCATCGCGGACCGCGCCAACCAGTATTTGGAAGAGCACCTTTCAGCTGGAATCAGCCTGGAGGAAGTCGCCTGGGACCAGCGTCTGAGCGCCGAACATGTGGCCCGCGTCTTCAAGCAAGCCACCGGCAGCACCATCTTCCAACGCCTCGCCTGGCTGCGGGTGGAGGCCGCCAAGGAGCTGCTCGTCAACACCGACGATCCGGTCGGCCGGATCGCCGAGCGGGTCGGATTCGGCTCGGATATCGTGATGGCCCGAAACTTCCGCAAAGTCATCGGCGAAAGCCCGAGCCACTACCGCCACCGCATCCGGGGACGAAGCCGGTTTCAGCGCTGACCGCCGAGTCGAAAAGCGGGGTTTGGCGCGTGGCTTTGTGACATAACAGACTTTGGGATTAGCGATCTCGCCCGCAGTGAGTTACTTTTAAGCTTTTTTCTTAGGCTTCTTAAACCATTCAATTTGAGCGTATGAACCTATTCGTCATCCACGCCCACGACATGGGCCGCCACTGCGGACCGTACGGCGGTCCGGCGCGGACTCCGCACCTCGACCGTTTCGCCCGCAGCGCGGTCGTCTTCGAAGACGCCCATTGCGCGGCCCCCACTTGCTCCCCCAGCCGGGCGGCCATGTGGACCGGCCGCACCGCCCATGAGAACGGGATGCTGGGCCTCGTCCACCGGGGCTTCGACCTGAACGACCGCAGCCGCCACCTCGCCCGCGTGCTCGCCGCGCAGGGCTACCACACCGCGCTCGCCGGTCTCCAGCACGAGTACGATCCGGACCATGACGACGCCATCTACCGGCAGGTCCTTCCGGTGGCCGGCGCAAGCCTCGAGGGGCGCGACGCCGCCTCGGCCCGGGCCGCCGCCGCTTTCCTTCAAAACCCGCCGGAACAGGCGTGGATGCTCTCCCTCGGCCTCTATTACCCGCACCGCCCCTTCGTCCGCGACCGGGAAAACCGGGCGACGCAGGTCCGCGGCCCGGAGCACCTTCCCGACCTCCCGGAGGTCCGCGAGGACTACGCCGACTACCTCGCCACCGTGGAAATCGCCGACGCCGCCATCGGCTTGGCGCTCGACGCGCTCGAGAACTCCGGCCAGGCGGACCGCACCCTTGTCGTCATCACCACCGACCACGGCATCGCCTTTCCGGAGATGAAATGCCAGTTGACCGCCGCCGGCACCGGCGTCGCGCTCCTGCTGCGCGGCCCCGGACGCTTCGAGGGCGGGCGGCGCATCGACGCGCTGGCCAGCCATTTGGACCTGGTGCCGACGATCTGCGACTACTTGGAAATTCCGCCGCCGGAAGGCCTGCACGGCCGCTCGCTCCGGCCTGTGCTGGACGGATCGGCCGACTCGATCCGCGAGGACCTCTTCGCCGAGGTCAATTTCCACGCCGCCGCGGAACCGGCGCGCGGGGTGCGCACGAAGGACCACAGCTACATCCGCCGCTTCGACGACGACCCCCGCGTGCCCCTCTCCAACATCGATGCCGGCGAAAGCAAGCAGGCATGGGTTCGGAAACAGGGGGGCGCGCCGCGGCACGAAGCGCTCCGTCTGCACGACCTCCGGCGCGATCCTCTCGAACGCGAAAACCTGATCGATGATCCGGCCTACGCCGAAATCCGCACGGAGATGGAGGCCCGGCTGCGGGCGTGGATGGAGCGCACCAACGATCCCTTGCTGAAGGGGCCTCTAAAGCGACCCAAGGGCGCCATCGTCAATACCCGCGATTGCATCGACCCCCACGACGAGATCTTCGAAGACTGAAGGCTTTAGCTTCAACTATGACAAACGACCACGCCCACTACGACATCCGCGATTTCGGCGCCCTCGGCGACGGAAACACCCTCGATACGAAGGCCGTTCAATCCGCGATCGACCGCGCGGCCGAAAACGGCGGCGGCACGGTGCGCGTCCCGGCCGGCTGCTTCCTCGTCGGCACCCTGCGCCTCGCCTCCCGCGTGCACCTTCACCTCTGCGCCGGGGCCCGCCTGCTGGGCTCCCCCGACCCCGCGCAGTACCGGCGTGAAATCGGCGATCTCGAAGCCGGCCTTCCCAGCGCCCAGCTGAACCTGGGCAAGAACATCTACCTCGGCTACGCCTTCATCTACGCCGTCGACTGCGAGCAGGTCGCCATCACCGGGCTCGGCACGATCGACGGCAACGACGTCAAAGACCCGAAGGGCGAGGAAGGCTTCCGCGGCCCGCATTGCATCCTGCTGGAAAACTGCCGCGAGGTCACCATCCGCGACATCCGGATCGAGCGCTCCGCCAACTGGGCCCTGCTCCCGCTCAATTGCGAGAACGTCCGGATCGACGGCGTCTCCATCCGCGGGGGGCACGACGGGATCGATCCCGACAGTTCGCGCAACGTCGTGATCACCAACTGCAATATCCAGTCGGGCGACGACGGCATCTGCCTGAAGACGGACTTCGGCCCCCTCGAAAACGTGCTCGTCAGCAACTGCCTGATCAATACCGCCTGCAGCGGGATCAAGTTCGGCACCAAGTCGAACGGCGACTTCCGCAACGTGCTGATCGCCAACTGCACGATCCAAGGCCCCGGCAAGTACCCCCACCGCAACAGCGGCAATCTCGACACGATCTCCGGCATCTCGATCGAGACCGTCGACGGCGGCACGATCGAAGGCGTCCGGATCGAAAACATCTTGATGGACCGCGTCGACACCGCCCTCTTCGCCTGCATCGGCACCCGGCTCGGCCGGGGCGCCATGCGCGGGATCTCCATCCGCGGGATTAGCGCCCGCCGGATCCTGCACCCGATCCTCCTGACCGGCTCGCCCGGCCTGCCGATCGAGGATCTCCGGATCTCCGACTGCGATTTCCAGCTGCGGGCGGCACCCGCCCCGTCGGAGGTCGTCGAGCAGGTCATCGAACTCGGCGACCGCTATCCCGAAGCCAATATTTTCGGCGTCCTCCCCACCGCCGGCATCTACGCCCGCCACCTCCGGCAGTCCCGGATCGAGAGGATTCGCATCCGGCCCGCGCAGGGCGAACACCGTCCGGCCAGCTTCCTCGAAGCCTGCGATCAAGTCCGGGTCGAGGATGTCGACCTCGGCTGAAGGTCCGCTCGGCACCCGCGCATCCCCGAATGTTCCGCGCTACGTGGCGCACTCCGGTTCGCTCCAAATCCCGGGTTGAACTCCAGTGAGCCCGGCAGGCCAAAGCCGGAGTGGAAAAGTCCGCTTAGCGTCAAGCTCCACAGCTCACCCCAAAGACATCGTGTTACATAACATGAAAGATAAGTGGCCACTGCCCGGATTTTCCCGAAGATCGACCGAAGTTCCCCGGAATGTCTCCGGCCACGCCTCCGATGTTCCGACCGGGAACCGAACATTCTCCAACTCATCGAAAACCCACACCACCCATGAAAAAGGCTTACCTCCTCTTCCCACTCCTTCTCATCTGCACCGGCGCCGGCGCCCAGACGATCGTTGATGTCGATACCAGTAACAGCAGCGGCCGTATCGGCGATAACAGCTTGGATGGCGTGGACTGGCAATTCGGCACAGCCGATGCGGTGACCGCCGCCACGGGCGATCTTGTCGCTTACAACAACAGTCTCCTGGGCGACAACCCCGCCAACATCAAGTTCGGCCAGCTCTGGCGCTTCGACGCGACCTCCGACTTTGCCGACGATTTCAACAACGGTTACTCCATCGAATTGAATTTCACCTCGGGTTTGGTCAATGCCGGCGGCGGCGCCCCCGACCCGGTCGAGATTTACTTCCTCACTTCCGGCGCAACCGCGGTCCGCGAAGACGCCGCCAATAGTTCGGGGACCCTCTTGGGCACCATCGACGGAGGGGCGGCAAACACCGCCCACAATTTCACCGTCACCGGGATCTCATCACTCGCCGCCGGCGACCGTATTTGGATCGGACTCAGCTCGGATCTCTCGAACAACAACACCGCCAACAATATCTTCATCGCAGGCGACGGAAACTTCATCAACGCCGAACTCGCCACCGTCATCCCCGAGCCCTCTGCCTTCGCCTTGCTTGGCGGCCTTCTCGCGCTCTCGGCGGTCGCCCTGCGTCGCCGCGGAAGGGCTTGAAGCCTCGGGTAGTCGGGCGGCGCCGCTCAAGCAGCGGGCGATCTGCGACCGACGCGCAGGCTCCATCTTCGAAGGGCCGGATTTCTCTGCGGATCCGGCCCTTTTAAATTTCACACCCTCCCACCTCCCCGAAACCGTGCACCTCCGACCGTCCGACCTCCTCCGCTCCCTGCTCTTCGTCCTCGCTCTGCCGATGGCATCCCTGCTCAGCGCCGCGCCCGCGGTCACCGAGGGCTTGAAGCTTCACCTGCGGGCCACCGACCTCGGCCTGGACGACGGGGCGCCCGTCACCGCCTGGAACGACGTATCGGGAGCGGGCAACCACGCCGACCGCGGCTTCTTCGGCCGTGCGCTGCCGAGCTTCGACGCGGACGGCGCGGGCGGCGCGCCGGCCGTCTATTTCAACGGCGGCAGCTCGATCGGCGGCGATGGCGGGCTGGGCTTCGCCAATTCGGATGTCACCGCCTTCCTCGTCTTCCGTCCGGAGCGCATCGACCGCCTGCAGGTGCCGGTTTATCTGGGTCCCGGACCGGGTTCGCCGACCCGCGGGCTGGCGCTCTCGAAAGCCCAGGGAGGGGGGCAAACCTCGGTCCGCTTCAACGACGGACGCGCCGAATTCTACGACAGCGGCTTTCCCTCCGACCGCCCCTCGCTCATGACCGTGCGCTACGCCGACGGCGGCCGCTACGACAGCGCCGAGCTCTGGGCCAACCGCAATCCGCAGCCCCGGACCGGGGCGACCGGCGCGGACCAGTTCCTATCCCTCGCCGCCGAGACCTTCATGCTGGGGATCAGCGCGACCGGCGACTCCGGAGAAGCGGAATGGCCCTTCCAGGGCTGGATCGCCGAGCTGCTGGTTTACAACCGCGCTCTGTCCGACGCGGAGATCGCCGAGATGCAGGAGGACTTGCTCGCCGTTTACACCGTCGACCTGGTGCCCGACCGTCCCAACATCCTGCTCGCGATGGCGGACGATTGGGGTTGGCCGCACGCGGGCGTCTACGGCGCCTCCTGGCTGCGCACGCCGAACTTCGACCGGATGGCGGACGAGGGGGTCCTGTTCCAAAACGCCTTTACCAATTCGCCCTCCTGCACCCCCTCCCGCGGCACCGCGTTGACCGGAAGGATGCCTTGGCGCCTCGGCACAGGCGCCACCATTTACGGCTCCCTGCCCGCCAGTCTGCCCACCTACACCGACCTGCTCGAAGCCGACGGCTACCACCTGGGCTACACGGGCAAGGGCTGGGGTCCGGGCTCGATCACGGCGGGCGGACGCAGCCGCAACCCGGCCGGGCCCGCCTTCAACGCACGGAGCCTCTCCTCCAAGCCCTCCAACCAGATCAGCGGGATCGACTACGCCGCCAATTTCCGCGACTTCCTCGCGGCCCGCGATCCGGGTCAGCCCTTCTGCTTCTGCTACGGGGCCTTCGAGCCGCACCGGAACTACGAGTCCGGTTCCGGACGCAACAAGGGCGGCCTCGACCGCAGCGCCGTCGCGGTCCCGGGATTCTTCCCGGACAACAACTCCGTCCGGGACGACATGCTCGACTACGCCTGGGAGGTCGAGCACATGGACGACCACCTCGGGCAGATGCTCGACTACCTCGAACTGATCGGCGAGCTCGACAACACGGTGGTCATCGTGACCGGCGACCACGGCATGCCTTTTCCCCGGGCGAAAAAGAATCTTTACGAGCTCGGCGCCCACGTGCCCTTCGCCGTTCGGTGGGGCGACGGCGCGCGGGGCGGACGCTCCGTCGACGACCTGGTCGCCTTCGTCGACCTCGCCCCGACGATCCTCGAGATCGCCGGGGTGGCGCCGCCCGAGGGCATGGTGCTCGACGGCCGGAGCTTCACCGATCTGCTCGCCGCCGAGGCCGAGGGCCTGGTCTTTCCCGGGGAACGCAGCCACCGCTTCATCGCTATCGAACGCCACGATATCGTCGGAAAGAACGAGACGCTCACCGGGCGCGCCGGGGCGGGCTATCCCTCCCGCGCGGTCCGCAGCGCGCGCTACCTCTACATCCGCAATGACTACCCGGATTGGTTTCCCTACGCCAGCGACGCCGGGCCGACCCACTCCGCGATCCTCGCGCTCGATGGCGGAAACACCCAGCAACAGGCCCTTTACGACCTCAACTACGCCCCGCGGCCGGCCGAGGAGCTCTACAACATCCTGGACGACCCCGACTGCCTGAACAACCTCGCCGCCGATCCCGTCTTCGACGCGGTCCGCCAAGACCTCGCCGCACGGCTGGAAGCCAAGCAAAGGGAAACCCGGGACCCCCGCATCCTCGGCTACGGCGACATCTTTTTCGCCAATCCCTTCCATAAATTCGGCGGCGGGCGCTACGAGGCTTGGGACGAGGCGGTCGAGGAGGACATGGAAGAGGGCGGGCTCGCTCCCGACTCCCACACCGGCGCGGACGATCCATCCGCCCAAGGCGCGCCGCTTTCCATCCTCCCGGATGAAACGGCCCAGCTGTTCCGCTACCGGCTCTCGATCCATACCCCCGAATTCCAAAGTCATCCCCAGTGGTCGCTGACTCCCGGTTCCGGCTGGACCGAAACCGGCCTGACCGTAAGCCCGGCCGAACGGGCCGACGGCTACCAGTGGTGGGAGGCGCGGATCGAAGGCGCCCAACCCCCCGCCGCCTTTTTCCGCCTGATCACGACCTTCGAGCCCGCCTTTCAGTAAGCCGGCGCCGAAGAATCCGCCGACGCTTTTCCGGCAGCCGGGCTTCGCCCGCGCGCGCCGACGGAGGTTTTCCCAGCCGCCCGGGACCGTCCGGCCCACCAGCTGCCTTCGGCCAGAAAGTGCTGGGGCCGCCCCGGCACCCCCCGCTCGTTGCGCAGGACCAGCTGCGCCAGAATCTCGACCGCCTCCCGGCCCAGGTTTTCGAAGTCCTTGTAAACGCCGGGGAAGGGCGAGTTCGGGTCGTTCAGGTTCAAGCCGGCAAGGGTCGGTCCGGATCGCGCCGTCCCGCTCGTCTCCATCCAGTGCGCCACCGCGGCCGGGTGGCCGGTCAGGACGACGTCGGGGCGATGGGTCCGCCGCCAGTCCTGGAAGGCCTGAAGCTGCCAGCCTTCAAGCACGAGGGGCGGCAGCGCCGACGAACCGCTTTCCGAGAAAGTCTCGGCGGCGTAACCGCCCAGCCAGCGGCGGTTCGTCCGCTCGTTCATCTCCCGCGTCAGGAACAGACCGATCCGCCGGTAGCCGGCGCGTTTGAGCTCCCTCACGGCCTGCACGGCGGTGGCGAAGTGGTCGGTGCCGACATGATGGAGCCGGGGCGTGGTCAGCGATTCCCCCAGCGCGACCGAGGCGAAGCGCTCCAAGGGAAGCTCGAGCTCGTGCTCCCCCTCCGGAAGCGGGCTCAGCAAAAGCCCCTCGACTCCGCGATGGTAAAGCATCTGGCCGAGCCGGGCGGGCCGGATCTCCCCTCGGACGGCCGGCACCAGCTCCATGCCGAAGCCCAACTGCTCCGCCCGCCGCGCCGCGCTCCCGTAGATCCGGTGCAGCGAGGGCTCCCGCTCCGGATCGATCCCCCCGGCCTTCCAGATCAGGAAGGCGAGGTTCGCCTTCACCCCGGCCGCCCCGCCCCGCCTCCGCCGGGTTTCCATCAAAGCCGAAACCAGCGGATTCCGGCGGTAGCCCAACGCCTCGGCCGCCGCCCTCACCTTCGCCCGGGTCGCCTCCGAAATCCGCCGGTCCCCCCGGAGCGCCCGGGAAACCGTGCTCTGATTGACCCCCGCCGCCTCCGCGATCTCGCGCATGCTGGGGTAAGTGCTGCCGGTCCGGTTGCGCATCGATATGCACAAAAGGGATTTTGCCAGCGCCGAAGTCAAGTGCGAAGTTCCCAACTGAATTTGTCCCTCCCGGGCGAATCCGCGAACCCTAAACTCAAGCATAGCAGCCTAATGAACTCCTCACTCGCCAAATCCACCACCCTCGCGTGCGCCGTTCTTCTCGGCGCCGGCTTAAACGCACAGACCGCGCTGTCGACCGACGGCAGCTACGATACCACCGGCATCGACCAGAACACGACGGCCGCCTCGGCCTTCAATACCACGATTTCCAACGCTTGGGCGAATGACCTCGGTGGGGCAATCGATTTCGACGGCCTTGTTTCAACCGACGACGAATTCACCAGCACCTTCGGCACGAACGGCACCAACACGCTCGCCTTCAGCACCAGCACGACGATGCAGAGTGCGACGGACTCGGGCACCTTTCTTCCGCTGTCGGGTCGCGCGTTCCTGCAAACCACCGACACCAACGGTTGGACGCTGACCTTCGATTCGATCACGGGAACTCCCAATTTAACGGTGGACGAAGTAGGTTTCACCCTGCTTCCGCGCGACAGCGCCGACTATCCGCTGGACGTCGACATCACCATCACCTTCAGCGACCTGAGCACGGCCAGCGACAGCGTCACGCTGGCCGACGACCGGGCGGGCGACGCCTGGTTCTTCGGCTTCAGCGCGCCATCCGGACAGTCCATCAGCAGCATCGGGTTCGAGTCGTCGACCTCGACACGCATCGCTATCGACCAACTCGGCTACACCGTAATCCCCGAGCCCGGCACTTTCGCGGCCTTGCTCGGCGCGGCGGGCGTCCTGCTGATCGGCCTGCGTCGCCGCCGCTGATTCCCGACGGAAAAGCCCCCAAACTTGATTGATCCGAGGCGGGGAAGTGCCGAACTTCCCCGCCTTTTTCGAACCTTACAACGGAGCTCCGGTCGAAGTCCCGGAGAAATAGTCCCCATGCCTCGCCTCCCCCTCCCCTCCGCTCTCATCGCCGGCCTGTCCGGCCTCTCCGGCCTCCTCGCCGTCCAACTCGCCGACGCGACAACCGCCTACTACCGCTTCGAAAGCAGTCTCGTTGCGGACAGCTCGGGCAATGGCTACGATCTAAGCAGCCCCGCCGACGAAGCGCCCGCCCGCCTCGCCCGCGCCGCAGGCCAACCGGGCGAGTATTTCTTCGACCCGGTTCCGCAGACGGAGGCGGTCAATGCCCACTTGGCCGATTTCGACGGCAGCGAACGCCTCCTCGCCGACAACAGCGGGGGCGAGTTCGTCAACGACGTCTTCACCATCGAGGCCCTCGTCCACCTCGACGCTTCCAGCACCGGCACGCAAGTCATTGCCGGAGTGATGGATTCCAGCATCGCCCGAGGCCGCAGCTGGTACATCGGCATAAGCAATGGCAAATTCCGGCTCTACCTCTGCGAAGACGGGGCCAGCGACGAGGTCTTTACCGCCGAAGCCCCGGGATCCATCGCCGCGGGCAAGGACTACTACCTGGCCGCGCGGGTCGACCTGCCGGGGAACTTCATCACTCTGAACGTCAAGAACCTCACCGACGACAGCCCGATCGCCAGCCAGAACTACAACCCCGGCGGTCTCGACAGGCTCTTCGACTCGCCCGCCGATTTCTCCATCGGCGCCACCGCCAACCCGAGCATGAGCTCGCCCTTCAACGGCCGTATTGACGAAGTCCGTTACACGGCCAGCTTCCTTTCCATGGACGACTTGTTGATCACCGATCCCGATGCTCCCATGCCCGAACTTCCCTTTGCCGACGGCTTCCGCGGGATCTGGTATTCGAACCAGGCCACCGGCGACCAGTATGCCTACAAATACAGCGGCGGGATGGCCACCTACCCCCAACAGCACGTCCCGATCGCGATCTACGCTCCCGAGGCGAACAAGACCTTCTTCGTCCTCGGCGGCACGGACGATTCCAACGACACCCTCCTCCACCTGATCTCCTGCTACGACCACGCCACCGGCCAAGTCGCCCGGCCCCGCATTCTCGTCGACAAGCAAACCACCGACGCGCACGACAACCCGGTCTTGAGCATCGACGCCGACGGCCATCTCTGGGTCTTCAGCAACACCCACGGCGAAGCCCCGCGCGCCTCCCGCATCTTCCGGAGCACGGAGCCTTACGACATCAGCCGCTTCACCGAAATCGACCTCCCCAACGACGTCTTCCCCAGCAACCGCTTCAATTACGGCCAACCCTGGTTCTTCGAGGGCCACGGCTTCCTCCTGCTCCACACCCGCTACGTGTCGAACAACCGGGGCCGCGAGATCTTCGCCACCAACAGCCCCGACGGCTACACTTGGAGCGCCCGCCGCGAGCTGGCCGCCATGCCGGTCGGCCAGTATCAGATCAGTCACGCCTCCGGGGACCGGCTGGTGACCGCGCTCAACTACCATCCCGACGCTCCCGAGGGCGAATTCAACGCGCGGACCAACCTTTACTACATGGAGAGCACGGACTACGGCCACACTTGGAAAACCGCCGGCGGCCAGAGCCTCTCCCTGCCGCTCGACAGCCCCAGCAATCCCGCCCTCATCCGCGACTACGAGGACGAAGGCAAGCTGGTCTACCTCAAGAATATCACCCTTACGCCTGACGGCCAACCGGTGATCCTTTACCTGCTCGTCGATCAGGGCGAATTCAACCCCGGCCCCGGACCGGTCCGCGAACTCCACACCGCCCGCTGGGACGGGACCCAGTGGATCTTCCGGCCCGCCATCACCACCAATCACAACTACGACTTCGGCTTCCTCCACGTCGAGGCGTCCGGGCAGTGGCGCCTCACCGGCCCCTTCCTCGACGGCCCGCAGAACTACGGCACCGGAGGCGAAGTCGGCATCTGGACCAGCGACGACCAAGGCGCCAACTGGACTCTGGAGCGCCAGGTCACCGCCTCCAGCCCGCGGAATCACACTTATCTGCGGCACCCGCTTCACGCCCGCGACGACTTCTACGCTATTTGGGCCGACGGCGACGCTTTTGGGGAATCCGTCAGCCACATCTACTTCGCCGACAAGCACGGCGACGCCGTCTACCGCCTGCCCGAGACCGTGAGCACGGACTGGGTCACCCCCGAACTCGTGACCCTCAACGGTCCCGACGAAGACCCGGACGGCGACGGGCAGACCGTGGCCGAGGAAGTCGAAGCCGGCACCGACCCGCGGGACCCCGGCAGCCGATTTCAGTTCCTCGAAGCCCTGCAAACCTCCGACGGACACGAAATGAGCTTTGCGACCAAGCCCGGCCGCGAATACAAAGTGCAGTACCGCGACGAGTTGGAGGAAGGCGACTGGCAGGACCTGACCGCCTACACGGAGGGCGACGGCAGCGAGTTCACCGTGACCGACGCCGACAGTGCCCCGGAGGGCCGGCGCTTCTATCGAATTTGCGTGCGCCGTCTCTGAATGGAGTCGAATGACTTGGTCCGAAGGGAACCATTCGAATCCACGCAGTTCTCATCTTACCGAAGAGCGGCGAGGCTTCCAAACCTCGGGGCGTCGGTCGGAGTTTCTCCGACCTGCAGCCGCGCCCCGACTCCATCACGGCCGGACCACGAAACGCTTGCGAGGGCAGGCGGAACTCCCGCCGCGGGGCCGTCCCACTCAATGCCAAGTAAACGAAACAGGACAGAACCCGGAAGATTACCATTTAGAACTTGCCTAGTTGCGGTTCCCCGGGAGTTGTTACAAGTGTAATAAAAAGTCTCCATAAAGTACCATGCCATCGCCCGCATCCAGTTCCCGCCGGAAAATACTCAGTCTGGTGATTGCCGTCAGCATCGGGATACACGTGCTTGCCTTGCTTGCGTTCGGCGCCTTCAAAATCGTTCAAACGACCGTGCGGGAGGAGCAGGTTTTTGAGGTTCCACCTCCCGCCGCGCAAGAAGAGCCCCCCGCGCCCCCGCCCGACATTGAACAGCGCTCGCGCTCCAGCGCGCCTCCCCGGCCGAACCCGATCACCGTCGACGCCCCGGACATCGCCCTTCCGGCCCTCGATATCGATCTGAATGTGGAGAGCAGCTCGGCCTACGGCCGCGGCAGCGGAGGCTTCGGCACGGGCGATGCGAGCCTTCGGGAAATGGCGATCGATATGGAGAACTTCGAGTTCTTCGGGCGCGAGGTCAAGGGAGGCACGGAGCGGGTCCTCTTCCTCCTCGACATCTCCGGCAGCATGGTGCTCGAGGACCGCGGCCGCGACGGCTACCGGGCTGTGGTCGACGAAGTCGTGAAAACGCTCGAAAGCATGCAGGAGCAGCAGACCGCCAGCTTCAACATCATCGCCTTCGCCGGGGAATCCCTCACCTTCCGCGGCAACTTCGCTTCCATCAACCCCGAGCGCATCGAGGACGCGAGGGAGTGGATGCTCAAATACGACCCGGGCATCGAGCTGGACAAGGCGCGCGAAAGCGGGAAGAAGCTCAAATTCGGACCCCGGCATCAGGGCACGCGGGTCGACCTCGCGCTGCGCAAAGCCTTCGGCAAGAATCCGAGATCGATCATCCTGCTTTCCGACGGGGAGCCCACCAAGCTACTGCACCAGGATATTTTCAAAATCGTCGACGACCTTCAACCCGAGGATGAGCCGGTCCCCATCAATACCGTCTCCTACCGGAGCGATCAGGGCCGCTGGTTCCTGCGGACCCTCGCCGAGCGGCACGAGGGCGAATACCAGCAGGTCGAATAAGACGAAACGATTTTCCACACACCCACATCAAAGACCCAATCCAGATACATGAAGGCTAAAGCAATCGGCCCCGAACTCCCCAACATCCCTTGGCAGGAACGCCCGCAAGGCTCCCGCGAGATTATCTGGCGCTACGACCGCAACCCGGTCATTCCGCGCGGACTCGTGCCCTGCGGCAACTCGATTTTCAACTCGGCGGTCGTGCCCTTCGAGGACGGATTCGCCGGCGTCTTCCGGATCGACGACCGCGCCCGCGAGCAGCGGCTCCACGCCGGCCGCAGCCCGGACGGCTACACTTGGGAAATCGAACACGAGCCGATCGTCTTCGAGACGGACGATCCCTACCTCGCGGACTTCGACTTCGGTTACGACCCGCGGGTGGTCTGGATCGAAGACCGCTACTACGTGACCTGGTGCAACGGCGCCCACGGGCCGACCATCGGCGTGGCCGAAACGCACGACTTCAAGACCTTCCGCCAGCACGAGAACGCCTTCCTGCCCTTCAACCGCAACGGCATCCTCTTCCCGCGCAAGATCAACGGCCGCTTCGCCATGCTCAGCCGCCCCTCCGACAACGGGCACACGCCCTTCGGCGAGATCTACTACAGCGAGAGCCCGGACCTCGAATTCTGGGGCCGCCACCGCTGGGTCATGGGTCCGCAAAAGACCTGGGAGTACGTCAAAATCGGCGGCGGTCCGGTGCCGATCGAAACCAGCGAGGGCTGGTTGATCTTCTACCACGGCGTCAACGGCAGCTGCAACGGCTACATCTACAGCATCGGCGCGGCCCTCCTCGATCTGGACCAGCCGTGGAAGGTTATCCGCCGCGGCAAGCATCAGCTCTTCGCGCCCGAAGCCCTTTACGAGCAGGTCGGCGACGTGCCCAACGTCACCTTCCCCGTCGCCAATCTGATCGACCCCGCCACCGGCCGCATCGCCCTCTACTACGGAGCGGCCGATACCGTGACGGGGCTCGCCTTCTGCCATTTCGACGAGGTCATGGATTTCCTCCAAAACTCCTGAAACCCCGCCCAAAAGCAAGTTTCCCAGTAGCGTTACTTTCGTAGCGCGCAGCTTCAGCAAGCGTCCCCACGCACCGTAAGCAGCCTTAGTCCGACAGGGCCGAGCCTTTTCGGAAGCGGCTGGGCGACAGCCCGGTCTCCTTCTTGAAACTGCGGCTGAAGTGCGGCGCGTTGCAGAAGCCGGTGCGCGCGGCGATGCCTTCGACCGGCTCGTCCGTGTAGCGCAACATTTCCCGCGCTTCCCGCAGGCGCGTGCGGATGAGAAACTCGCGGATACCGGTGCGAAGGGCCCGGCGAAAGCGCAGCTCGAGGCTGCGGCGGCTCAATCCGAAGCGCTCGGCCAGGTGGTCCGTGCTGATCGGCCGGCCGTAGTGCTTTTTCAGATACACGATCACCTCCGCCACCAGCGGGTCGGTAACGGCCAGGGCGTCGGTGCTGCGGCGCGCGGTGATCCCGCTGGGCGGGATCAGGAGCGGTCCCTCGCCCGTCGCTTCGCCCGCCATCAGACGGTCCAGGAGCGCGGCGCCCTCGTAGCCGATCCGCGCCAGGTCGTAACGCACGCTGGAGAGCGGGACCAGCTGGGTCTCGCAGATCAGCGCGTTGTCGTCGGCGCCGAGGATCGCGACCTCGTCCGGCACCCGCAGCCCGGCGTCGAGGCAGAGGCTCAACAGCCAGGCCGAGTCGTAGTCGCTCTTCGTGTAGACCGCGCAGGGCTTCGGCAGCTCCCGCAGCCGGTCGGTCACGTAGGCGGCGTCCTGCGGGCGCGTCGTATCGAGCCGCACGCAGCCCAGGCCCGCCTCCGCCAAGCGCTCCGCGTAGGCCCGGTAGCGCGTGCGGCTGACCGGGTTCGAAGCCAGCCCGAACCAGGCGCAGTGCCGGTGCCCCAGCTCGATGAAGTGCTCCGCCCCGAGCCGCCCAATGGCCGCATTGTCCGCCGCCACCCGCGGCAGGGCGATGTCTTCCCGCCAGATCGACAAGTCCACCGCCGGCACCCCCGCCCGCAGGACGAAGTCCTCCAACTGCTTGCTGTTGTTCAAGGATGTGATCACGCCATCCCCCTGCCAGTGCTCCGGCAGCTGGAACTCCTTCAGGATGCTCACGTTCAAATGCCAGCCGTGCGCCCCGGCGTAACGGGCGATCCCCTCGTGCGCCGACTGGTCGTAACTGCCCAGCACCATCAAGACATGCTTCGCCCGCCTCATTACGCATTTCTGCAATAGCATTCCCGAATATGCAATTTCATCTTCTCCGGAAATGCACTACCGTCGATAATTTATCCCAAGTCCCAAGGCCGGAAAGCCGCAAAGTCCCCTTCCCACCTTCCCACCTTCAAACCTTCCCACTTTCACACTTTCCCACCTTCCCACCTTCCCACTTTCCCACCTTAAAACCTTCCCACTCCAAAAAAATGGCCATCGACATCAAATCCCCCGAATCCTGCGACTACGCCTGCGTCTCCCTTGGCGAGATCATGCTCCGCCTCGATCCCGGCGAGAGCCGTATCCACACCAGCCGGGACTTCAAAGCCTGGGAGGGAGGCGGCGAATACAACGTGACCCGCGGCCTGCGCCGCTGCTTCGGGCTCAGGACGGCGGTCATCACCGCTTTCGCCGACAATCCGGTCGGCCGCCTGATCGAGGACTTCATCCTCCAGGGCGGCGTCGACACCGATTTCATCAAGTGGGTGGACTACGACGGCATCGGACGCAGCGTGCGCAACGGCCTCAACTTCACCGAGCGCGGCTTCGGCATCCGCGGCGCGGTCGGCTGCCCGGACCGGGGCAACACCGCCGCCAGCCAGCTCAAGCCCGGCGATATCGACTGGGAGGAAATCTTCGGCCGCCGCGGCGCCCGCTGGTTCCACACCGGGGGCATCTACGCGGCCCTCAGCGCGACCACTCCGGACGTCGTGCTGGAAGCGGTCAAGTGCGCGAAGCAGCACGGCACCATCGTGAGCTACGACCTCAACTACCGGCCCTCCCTTTGGAAGGACTTCGGCGGCTTGGAGAAGTGCCGGCAGGTCAACCGCGAGATCGCGCGCTATGTCGACGTCATGATCGGAAACGAGGAGGACTTCACCGCCTGCCTCGGCTTCGAGGTCGAGGGCGTGGACGAAAACATCTCCCATATCCCGGTCGAGGCCTTCAAAAACATGATCCAGACCGCGATCAAGGAGTTCCCGAACTTCAAGGCCACCGCCACCACCCTGCGCGCGGTCAAGACGGCCACCGTCAACGACTGGTCCGCCATGGTCTGGCACGACGGCGAGTTCTACGAGTCGATGCGGTTCCCCGGCCTCGAGATCCTCGACCGCGTGGGTGGCGGCGACTCCTTCGCCTCCGGCCTGATCTACGGCTTCCTCACCGAAAACGATCCGCAGGAGGCGGTCGACTACGGCTGCGTCCACGGCGCCCTCGCCATGACCACCCCCGGCGACACCACCATGGCCACGCTCAAGGAGGTCAAAAAAATCAAAGCCGGCGGCGGGGCCCGTGTCGACCGCTAGGCCGTATTAATTGGATCGGACCGATCCGTCCGATTCGAATCTGAAAATACCCGTATGATCAATCTCGACCAATTCCCCGTCATCCCCGTCATCGTCATCGACCGCGCCGACGACGCCGTGCCGCTGGCCGAGGCCCTCCTCGCCGGCGGACTGAACATCATCGAGGTGACCTTCCGCACGGCCGCCGCGGCGGAGGCGATCGAGCGGATCGCAAAGGCCTTTCCCGATATGCTGGTGGGCGCCGGAACCGTGGTGACGCCCGAGCAGGCGAAGCGCGCCGTCGATGCCGGCAGCAAGTTCGGCCTGGCGCCCGGCACCGATCCCGAAACCATCGCTTTCTTCCGCGAGCGCGGGATCCCCTTCGTCCCGGGCGTCATGACGCCGACCGACATCCAGACGGCCTACAAGGCCGGCTGCGCCCGCCTGAAGTTCTTCCCCGCCGGCGCGGCGGGCGGCCCCAAGTCGCTCCAGGCGATGGCCGCCCCCTATGCCAGCCTCGGCATCAAGTTCTGCCCGACCGGAGGCGTCTCCATCGACAACATGCGGGACTACCTCGACCTGCCCGAAGTCTTCGCCGTGGGAGGCTCCTGGCTGGCCGGCAAGCAGCAGATCGCCGACCAAGACTGGTCCTCCATCACCCGACAGGTCGAAGAAGCCCTCGGAAAAGCCAAGGGCTGATCCGCCGGGGCCAGTCGGTCACGCAGGAGTCACCCGAAATGACACCGCCTTGAAGCCGAAAACAAATCGTCCTCTTCCTCGTCCTCTTCCTCTTCCTCGTCCTCGTCCTCTTACTCTTACTCGTCCTCTTCTTACTCCTCCTCTTACCCGTCCTGGTCCCCGTCCCCGTCCTCTTACTCGACGTCACCACACAGCCAACTTCCAAACAGCGATCAGTTAATTAGGGAGGAAGAGGAAGAGGACGAGGACGAGTAAGAGGAAGAGGAAGAAGCGGAGGAGCAGGAAAAAACCGTCTTCACAGTTCGGCCTCCACCCTCCGGTGAAGGCGCCGGGTATCCTCGAAATCGCTGAGAAAAGAGGTCAGCGCGGCGATGAACTCGAACTTTCGCTCGCCGCGAAGGACGGTCTCGTAAAGCGTCCCGAGCGACTGGGCGCTGTTGAAGTAAGCGGGATTCACCCGGTCCAAGCCGAGCCTGAGGATCTCCAAGCGCGCCTCGATCACGCTCCGCAGTTCTTCCTTCTCCCGAAGCCCCCAAAGCCCGCGGAGATTGAGCGCGCCCCCGTCCGCCCCGTCGACGTCCCCGCCGAGATCTTCCGGCTCAAGGCCGGAGAAATCGGAGAGCGCTTCCAGCCAATTCTCGGAAGGAGCCAGACCTTCGAAGGGCTCCCGGCTGACCGCGAGCTCGTCCGCCCAGGCCGCCTTCCACCAGGCCTCAAGGTCGGGAGCGCCTTGGTCCGAGCCGGGACCGGCCACGAGTTCCGCCAGCCGCTCGCCCACATCGACGCCTTGGAGCCCGAGGGTCATCAATTTCTGAAAAGTGGAGCCCGACATCCCTCCCTCGCGCCGGAGGAGCAGCCAGAGCCAATAGCCGTCCCGATCGACCGCATCGGTGGGAACCGAAAGGAGCTCGCGCTGGAGCAAGGCGGCTGCCGAAGGACCAGGCTCCGCCGAACTTTCTTCGGCGAAGGTCGCGATCTGCGCCGGCCTCAGACCGAGGTAGGCGACCGATGAAACCGTCGAAACGGGCCAAGCCCGCATCCGCGGGGGGGCTCCCGTCCCGAAGTTCGAGTAAGCGTACTGGACCAGGAAGGCGCGGGAAAGCGCGTAAATCGTGTTTTCCAGCCCCAGGGAGGAATCCCAATCCAGCACCAGCGTGACATAACCGCGCGGATCGAGACGGATCTCGTAGTCCTCCTCCGGACCGGAGCCCTCGCCGGCTTGAAGCACCACCAACACCTTCCGGGGCAGCGGGCTCTCCGGCTCGCGGAGCAGTCGAAAACTCGTGGCGACGACATGCCCGCCGAGCCGCCCGACGGAGGCGACCGAAGGGTGATCCGGTCCGACGACCTCGAAAAATTCGTCCTCCAGACTCACCTTGGACGACGCGTCCCGGGCGGCCAGGGAGAGGACCAGGCCCGACAGACAAATGATCCACCGCAGGATTTGCGCGGCCTCTCCCATCACTGAAGCACGACCCGGATCGCACCGTCGGCAAGTTCGACCGATTCGACGCGGCTCCATGCCTCTTTAAGTTCGGCGAACTCCTCGCTCTGGGTGTAGGCTTTGAGAAAGACATCCATCACCTTGGCGGCAATTCCGGCGACCACCGGGACCGCCGCGCTGTTGACGTAAAGCGCTTCCAGCTGGAAATCCGGGGCCGGGCCGCTCCCGAACCGCCCGACGGCGTGCACGTCGAAATCGGCGTCGGCACCGTAGAATCGGCCCTTCACCGGCAGGTTGATAAACAGCTCCCCCCCCTCGATCGCGAAGCCCGGTAGTTGCGGGACGAGGACGACCGAGGAGTCTTCTTCCCTCTCCAACGCGCCCGCGCTGAAACGATCGCGCACCCAGGCATTCAGGTCCCGGGCCGAGAGCCGCGCCGTTCCCGCTTGCCCGCTAACGATGAGGCTGCGCTGCTGGAGCCAGGCATTTCCCTGCGCGGGAGGCTGCTCGAAGAAGCTCACGTCCCCCGGCATCGGAGCGCGGGTGGCGATGGATTGCCTGAATTCCTCGCGTTCCTCGACGGTTGAAAAAAGACGCGCCGGGAAAGCGGCCAGGACCAGGAAACCGGCGATCCCGCCCAACAAGGCCAACGCCAAGCCGGTCAGGCACAGGCCCAAGACCGTCGGTTCTTTCTCTTTGTTTTTCAAAGCCGACATAAGCGTTCAGAATTGCACCCGCGTGACTCCGGGGTGCTCGATGCGTTGGAAGCACAGCGTCGTATAAACCACCAGCATGAGAAAACCGAAAAAGTCGACGAAGCCGTAGAGTGGAAAGCGGAAGGCGAACAGCCCGAGAAACACCAACGCCGGGATGATGAAATTCGGCATTTTCGCCCAAGTCATCTTGAAAATCAGCACCACGTCGAGCAGGTCCTCGAACTGGCCGCGGGTCTGCAGCCGGTAGAGCGCCGAGCAGAAAAACAGCGGCGCCAGGAGAAGGACGCCCGCGCTCAACAGGATCGAGACGAAACTGAAGCCGATCATCCCGAGTGGAATCGACACGAGAAAGGCCAGGCCGACCGGCAACAGGAAATAAGTGAGCCAAGGCACCGCGAAGCGAAGCCCGTCCCGGAACAGCCCTCCCCAATCGTCCCAATCCGGAAGCGGCGCGCGCTTGCCGCGACGAATCCGCAGGGCCACCCGGTAGAGGAACCCGAAGGCGAAAAAGTTGATGACCGGCACGAAGGAAAGAAGCCCTCCGACCACGAAGCGGGCTAGGAAGCCGGGCTGGCGCACGAGCCTTAAAAAGACTTCTTCGAAGATTGGCGTTTCCTTCATACGAACGATTCCCCAAGTTACGGAAGTGACGAGCGTATTGAAAGAAAAATTGGAGCAGTGCCGCCTGCGGGTTGAAGCGGGCATCGACCGGCTGCTGCCCGCGGCCGACGAGCGCCCCGCCCGGCTGCACGCGGCCATGCGCTACTCGCTCGAGGCCGGAGGCAAGCGCATCCGTCCCGCCCTTCTCTTTCTCGGGGCGGAACTCTTCGATTCCAGCTCCGACCCGCTGCCGGCCGCCGTCGCCGTGGAGTGCCTCCACACCTATACCTTGATTCACGACGACCTGCCCTCGATCGACGACAGCGACCTCCGGCGCGGCCGCCCGGCCTGCCATAAAATGTTCGACGAAGCCACCGCCGTATTGGCGGGCGACGCGCTGCTCACCTTCGCCTTCGAGCTGCTGGCGCGCGAGTACCGCAAAGCGCCGGAGCTCGCCCTGGCCCTGATCGGCGATCTCGCGGAGGCGGCCGGAAGCCGTCGACTGATCGGCGGCCAGCAGGAGGACGTGGAGAACGAGGGCCGCCCGGTCGACCGGGAAACGCTCCGTTACATCCACGAGCGCAAGACCGCCGCGCTGATCTCCGCTTCGCTCACCATGGGACTGCGTTTCAGCCGCCCGGCACCGGAGCCCCTGCGGCGGATCGAAGAAGTCGGGCAACACCTCGGCCTTTGCTTCCAGATCGTCGACGACATCCTGGACGCCACCTCGAGCGCCTCGGCCATGGGTAAGCCGGTGGGCAACGACGCCGACTCGGAAAAGAGCACCTACGTCGCGCTCCACGGCCTCGAAGGCGCCCGGGCCGAAGCCCGCCGACAGGCCGATCAAGCCGTCCTTCTGGCCGAAGCGGTCGGCGGCCGGAATCACCTGCTGATCGATCTCATCCGAAGCATGCCGGACCGGCTCAATTGAGCGCTCCGCCGGATTTCCGGCAGCCGCGCCGGGCGCGCCCGCTCGGCGAAAGCGCCGCTTCGCCCACCGGTTCAGGGCGTCTCTCTGACTTCGAGTCGGAAAAACCCGGTCGGCCCGGAACTGGTGTCGATCGGAATCCGCTGCTCCGTTCCGACCGGAACCGGCGGCGGGGTCGCCAGCGGATCGTGCGAATCCCAGTAAATCTCCGGATCGCTCCAGTCGCCGATGGTCGGGGCGGTCTGAACGACGTAGCGAATCCCGTGGCGGGCCCGCTCGAAGCGAAACTGCAGCGCCCCGTGGGCATCGATCGAGGTCCGGGGAAGGCCCGTCGATTCCGCCCGCATCGGCGAGCGGCCGAGCGCGTACTCCAGCAGATTGTTCAGCCCGTCGCCATCCGGATCCCCCGTCTCGGTCCCGTCGTCGATGTCCGAATAAGCGCTGATCCAGTCGGCGAAAGTGGCCGGCGGATCGCCCGTCGGCGCGTTCGCAATGCGGATCGCGTCGATCGCCATGTCGCTGCGGAAACCCGGACCGACCTCGCCCCGGAACCGAAGGAGCACTTCCTCTCCGGCATAGACGGCGAGTGAAACTTGGGCCTTCCGCCACTCGTCGCCCTGGTTGCCCCGCGCGTGCAAAGCGTGGTCCAGCTACGCCCTTCGTCCACGGACAGCTCGAGGTGAAGCTCGCCCATGTCGCCGGCGTCATTGTCGAACATGTGGTAGGCGAAGCTCAGGACCGGTTGGCTGGTCGAGCTGAGATCCACCCGTGCGAGCAGGATCGAGCTTTCGCCCAAGCTTCCCGAAGCTTCGATGTAAGCGTATCGACTTCCTGAATACGGCCCGTCCGGACCGGTAAAAAAACTCGGCGTGGGTTCGCTCCCATCCGTCGTCCACGCCAGATCCAGGCCCGGCAGATGCCGCCAGGACGCCTCGTCGGCCTCGAAGCCGAGTTCGTAGGGAAAATCGTCGATTGCCGGGAGCGGAGTGCTGAACCCGGCGTGGATGGACGCGCCTTCGCGGATCGTTCGCGCGGCATCGCCGTGGACGGGGTCGCCGGTCGGCCGCCCCTTGTAAAAGATCGACGGGTTCGAGAAGTAAGCGATCCGGTCGTACTCGCGCCCCTCCCGGCCGTCGAAGTCCTCGTAGGTCATCACCGAGCAGTAGCCGACCTTTCCCGCCGGGGCGGCCGAGGCGTCGGCCCATTGCCAACCCGCGGCATAGCTGCCGATGCCGATGCCGTCGTAAGCGCCGGAGGACTGGGTCTTGGAGTGACCGTTGCCCATGTTGTGGCTGACTTCGTGAGCCAGGGTATAGGTCGTCGTGTTGTCGCTCTGCTGCACCCTTACCAGCGAAAACGCCTGCGCCAGTTCGTTGTAGGTCCGAGGGCGCCAGCCGAGCCCGCCGACCTGTCCGGTCGAAATGAAGAATGAAACGAAGTCCGCCCCGTGGCGCTCCCTCAGGTAGTGGACCTCGTCCATCACGCCGTCACCGTAGTCCGTGATCAATTCGAGGTCGTCATACGCGTCCGGACTCTCGACGAAGTCGACCTCGGCGGAGTGGACCAGATTCAGCTCCGCCAAGGTTCCGCTGTTGTCATGCACGAGGTTGGCGATCGCCACGGACTGCGAGATATTCGCTTCGAGGTTCGCCAGGCTGCCCTCGGAAGCGAGGGCGGCCGGCGTGTAAATCGCCATGAAGTCGTGGACCGTGCTCGACACCGGTTGGTCGCCTTCCGGCAAAGCCCCCCCGCTCTCCGGACCGCCGGAGGCTTCGGCGGCTTCGGCCCCATGCGTCGGGGGCCTCCGCAAGGACCCGTGTCCGCAGCCGAGAAACTCGCTCCGCTCGCGATCGATCTCCAGCAGGACGTGCTCCCCGCGCGTCACGTCGTAGCGAAGCTGGTAGTCCGGGCCGCCCGCCCCGTTGTCGACGGCCGCCCGGATAACGCCCCCGGTGCTCGAAAGGACCAGAAAGCTGTCCGCCTGGTTCAAGACCCGGGCGGTCAGGGTGAAAGTCCGCGCGGCCCGCCCCCAGCGCCGCCTCTGTTCGACCCGGGCCTCCAGAATGCGCCCGTCGGGTGTCTGCAGGGCAATCCGGTCCCCAATCTCGACCGGGTTGTCCTCGACCCGTAGCAGATCCGGGTTGACCCGCACGAGGCGGGCGCGAGCGGCCGCCGGGTTGACCGAGCTCCAGTGGATCGGCGCGCCCAGCTCCAGGACGAGGGAGTGAAGACGGCCGTCGCCCCGGCCCGGCGGCTCCGCTCCCAAAGCCGCCAGTTCGGGCGAAGGATCGGCCGGATTCGCAGTCCCGGCAACTTGCGCGGACGGACCCGAGGAGAGCGAAGACGGCCACAAAACCGGCGTGTCGAGCTGCCCGCCCAGCCAAACAAACAGTGCTGCGCTCAGGGATAGGAAGCCGCCGGATAGCCAAACTCGCCGCATGCATGCAGGTTGAGAGGCGGTGAATAATTACACAATCTTATATTTACTAATTATTTACAAATGGAAGCGCTGTGAACAACTTGGTGAATAAGTTGAAAACCCACCGCTTCCGGCCTCCCGCTTCCGCCGCCGGAATCCGGGCTCGGGGCGGGTCAATCGGCCACCAGCCAGAGCAGGTCGTAGGGTTCCAGAACGGCGGTATCGCGGGTGGAGATGGTCCGCCCGCTCAGAAGATCCTTCATGAAGTGGGAGAGGCCTTCGGCCCGCAGGCAACGGACGTCGACCTCCTGTCGGCTTTCGGAAAAGTTGGCCAAGACCACCATCATGTTGGCATCGTGCCAGCGCAGGTAGGCCAGCGTATGGGGGTTGGCGCCGTCGAGCAGCCGCATCTGGCTCCCGCAGAGCGCCGGACTCACCTTGCGGACGGCGAAGAGCTGCTGCATCTCGACGAAGATCCGACGGCGCGGCGAGCCGGGCCGGTCCAACTCGTTCAGGATGTTCCAATCCATCGAGGGACGGTGCACCCAGCGGCTGTCGTCGATTTTCTCGGAGTCCGACTCGTAGTCGTAGTCGTTTAGGACGCCCCACTCTTCCCCCATGAAAATGAGAGGAATTCCTCCGATCGAGGACAGCACTCCGTAGAGCATGCGGATGCGCCGAAGCGCCATTTCCAGCAGCACCGGGTCGCCCGAATCGAGGGCTTGTTCGAGGCCGGCCAGCGAAGCCATGGTCCCGGATACCCGCATGTCGCCGGTATCGGTGTTGTGCTGGAAGGGCACGCCGGCAGAGAAGGAGCCTTCGAAGCGGCCGGTGTAGAAGCGGTTGAGGAAGTCCCGGTGCCCGGCCGGATCGATGCCGACGCTCCAAGCATCTTCGTTGGCGAAGGACCATCCGATATCGTCGTGACCGCGCAGGTAGTTGATCCAAGCGGTGCCCCGCGGCAGGTGGTGCCGGTGGCCGAGCGAATGCCGGATCAGTCGCGTCTCCCGGGTGGCGACGCTCTCCCAGAGCAGGGCCATGAGGGTCGGGTTGTAGGAAAGATGGCACTCCTCGGGGCTGATGTAGCGGACCACTTCGTCCGGGTGGACGATGGCTTCGGATTTGAAGACGAGGCCGGGCGCGGCGATCCGGCAGAGCGCGTTGTAGGCTTGGATCAGGAGGTGGGCCTCGGGCAGGTTCTCGCAGTTCGTGCCCATGCGCTTCCAGATGAAGGCGACCGCGTCCAGGCGAAGCACTTCGACCCCGGAATTCGCGAGGAAGAGCATCTCGGCGGCCATCGCCCGGAAGACCTCGGGGTTGGAATAGCGCAGGTCCCACTGGAAACTGTTGAAGGTCGTCCACACCCAGCGTTGCATCCCTTCGTGCCAGGTGAAGTTCCCCCGCCGCACGGTCGGGAAAATCTCCCGCAGGTGTTGCTCGTAGCGATCGGGAATCCGACGGTTCGGGTAAATGTGGTAGTAGTTCACGTACTCCCGTTCCCCCTCTTGGGCCCGCAGGGCCCATTCGTGGTCGTCCGAGGTGTGGTTGAAGACGAAGTCGATCACGAGCGAGATACCGGCGCCGCGCAGGTCCGAGGCCAGCGCGCGGAGGTCGTCCATCGAGCCGAGGCGCGGATCGACGCTCCGGTAGTCGCTGATCGCGTAGCCGCCGTCGCTGTTGCCCGGGCGCGAAGCGAAGAGCGGCATCAGGTGCAGGTAGGTGATGCCGAGGTCCCGCAGGTAGGGAATCCGCTCGCGGAGCTTGACCAGGTCCCCCGCGAACAGGTCGACGTAGAGCGAGCCGCCCACGATCCGCTCGGTCAGGTACCAGCCGGGGTTGTTCTCCCGCCGGACGTCGAGATCCTTGAGTTCCTTCGGCCGGTCGAGCCAGGCGTCCACCGCCGTCAGCAGGATGTTCTCGAGGTAGTAGAAAAAATCGTAGTGCTCCCCGTAGAGCCGGTAGAGCAGGCCGAAGAACCGCGGCCAATGCTCCTCCAGCCGGGCCTCGATGGTCTCGGTCAAGCGGGCCCTGCGGCGCTCGGAAGCGGTCGCCCCTTCGATGCGCTCACGGATCTTCGGGCGAATGCGGTCGAGCGACCTCCGGGCTTCGTAAGCCAGGTCGATTTCAGCCATCGGATGCGGCTATCTTGTCGTTCGGGATGGTGATTTTATCGAGGAAGTTGTAGTAATTGACGCCCTCGATGATGCCGGCCGCGTGATGCGCCTGGGCGAAATAGACGCGCGGGTATTTGCGTAGTTTTTCCAACTCCTCGCTGTAGTTGCCCACGACCACGCCGAGGGTGTTGCCGGCTAACATTTCCTCGTCGTTGCCCGAATCGCCGGCGACCAGGATATTCTCGAGGGGAAAGCCCCACTTGAAAGCCATGTGGCGGATGCTGATGCCGCTGCCCGCACGGGAAGGGATGATGTCGAGAAACATGTTCAGGGAGGTGATCACCTTCGCGCGGATGCCCGCTTCCCGCAGGATCCGCTTGATCCCGGCGAGGGACGGCGCGATCGAGAAGTCGACCTTGTAGCTGATCTTGAACTTCGACTGCTCGTTCTCCTCTTGGAGGTAGAGCCCTTCGACTTCGTTGAGGACCTCGCGGATCTTTCCCGGCACCCAGCGGAAATCGATGTGCTTCTGCCAGGAAGTGTCCAGAGTGTAGTTCTTGCCGTAGTAGATCTCCGTGCCCACCGAGGTGATCAGGACCTCGGGATTCGGGATCTCGAGCGACTTCATTATCTCGATCACGTCCTCGTAACGGCGGCCGGTGGCGATGCCGAAGCCGATATTTTCCTCCGCCTGCGCGATCATCTCGAAGAAGTCGTGCATCGCCGCCTCGTCGCCCGTCAGGGTGTTGTCGATGTCCGCCAAAATCAAGCGGTCGATCTGCGGCAGCCGGCGCGTCTTCCGGCCGCGCGCGATCGCGGGCGTCTTGTCGAAATGGGAAAGCACTTCGTTCACGTCCCTCAGGTAGCGCTCGCAGTGCCGGTCCCAAGAGTAGTGTTTGTGGACGTTTTCCATGCCCTGCTGCGACCAAGTGGCCCACTGCTCCTTCTCGATCAGCGTATGCATGAGCGCTTTTTCAATGGCCTTTTGATCGAAGGGGTCGACCAGCATCCCGTTTTGGCAGTTCGCGATGATGTCGCTCGGCCCGCCGTCGTTGGTGGCCACGATCGGCGCGCCGCTGGCCGCGGCCTCAAGCAGGGTCAGGCCGAAGGGCTCGGTCATCGCCGCGTTCACGAAGACGCCCTTGGAGGCCGTCACGAGCCGGTAGATGGCGGGAACCTCGGAAGACTTGTGGGCCTTCGGGTAGGCGACCTTGCCGTAGAGGTCGTACACGTCGATCAGGCTGAGGATGTTGGTCAGGACCGCGCGCTGCCCGGGCGGCATCTCGCGCAGGTCGTCGCGGCAGCCCATGATCAGGACCAGATTGGCCTCCCGCTGGAGCTGGGGCGACTCTCCGTAGGCGCGGACCAGCATCTCCAGATTCTTCCGCTCGTCCGGCCGCGCCATCGCCAAGATCATCGGCTTCGAGCCGTCGTGTAGGAAGCCGTCGATGACCTTTGCGATTTCCGGTTCCGGATCGTCGGCCCGCGGCGGGTGAAAGGCGGTCAAATCGACCCCGGGCGGAATCACCTCCATCCGCTCGGGAACATAATTCTCATACAATTCGTACTGCTCCTGCACCTCTTGGTGGGTGCTGGTGCAGATCAGCGAACAGGTCTCGAGACCGAACTCCTCCGCCTCGATGCGAGCGGTGATGTTGTAGCGCGACTCGATCTTTCCCATGTCCAGCCCGGAAGCGAGCAGGCGCTCGCGCTTGACCCGGCCCAGGGAGTGGCCGGTGAAAACGAAGGGGATGCCCAACAGCCGGGCCAACTGGCCGCCCCCGTAACCGGCGTCCGCGTAGTGCCCGTGGATGATGTCCGGCACCCGCCGAGTCCGCTGGAAATAGTTGAGGCACTGGTCGACGAAGACCTCCATGTAGGGCCAGAGCTTGGTCTTGCTGAGGTAGCGCTTGGGGCCGAAAGGTATGCGAATGATGCGGGCGTGGTCCGCGATCGGCTCCTCCAACTGCGCGTAGTCCTCGGAAACACGGTCGTCGATCACCTGGCGGGTGATCAACTCGACCCGGGCCACGTCCGGCCGTTCTGCAAGCGCGCGGGCCAGTTCGAGCACGTAGCGCGTCTGCCCGCCGGTGTCCTCGTCCCGCCCCAGTTCCAGGTTCTCGCCCCGAATCAACCCGTGGAGGCTGACCAGTGCGATTTTCAGTCCTTCTTTTTTTGCCATGCTTCGTAGTGGTAAAAGTCCCGGTCGGTCGTCGTCGCACCGCTCAGGCCGCACACCTTCGCCGCGAACTCGCTCGCGCGCCCGACGATTTCGGCGGCATCCCAGCCGTTCAGTATTCCGAAAAGAGTCACCGCGGTGAAGGCATCGCCCGCCCCGACCGAGTCGACGAAGCGCTCCACCTCCGGGGCCGGCGCGAGCGATGCCTCGCCGAAGCCGCCGCGAATCCGCGCGCCCTCGGTGCCTGCGGTCAACAGGACCGTGCCTACCCCGTAACGGTCCCGCACCTCGTCGATCGCCGCTTCGGCGTGGTCGAAACCCAAGTCCTTTCGGCCCGACACCTCGGCCAGTTCGTCCAGGTTCAACTTCGCCCAGTCGGCGCCCTCCAGCCACTCCCGGACCAGCGGGAGCGGCGTGTGCGGCGGACGCAGGTTCACATCGTAGAACCGCGCGCCCCGCGACCGCTCGCGGATCGCGGCCAAGGTCTTCGCACTGAATTCGCCCCGCAAAGCGAGCGAACCGTGGTAGAGCAGCCGATCGGCGAAGAAGCCTTCGTCTTCGATAAAGTCCCAGGCCCTCGGCGAGGGCACCTCGTAGCGGGGCTCGCCGTCCTCGATCGCCACCTCCACCCGGCCCGTCTCGTAGTGGGGCGATTCCTGAAGACCGGCCTCCGACAGGTCCCATTCCTGCATTCGGTCCATGATCGAGTCTCCGTCCTCGTCCTGACCGACCGCGCTGACAAAAAGCGGATCGGCACCGAAAGCCGCCAAGCCCCAAGCTACGTTAAAGGGCGCGCCACCCAAGCGCTTCCGTCCATCCTCGAAGCAGTCATAAAGGACCTCGCCGAAAACAACGGTCGAGCGGTTTCTTGCAGAGTCATTCTCCGCTTCCGTCTCGTGGTCGGTGGTCATCGTTTGATTCATCGTGAATGGGTCGCGACAAATCCAAACATAAGTTTGCATCTGAGCGAGCGCTCCCATGGTTTAGACCTGAAGATGAGCGATTTCAACCCGAGAAAAGAAATAACGGCCCGGGTCGTAGCGACGGATCTCGACGGGACGCTGATCCCGCTGCCGGACCATCCCGAGAACCGCCGTGATCTGGACCTGCTGAAAGCCGAACTCTCCGGACGCGGCATTCCCTTCGTCTTCGCGACCGGCCGCCACTTCGAGTCCGTTCTCGACGCGATCGACGAATACGGTCTGCCCATTCCGGAATGGATCGTCTGCGATGTCGGCAGCTCGGTTTATCGCCGGACGGAGGATCTGAATTTCAACGTCTACGAACCCTATGAGCAGCACCTCGACCAGCTGACCCTGGGGAACCCCCGCAAACGAATCGAAGACTTGCTCGGCTCGATCGACGGCCTGAAGTTCCAAGCGGATGCGCGCCAGCAACGCTTCAAGATCAGCTACGAATCGGAGGCGGACGCGCTTAATCATTTGGTCGATCAAATTGACGAGGCGATCGTCGCCGCCGAACTGCCCTATTCGGTCATGGGGAGCCTCGACCCCTTCGCCGGCATCGGCCTGATCGACGTCCTCCCGAAAAACGTCTCCAAAGCTTACGCCTTGGTCTGGCTCGCGAAGCACGCCGACTTTCTCCCCGACGAGGTGATCTTCTCGGGAGATTCGGGCAACGACCTCGCCGCGTTGGTCTGTGGTTTTCGCGCCACGGTCGTCGCCAATGCCAGCGAGGGTCTGGTCGATAAGGTCCGCGAAGCCCTTGCCCAGCGGGGTTTGGAAGACCGCGTCCTCCACGCCAAAGGCACCGCCACAAGCGGCGTGCTCGAAGGCTGCCGACACTTCGGTCTGCTTTAAGAAGGTCTCACGGTCCGTCGGACCGTAGTGCTCGGGATCGGCGCCTACGAACGAGCCGCCCCGTCGAGCCCGGGCGATGGGAGCGGCCGGCGTTCTTCAGAAAGGCTTTCGGTCCCGCTTTTATTCGAAGCGATCCCAACGGCCGGAACCTTCTTTCCGCCAAGCGGCAAAGCCTCCGGCCAAACTGAATACCTGGCGCCCCTCCCTTTCGTGCAAGGCTTCAGCCAACAGCCCGCTGACCCCGCCGTGCGCGCAGATCAGGATCGTCTTCGCGGAAGGCGGAACTTGAAACGCTCCGGCCAGAATCGCGTCCGCACTGGCGCGCACGATCGGCACCGCTGACGGCGCTGGAGAAGTCTCGGCCTCGCGTAGGTCGACCAAAAGCAAGGGCTCATGGACCGATAGCGCCTGTTCCAGCGCATCCACGCCAATGGATCGAAGGCCGGCCCGGCCCGGCGCGGCGATCTTTTCCGGACTGACGGCGCCGGGCATACGGAAACCGCGCCACTCCGTCCCGTTCCCGCTCACGGTCCAGACCGTACCCGGCTTGGGGTCCGCCGAACCGGTCAATAATTCGACGACGCGAAGCGCCTGCGCGCTGCCCACCAGACCGGTCAACGCGCCCAGCATGCCCGCCTCACTGCAGGACGGCGCATCGGAAGGCTGCGGATAAAGGCTTCTGAAGCTGGCGCCGAAACGGGACCAGAAAACCGCGAGTCGCCCGCTACCCCGATAGACCGCGCCATGCACCCAGGGGCGGTCCAAGCGCGCGCAGGCCTCGTCGATCAAGTAGCGTGCCTCCAGATTGTCGGTGGCGTCCACCACCACGTCGTGATCCTCCACCAGCCCGTCCGCGGTCTCCGCTTCAAGCATCGCGGACACCGCCACCACTTCGATGCGCGGATTGATTTTCACGAGGGCCTCGACGGCGGACTCGGCCTTGTTCCGCCCCAGGTCCCCCGTGCGGTGCAGCCACTGACGCGAAAGATTCGAAGCACTCACCAGGTCGCCGTCGACCACCGTGATCCGGCCGACTCCGGCCCCGGCCAAGCCCTGTAACAGAGGACAGCCCAGCCCCCCGGCCCCCGCAACGAGTACGCGCCCCGCCTTCAACTTGCGCTGCCCCGAATAGCCGACCCCGGGCAAGAGCAAGTGCCGCGAGTAATAGGCCAACTCCTCCCTCGAAAGCACCAGCTCCGCGCTCGCTTCGGCAACCCGCTGCAAATAACTCATGAAAACGAATTGAAGCACCCGCCGTCCGTCTGTCGACTCTCTCCGCAAAGTCGGAGAGTTGCCCGCTCTCACGCCGACTCTCGTCGGCGTGCTACCCCCGCCCTCACACCGACTCTCGTCGGCGTGCTACTCCCGTAGCGTGTCCGCTTGCGGACGCTTCCGAGGCCCCGCGCAACGGACGCCCCGTGTGCTTCCGGGGAAAACCGGCGTCGACCGACGCTCTCACACCGACTCTCGTCGGCGTGCTACTCCCGTGATGCTACCCCCGTGGCCTGTCCGCTTGCGGACGCTTCCGAGGCCCCGCGCAACGGACGCCCCGCAGGCTTCAGGGGAAACCCTGCCCTGCTCAGCCCCCGATGTAGGACATTTCAACCTTCTTGCGCGCGGCCGTCGCGGCACCGCGTTCTTCCGAATACCGATCGCTCCGCGCGCCCCAAAGCAGGGCCAGGCGGGCGACAATCTCGCTGTGGCTGCGCGGCGCTTCCCGCAGCCAGCGCTTCAGGTCCGTCCCCGCACTCGCAAAAAGACAGGTGTAGAGCCGACCGTCCGCCGAAAGGCGCGCCCGCGTGCATCCTCCGCAGAAGGGCTGGGTGACGGAGGTGATCAGCCCGATCTCCGCGCATCCGTCGGCGTAGCGGTAGCGTTTGGCCACTTCGAGGGAGGAAGTCAAATCGACCGGTTCCAGATCGAACTCGCTCCTCAGGCGGTTCAATATATCCCGCCCGGCCAGCACCCGATCGAGCGCCCACCCGTTGCTGTTTCCGGTATCCATGAATTCGATGAAGCGCAGGGTGATGCCCCGGTTCTTGAAGTAGCGGGCCATCGGGAGGATCTCGCCGTCGTTCACCCCCTTCTCCACCACCATGTTGATCTTTACCCCGAGCCCGGCCGACTGGGCCGCATCGATCCCCGCCAGCACCACGGCGGGGGAAATGCCGCGCCCGTTCATCCGCCCGCAGATCTCCGGGTCCAGGGCGTCGAGACTGACCGTCACCCGCCGCAGGCCGGCTTCCTTTAGTTCGCCGACCCGCTCGGCGAGCCGCAGCCCGTTGGTGGTGAGGGCGATGTCCTCGAGCTCGGGAAAGCGGTGGAGCCCTTCGACGTACTTGACCAGACCGGGACGCAACAGCGGTTCGCCACCCGTCAAGCGCAGCTTCCGCACGCCGAGAGCGACGAAAGCACCGACCAGTTGATCGAGTTCGGAGAATCTCAACCATTCGTCCTTTCGGAGGAAGACGTAGTCCGGGCCGAAGACTTCCTTGGGCATGCAGTAGGTGCAGCGCAGGTTGCAGCGGTCGGTCAGCGATACGCGCAGGTCGGTCAGGCCGCGCCCGTGTCGGTCTTTTACCATTGGGTCTTTCAAAAGTGGCATCCTGCCTCTAATCAATTGAAAACAGTCATTATGCGAAAGCTCGTCGATCCGCAAACCGCCCGCCAAGGTATTCGGGCCGCCATTCCCGAACTGCCGGCCATCGATTGCCCGCTCAGCAAGTGCGCGGGGCGGGTTCTCCGCCAGTCGGTTGTCGCCGACCGCCCCTTCCCGCCTTTCAATCGCGCGACCATGGACGGCTACGCGCTCCGCTCGGCCGAGGTCGGCGAAGTGGACTACTTTACGGTCACGGCCAAGGCCCCGGCCGGGGCGCCTGCGGTCAGCATCGGGAAGGGCCTCGGGAGCTGCGCGGAGATCATGACCGGCGCGGTGCTCCCCGCCGACGCGGACTGCGTGGTTCCCTACGAGTCGACCGAGCGCGCCGAGAACGGCGCCGTCCGTCTGAAGGATCCGACCCCACCCGCCCCCGGGGACTGCGTTCACGCCGTGGGCAGCGACTACCCGCAAGGCCGCGCGCTCCTCCAGCCGGGCCTGCTGATCGGAGGGCGGGAGATCGCTGTCGCCGCCAGCTGCGGCTGCGCTTCGCTCGAAGTCTCGAAAGTTCCCGCCATCGCGATCGCCGCGACCGGCGACGAACTCGTCGACATCGAGGCCGACCCCGCTCCGCACCAAATCCGGCGCTCGAACGATCTCTCGATCGAAACTTCCCTCGCCCGCCTCCACCTGCACGCGAAGGAGCGCCGCCACCTGCCGGACGAACCCGAAGCGCTGCGCGGCGGACTGACCGCCTTGATCGGGAACAACCGCTTCGTGATCCTTTCCGGGGGAATTTCGATGGGCAAACGCGACTTCATTCCCGAACTGCTCGAGGAACTCGGGCTGGCCTGCGCTTTCCACGGCGTCCGGCAGAAACCGGGAAAGCCGATGGGCTTCTGGTCCTCGCCCGAGTGTGCGGTGTTCGCCCTGCCCGGCAATCCGATCTCCACCCTCACCTGCCTCCACCATTACGTCATCCCGGCGATCCGCCACGCCCTCGGCCTGCGCTCCGAGAGCCCGCCGTTCGAAGTGGTGCTGGAGGCGGACTTGTCCGTCCGCGAAGACCTCCACGTCTTTCTCCCGGTCCGGCTGACCGGCGGAAACCGCGCGCAACCGTGCCCCCCGCAAAACTCCGGCGACCTGGTCCGCGTCCTCGAAAGTCACGGCAGCATCGAGGTCCCGATCGGGCAAAGCCGCGCTCAAAGCGGCAAAGCCTACCCGTTCACCCCTTGGCATTAAATTCGCTTTCCCCTTCCCCTTTCCACTTTCAGCTTTCCTCTTTCCACTTTCAGCTTTCCCCTCTCCCCTTCCCCCTTTCCAAACCATGGACTTCACCCACCTCGATCCCGACCAACGTCCCAGCATGGTCGACGTTTCCGGCAAAGCCCTCACCGAGCGAACCGCGGCGGCGGAGGCCTTCGTCCGACTCGGCCCCGAGATCATGAAAGCCTTCGAGGAGGCCGGCTGGACCTCCAAGAAAGGCCCGATCCTCGACACCGCGATCATCGCAGGCACCATGGCCGCGAAGAACACCGCCGGACTTATCCCCTTTTGCCACAGCCTCAACCTGAAATCCGTCAAGATCGAGATCGCTCCAGCCGACGAGTCCCGGCTCCGGATCGAGGCGCGGGTCAAGGTGCTCGATCAGACCGGCGTGGAGATGGAAGCCTTGACCGCCGCCAGCGTCGCCGCGCTGACCATCTACGATATGTGCAAGTCCGCTTCGAAGGGTATCGTGATCGAGTCGACCCGTCTGATCGAGAAGACCGGAGGAAAGTCCGACCTGACTTCCGGGTCCGGCCGGGCGTGGTAACCGCCCGAACATCCGAACGCTTGCGATTTCCGGGACTTCCCCCTCATTCGACCTCCCATGACTTTTCCGATCCATGGCCTCGTCTTGGCCGGCGGCGAAAGCCGACGCATGGGGCGCGACAAGGCGATGCTCCGCTACAACGGACAGGCGACCCAGTTGGAGCGCGGCTGCGGTCTGCTGGCCGAAGTTTGCGAGCGTGTCTTCGTATCGCATCGTCCCGACCAGGATTTTTCCCTTCCCGCGCAGGTTTCGGCCATTCGCGATGAAGGCGACGAGCTGCGCGGACCCCTGCGGGGCATCGTCTCCGCCCTGCGCGCCCATCCCGAGGCGCACTGGCTGGTCCTGGCCTGCGACCTTCCCCGCCTCGACCGCCCGGCGCTGGAAAAACTGATCGCGCGCTTCCGCCAATCCCCGCCCCGCCTGCTGGCTTACCGCAGCAGCCACGACGGCTTGCCCGAACCGCTCTGCGCGATTTATCCCTCCGGCTGCGATGAGATCCTTGTCCGGCGCGCGCGCGAGCGGGGGACCTCCTGCCCCCGAAAGATCCTTATCCTGGAGAAGGCCGAACTGGTGGAGCAGGACGACCCGCGCAGCCTCGACAATATCAATACGCCCGAAGAATTTTCCGCCATCCTCCGAGATTATGCAGATTAAAATCCTCTACTTCGCCCAACTCGCCGACCTGGCCGGTCGCAACGAAGAGCTCCGGGAATTCGACGGGCCCTCGCCCGCCGAACTCTACGCCGGGCTGAAAGGGGAATACGGCTTTCCCCACGACTTCGACCGCATCCAGGTAGCCGTCAACCACCGGCTCTCCTCCCACCAAGTCGAACTCCGCGACGGCGACGAAATCGCTTTCCTGCCCCCGATGACCGGGGGCTGACGCCGCGCGAGCGCGGCGTCAGCAGTGGGAAGGTGAGAAGGTGGGAAAGTAAAAAGTCATTCCAAACCCCGCCCTAACTCTTCCCACCTTCCCACCTTCACACCTTCCCACTTTCCCACTTCCAAACCTTCCCACTCCAAAGAAAAAAATGTTCCGCCTGAGCGAAGCGCCCATCGATCCCGCCCGTCTTCGGGAGGCCCTGCTTTCCCGGAGCGCCGGGGCCTTTTGCGCCTACGAAGGCTGGGTGCGCGCGGAGAACGAGGGAAAGGCCGTGGTCGAATTGAGCTACAGCGCCTACGCCGCGCTGGCGCCTCGCGTGGCCGGGCAAATCGTGGCGGAAGCTTCGGAGCGCTTCGAGGTCGAGGCGGCCTCCATCGTCCACCGCGTCGGCTCGCTCGGGGTCGGCGAGGTCGCGGTCTGGGTCGGCGTGACCGCCCGCCACCGCGGCGACAGTTTCCTGGCCTGCCGCTATCTCATCGACAACCTCAAGCACCGCCTGCCGGTCTGGAAAAAGGAACGCTACGCCGACGGCTCCGAGGCCTGGATCGAAAACAACCATTGCGGCTGCGCCGACCCGG
>Ga0008833_1000238_pt1 | contig 74591 bp, 66 predicted proteins | sample HotLakConsoUCCLE_FD_62216 | JGI IMG/M metagenome (GOLD analysis project Ga0008833, IMG submission 62216) | Hypersaline microbial mat communities from Hot Lake, Washington, USA - Hot Lake Consortium UCC-LE | ecosystem: Environmental > Aquatic > Non-marine Saline and Alkaline > Hypersaline >... | reverse complement strand
GGTGCGCGAATGGGCCGCCAGCGACTGCCAGCGCGCGGCCAGCGCCTCGCGGCCGGGCTCGGACGCGGCCGTGCGCGCCGCCGCTGTCACGTCGAACAAGGTGCCGTAGGCGTCGAAAACGCAGGTCGTGATGGCCATTGCCGCTCCCCGATTTCGCGCAGACTGGCACGCGCGCCCGGCCCGGAAAAGGGGAAATCCCCGCCCCGGGGTTTACAACCGGGCCCCGAATGCCCAGACTCCGGCATAGCCGAACGAGCACCCGCGCAAGAGGCGCGGCCTCGAGACCACACCCTTTCCCCGACATCGAAGTGGAGATTCCATGACCCAGGTCAAGACGGGCGACACCGTGCGCATTCATTACACCGGCACCCTCGAAGACGGCTCGACCTTCGACAGCAGCGACGGCCGCGACCCGCTGGAATTCACCGTCGGATCCGGCCAGATCATCCCCGGGCTCGACAAGGCGATGACCGGCATGAGCGTGGGCGAGAAGAAGACCGTGGAGGTTCCTGCAGACGAGGCCTATGGCCAGCCCGACCCCAACGCCCTCCAGGCGGTGCCGCGCGGCGAGATCCCCGCCGACATCCCGCTCGACCTGGGCACCCAGCTGCAGGTGCAGACCCCGCAGGGCCAGGTGCTTCCGGTGACGGTGGTGGAAGTGACCGACGAGCAGGTGACGCTCGACGCCAACCACCCGCTGGCCGGCAAGGACCTCACCTTCGCCATCGAACTGGTCGAGATCGCCTGAGCGGACCGGTTTCCCGAAGGACGCGCTGACCCGGCCCGGGGGGCGGGCGCGGCCTTGGGCCGCGTCGCCGCGCGCTGCGGCGGGTTTGCACCGGAATGAAGCGGGGCGGCGTTCATGCCCTGCACCGCGCCGCCTGTGCCGCTCGGCGCACGCCCTCGCTCGGATCGCCCACGCCCTCGCTGGGTTGGCTCGCGCCCTCGCACGGATCTGCGGGGGCGTCTTGTCGTGCTGCGCGGCGGGGCGGGGCCTGTCGGGGCAGGCAGGCGGGAACCGGGGCCGGGCCGCGCGCATTGGCCCGGAACACGGAGGTCCGCGCCATCGCCCTGACCCGATCCCTCGCCGCGGCGGGCTTTGCCGCCACTGCCCTGTCCTTCGGGCCCGCGCGCATGGGCTTCGGACTGTTCGTGCCGGAGTTCCGTGACGCGTTCGGGCTCTCGAGCGCCGCGGTCGGGGGTGTCTCGGGCCTGGGCTTCGCGGGGTTCCTCGGGGGGCTTCTCGCCGCGCCCTTCCTGCTGGACCGGTATGGCCCGGGCGCGCCGGTCCTGACCGGGCTCGCGGCGGCGGTCGCGGGGCTGGCGCTGGTGGCGCTGGCGCCCGGCCTGCCGGTGCTGGCGGCGGGCGTGGCGCTGGCCGCGTCGAGCGCGGGTCTGAGCTGGACTCCTTTCAACGACCCGGTGCACCGGATGGTCGAACCGGCCGCGCGGCCGGCCGTGCTGTCGCGGATCAGCAGCGGCACCGCGCTCGGGATCGCGGCGGCCGGGCTGGTGGCGCTCGGCATGGTGGGCTGGGGCATCGGGTGGCGGGCATGCTGGGCGGTCTTCGCGCTGATGGCGGTGCTGGTGCTGATCCTCAACTGGTGGGCGCTTCGGCCCGTGGGGCGGGCGCGGACCGGGCGCGCGGTCGCGCCCTGGCGCCTGCTGCGCCGGCCCGAGGCGGGGGCGCTCATGGCGACGGCGATGGTCTATGGCACGAGTTCGGGCGTCTTCATCGCCTTCGCGGCGGATCGCTTCGCCGCCGGCGACGGGCCCTCCGGTCTGCCCGGCGCGGCCATCCCCGCGCTGGTCTTCATCGTCTACGGGCTGTCCGGCCTGTCCGGCCTGCTGGCGGGTCGGCTGGAGGCCCGGTTCGGCCTGCGCCGGCTCGTGCGGGGCGCGCTGCTGGCGGGCGCGCTGTCGGCAGCCTTCGCGGGGCTGTTGCCGGACCGCTGGGTCGGGCTTGTGGCGGCATCCGGGTTGCAGGGCGTGCATGTGATGATGACCAGCGCGCTGCTGGCGATCTGGTCCGAGCGGCTGTTCCCGACGCTGCCGGCCTCGGGCTTCACCGCCGCGCTGCTGGCCATGGCGGCGGGCAACGTCCTGGGGCCGGTGCTGGCGGGTCTTGCCGCGGGCCTGCTGGGCGCGGGGCCGATGTTCCTGGCCTGCGCGGCGCTGCCGGGGGCGGCCGCGCTCCTGATGCCCGCGGTCGGCATGGGCCAGGCCGCCAGGGCCCGCCGGCGCCCGGCCTGAGCCGCGCCCCGCCCGGCCAGAGCTGCGCCTTGCCGCGGCCCCGGCTCAGGCGCGGATGCCGGAGAAGCGCGCCTGCCAGTCCTCGCGGGTGGCGTCCTCGATCTTGGAGAAGAGGTTCTCCGGCACGGTGAAGCCGTGGCCCGCCGGCAGCGCGGTGAGCGCCGCGCGCAGATCGCCCGGCCAGCCCGCCTCGGGCGCGTTCATCACCGCGCGCATCGCCGCACCGGCCTCGGGGATGAACGGCGCGGAGAGCGTGCCGTAGAGCGCGATCAGGTTCAGCGCCAGCCGGATCTGGGCGGCGGCCCGGTCCGGGTCTTCCTTGAAGGTGGACCAGGGCGCGGCCTCCTGCAGGTATTCGTTGCCCATTACCCACAGCGCGCGCAGCTCGGCCGCGGCCTTGCGGATCTCGATCGCGTCCATATGCGCCTCGAAGGCGCGCAGCCGGGCCTCCATCGCCTCCAGCCAGCCCGGTTCCACCGGCAGGTCGGTGCCGCCCGCCGGCACCTGCTCGCCGAATTTGGAGCGGCAGAACTTGGTGACGCGCGAGACGAAATTGCCCAGCACATCGGCCAGGTCCTTGTTCACCCCGGCCTGGAAATTCTCCCAGGTGAATTCCGAATCGCCCGTCTCGGGCGCGTGCGACAGCAGCCACCAGCGCCAGTAATCCGAGGGCAGGATCTCCAGCGCCTGGTCCATGAACACGCCGCGCCCCTGGCTGGTGGAGAACTGCCCGCCATCGTAGTTGAGGTAGTTGAAGGACTTGATGTAATCCACCAGCTTCCAGTCCTCGCCCGAGCCCATCATCGTGGCCGGGAAGCTGAGCGTGTGGAACGGCACGTTGTCCTTGCCCATGAACTGGGTGTAGCGCACGTCGTCCGCGCCCTGTTCGGTGCGCCACCAGCGTTCCCAGGCGGCCTCGTCCAGCCCCTGCGCCTCGGCCCATTCGGCGGCGCAGGCGATGTATTCGATGGGCGCGTCGAACCAGACGTAAAAGACCTTGCCCTCCATGCCCGACCAGGGCGCGCCCTCGAACTGGGCGGGAATGCCCCAGTCCAGGTCGCGCGTGATGCCGCGGTCCTGCAGCCCGTCGCCATCGTCCAGCCACTTGCGCGCGATCGAGGTGGTCAGGATCGGCCAGTCCTTCTGCGCGTCGATCCAGGCGCGCAGCCGGTCGCGCATCCGGCTCTGGCGGAGGTAGAGATGCTTGGTCTCGCGCACTTCCAGCGCGGTCGAGCCCGAGATCGCGCTGCGCGGCGCGATCAGGTCGGTCGGGTCCAGCTGCTTGGTGCAGTTCTCGCACTGGTCGCCGCGGGCCTTGTCGTAGCCGCAATTGGGGCAGGTGCCCTCGATGTAGCGGTCGGGGAGGAAGCGGCCGTCGGCGATGGAATAGACCTGCCGCTCGGTGCGTTCCTCGATCAGGCCGGCCTCGTGCAGTTTCACGGCCAGGTGCTGGGTCAGCCGGTGGTTCTGCGGGCTGGAGGAGCGGCCGAAATGGTCGAAGGACAGCGCGAAGCCGCGCGCCAGTTCTGCCTGCACCTGGTGCATCTCGGCGCAATACTCGGCCACCGGCTTGCCCGCCTTGGCGGCGGCCAGCTCGGCGGGGGTGCCGTGCTCGTCGGTGGCGCACAGAAACAGCACCTCGTGGCCGCGCCCGCGCAGGTAGCGCGCATAGAGATCGGCGGGAAGCTGGCTGCCCACCAGGTTGCCCAGGTGCTTGACCCCGTTGATATAGGGGATCGCCGAGGTGATCAGATGCCGTGCCATGTGCCTGCCTCTTCGCCGGGTTGCGCGCCCTCCCTTAGCGCAGGCGTGCGGCGGGTGCCAGCGCCGCAAGGCGCCGGGGCGCAGGGCGCGCGCGCCTCAGCGCCGGTCGCGGCTCTGGCCCAACAGCCGGCCGATCAGGAACGAGGTGCGCGGCGCCCAGACATAGCGGGTGCGCCGCGTCGCCGCCGGGCGCGCGCGCATCCGCACCAGGCCGAACACCACCAGCCCGGCATGGGCCAGGCCGATCATGACGAACAGCGCCGGCGGCCCGAAGGCGTCGATCAGCCGCGAGGACAGCCACGGCGCGGCGATCGCGCCCACCGCGAACCAGAACATCAGCGCCGCCGAAAGCTCGACCCGCTCGTGGCTCTCGGCGAAATCATGGGCATGGGCGGCCGCGACCGAGTAGATCGGAAAGGTGGTCAGCCCGAACACCGCCGCCGTCAGCAGGATCCCCGCGGTGGTCAGCCCGGTGACCGAGGCGGTCAGCGCGCAACTGCCGATCGCGGCCACCGAGAGCCAGATCATCACCTTGCGCCGGTCGAACTTGTCGGCCAGCCAGCCCACCGGGATCTGCGCCAGCGCCCCGCCCGCCACGAAGGCCGCAAGGAAGAAGGCGATCTGGTCGGTGGCCAGCCCCACCCCGGTGCCGTAGATCGGCCCCACCATCCGGAACGACGCGCTGGAGACCGCCGCAACCAGCACGCCCGCCACCGCCAGGGGCGAGCGGTCCCAGGCCAGGCGCGGGCGCAGCCGCGGCGCGTCCGGGGTCTCGGGCGGGCGCGTTGTGGTCAGGGTCAGGGGCAGTAACGCCGCGCAGCACAGCAGCGCCAGCAGGTTGTAGGAGACATAGGAGGCCGGCTCCAGCACCCCGATCAGCAGCTGCGCCACCAGCGAGGCGCCCATGTCCGCCACCCGGTAGGTGCCCATCGCACGGCCGCGTGTCTCGTTCGTCACCTTGGCCTGCAGCCAGGCCTCGATCACGGTGAAACACCCGGCCACGCAGAGCCCGGTGGCCACCCGCATCAGCGCCCAGGCATAGGGATCCACCACCAGCATATGCGCCAGCAGCCCGATCGCGCCGGTCGCGGTGAAGGCGGCGAAGGCGCGCGAATGCCCCACGCTGCCCATCAATCGCGGCGCCCACCAGCAACCGATGAAGAAGCCCACGAAATGGGCCGAGCCGAGCAGGCCGATCTGCTGGGTGGAAAATCCCAGCACCAGCCCCGAGAGCGCATCCAGCGGCGCCGTGGCCCCCGAGGACAGCTGCAGCAGGACGACCGAAAGGAACAGGGCGGCGAAGGACAGGATCAGGCGCATGGCGGCACCACCCTGACAGCTTCACCGCCCTCGGCAAGCCGGTTCCCGACCCGCGCGGTCGCTTTCGGCGCTACTGCGCGGTGTAGCCGCCATCGACAAGGTGATAGCTGCCGGTGATGAAACCCGCGCGCTCCGACAGCAGGAAGGCGGCCAGCGCCGCCACCTCCTCGGGCTTGCCCAGCCGGCCCACCGGGTGCAGCGCGATCAGCCCGGCGCGCATCTCGTCCTCCAGGTTCTGCAGCAGCGGCGTGTCGATGAAGGCCGGCCCCACCGCGTTCACCCGGATGCCCTCGCCGGCATATTCCAGCGCCGCGGCGCGGGTCAGCCCCAGCAGCGCGTGCTTGGCGGCGGTATAGGCGGCGGACTGGGCGAAGCCCACGCTGCCCAGGATCGAGGCCATGTTGACGATCGCGCCGCCGCCCGCCGCCTGCATCTTCGGGATCGCGTAGCGCATCCCGTAGAAGACGCCGTGCAGGTTCACGTCGATCACCTGGTGCCAGCTCTCCAGCGGGTATTCGCCCACCGGCGCGCGCGGCCCGCCGATCCCGGCATTGTTGACCAGCAGATGCGGCCCGCCTGCGGCGTTCGCGGCGAAGTCCACCATCGCCTCGACCTGGTCGGGCTTGCCGGTGTCCACCTGCGTGGCATGGGCGGTGCCGCCCGCAGCGGCGATCTCGTCCGCCACCGCCCCGGCGCTGTCCGGATCCAGGTCGGCGACCACCACCGTGGCCCCGCCCGCGCCCAGCTCGCGCGCGATCGCCGCGCCGATGCCCTGGCCGGCGCCGGTGACCAGCGCGCATTTTCCGTCGAATCGCAAGTCCATCCGTAGTCCTCCTGTCAGCCGATTCGCCTCGAGTATGCGCAACGCGCCCGGTCGTGCCTTGTTCCCGCGCAAGCGGCGGTCTCAGCCGGGCAGGGGGGCGGGATCGGCGCACCAGCCGCCGGCCCCTTGCGAGAGATGCCAGCAGGCGGGCGGATCCTGCCGCGCGCGCAGCCGCTCCAGCCGCCAGCCCTCGGCATCCGGCGCATGGGCGGGGGTCATCCGCCAGCGCGTCTCCACCCCGCGCGCGCCGCCCGCGCCCGGCGTCAGCAGCAGCCCCAGGGGCGGCAGCCGGCCCTCCGCCGCGCCGGTCTCGGCGGCCAGTTGCAGCCGCCGCACGGGGGTCAGCCCCGGCAGTGCCGGCAGTTCCGCCACCACCAGCCCGGCGCAGCCCGCCCGCAGCGCCTCCTCGGCGCACCACAGCAGGTCCTCGTCGCGCCGGGCGGCGACGAACAGGATCCGCCCCGGCTCGACGAAGCGCGCCAGCCCCTCGGGGTTGAGCCGCTCGGGCGCCCAGGCGGGCGCGATCCAGATCACCGGCCCCGGCGCCGCCCCCGCCACCAGCGCCGCGAAGCTGCGCCGCGCCGTCCCGCAGCCCTCATGCACCCGCGCCTGCGCCAGCCCCAGCCCCGCCACCAGCGGCAGGAGGGGGCGCGCCCGTTCGGGCAGCCGGGTCAGAAGGGTGGGGCGAGTCATGCCGTCATGCTAGAATGTTCGACAAATGTTCTCAAGCCCGCCCATGCGCGCCCCGGCCCTGCCGGGCCTTCGCGTGCGCGCTGCCCCGTCTGCCCGGTCCGAATGTCCGGGGAACGACCGACCGAAGGGTTGTCCTTTTCGCGCCCATGCGCCAGGCGGAGATCCCGACCGGGCGCGGCACCCCCCCTTGCAAGCCGCGCCGCCATCCCTATCCTCGCCGGACCGCGCAACGAAGGGCAGACCATGCAACGCACCGAACTGGGCCGCACCGGCATCGAGGTCAGCCGCTACTGCCTCGGCACCATGACCTTCGGCACCCAGACCGACCCGGCCGACGCCCATGCCCAGCTCGACCGGGCGCGCGACGCGGGCATCGATTTCCTCGACACCGCCGAGATGTATCCCACCAATCCCTCCCGGGCCGAGACCGTGGGCCGCACCGAGGAGATCATCGGCGACTGGTTCGCCCGCACCGGCCGGCGCGCCGAATGGGTGGTGGCCACCAAGCATACCGGCGCCGGCGCCGCTCATGTGCGCGACGGCGCGCCGATCTCGGCCGCCACCATCCCGCAGGCGGTGGAGGGCTCGCTGCGCCGGCTGCGGACGGATGTGATCGACCTCTACCAGTTCCACTGGCCCAATCGCGGCGCCTACAGCTTTCGCCGCAACTGGCACTACGACCCCACCGGGCAGGACCGCTCGGAAACCCTGGCCCAGATGCAGGACGCGCTGGGCGCGCTCGCGCGCCAGGTCGAGAAAGGCAATATCCGCGCCTTCGGCCTGTCGAACGAGACCGCCTGGGGCATGGCGCAATGGCTGCGCCTGGCCGAGGCCGCGGGCGCGCCCCGCGCCGCCACGATCCAGAACGAATACTCCCTGCTCTGCCGCCTCTTCGACACCGACCTGGCCGAGCTCTGCCACCACGAGCAGGTCGGGCTGCTGGCCTTCTCGCCGCTGGCCGCGGGCATGCTTACCGGCAAGTACCAGGGCGGCGCGGTGCCCGAGGGCTCGCGCATGGCCGCCACCCCGGGGCTCGGCGGGCGCGACACGCCCCGCGCGCCGCTCGCGGTGGCCGCCTACATGCAGCTCGCCGCCCGTTTCGGGCTGGACCCGGTGCAGATGGCGCTGGCCTTCGCGGCCGCGCGCCCGTTCACGGCCTCGGTGATCCTCGGCGCCTCCAGCCTCGCGCAGCTCGACCACGCGCTGGGCGCGAGCGGCCTGACCCTCCCGGCGGAGGTGCTCGACGCCATCGACGAGACCCACCGCGCCCATCCGATGCCCTTCTGACGGCCTCCCCATGCCCCTCGAACTGACCAGTCTCGCCGAGCTCGCGACGCTGCCCTTCGACGATATCGTCGATGTCCGCTCGCCCTCCGAATTCGCCGAGGACCACCTGCCCGGTGCGCTGTCGCTGCCGGTGCTGTCAGACGCGGAGCGCGCCCTGGTCGGCACGATCTACGTGCAGCAGGAGCGCTTCCTCGCCCGCAAGATCGGCGCGGCGCTGGTGGCGCGCAACGCCGCGGCGCACCTGGAAGGCCCGCTGGCGGACCGCGACGGCGGCTGGCGCCCGCTGGTCTATTGCTGGCGCGGCGGCCAGCGCTCGGGCAGCTTCGCCTCGATCCTGCAACAGGTGGGCTGGCGGGCCGAGACGGTGCAGGGCGGATACCGCAGCTACCGCAGGCTCGTGGTGCGCGCGCTCTACGACACGCCGCTGCCGCTGCGGCTGGTGGTGGTGGATGGCGGCACCGGCACCGCCAAGACCGCGCTACTGCATCATCTGCGCGCGCAGGGCGCCCAGGCGCTCGACCTGGAGGGCCTCGCCGCGCATCGCGGCTCGCTCTTCGGCGCGCGCGCCGGGGGCCAGCCGGGGCAGAAACTCTTCGAATCCCGCCTCGCCCTGGCGCTGGCGGCGCTCGACCCGTCTGCCCCTGTCTTCGTCGAGGCCGAAAGCGCCAAGGTGGGCGAGAGGCTGCTGCCGCCCAGCCTGTGGGAGGCGATGAAATCCGCCCCGCGCCTGCGGCTGGACGCGCCGCTGGAGGCGCGCGCCCGTTACCTCGTCACCGCCTATGCGGACCTGCTGGAGGACGTGCCGGCGCTGCTTGCGGTGCTGGAGCGGCTGGTGCCCTATCATGGTCATGCGCAGGTGCAGGCCTGGCAGGCACTGGCGCGCGAGGGCCGGTTCGCGCCGCTCGCCGCCGCGCTGGTGGAGGCCCATTACGACCCGCGCTACTTGCGCAGCGCCGCGCGCCACAAGCCGCCGCTGGCCACCCTGGGCATGGCGCGACTGGACGAGGCCGACCTCGCCGCCACCGCCGCCCGCGCGATCGAGGCCGTCCGGCGGCTCGGCTGACCGCGCGCCGTCCCGCGGGCGCGAGGGCGCTGTCTGCCGCCCCCTCCGGCGTCTTCGGCGCGATGCACCCCCGAGGGCGTTTCGGGCCGGAAGACGCAAGCCGGGCTGCGGCGGCAAGGTACGCTCGGCCCGACCGCCCCCGGGCGGGCCTGTGGGAGGGGCCTCAGCCTTCCGCAGCCCCCGCGCGGCAGGATACCGAGGGCGGCCCCGCCAGCACCCGCCCGATCCGCACCGCCGGAACGCCCGCCACCGCAAGCCGGTCGAGCAGCGCCCCGGCGGCCTCCGGGGGCACCGCCGCCAGCAGCCCGCCCGCGGTCTGCGGATCGTGCAGCAGGGCGCCCCGGGGACCCTGCGCGCCGACCACGGGCGCCGCCGCGCGGTTCGACTCCCAGAGGCTGGAGTGCAGACCCGCCGAGGCGTGCGCCTCGGCGCCCGCCTGCACGGGCACCGCCGCGAGGTCGATCTCCGCCGCCACGTCCGACGCCCGGCAGATCGCCCAGAGATGCCCCGCGAGGCCGAAGCCCGTGACGTCCGTCATGGCGTGCGCCCCGCGCAGCAGGTCCGCCGCGCGGTCCTGCGGCTCGGACATCCGCGCCCAGAGCGCGGCGATCTCCTCTCCCCTGGCCTCCATCGCCATCTCGGCGGCCAGCAGCACGCCGGTGCCGATCGGCCGTGTCAGGATCAGCGCATCGCCGGGCCGGGCGCCCGCCAGCGTCACCGGTGCGCCTTCGCACAGGCCCGTGACCGTGAAGCCCAGCACCATCTCGGCGCCTTGCGTGGAATGCCCGCCCACCAGCTCGGCGCCGGCGGCCCGGAAGACCTCCGAGGCCGCGCCCAGCACCTCGTCCATGCTGCGCGCCTGTAGCTCTTCGGACATGCGCGGCAGGATCACCGTGGCCAGCGCCGCCTGGGGCCGCGCGCCCATCGCCCAGATATCGCCCAGCGCATGCACTGCCGCGATCCGCGCCATCAGCCCCGGATCCTCGGTGAAGGCGCGCAGGTGGTCGGTGGAGATCACCTGCCGCGCGCCGCCAACGGCCAGCTCGGCCGCGTCATCGCCCGGGCGCGACACCACGTCGTCGCGCGCCGGGGCGGGCAGCGCGCGCAGTGCCGAGGCCAGCGCGCCCGCCCCGACCTTCGCGCCGCAGCCGGCGCAGAGCGGCCTTTCGCCCAGCTCGGCGCGCACGCCCTGCGCGGCCTCGCGCGGCAGGTCCGGGGCGGGCATCGCGGGCAGGTCGCGGAAGCGCTGCATGAAGCCGCGGTCGATCCGGTCCTTCCAGCGCCACAGCAACGGCCCGGCGAAGGCAAGGCCCGCCTTTTCCGCCAGCGCCGCCTTGCCGCCCAGCGAGATCAGCTTGAGGTAGTCGCGCTGCGGGTGGAACGGCCGCAGGCCCTGGCCGCGCGCCGCGGCGCGCAGGTTGTCGTGCAGGACGGGCGCGGCGCGCACCGCGTAGACCCCGGCCTTGACCCGGGGCGCATGGGAGAGATGCGCGCAATCGCCCACCGCGAAGAGGCCCTCATGGCCCTCCACCCGCAGGTCCGGGCGGACCCGGACGAAGCCCTGCTCCAGCGGCAGGCCGCTGTCCGCCAGCCAGTCCTGGGGTCGCGCGCCGCCTGCGCCGGTCACGAAGGCGGCGGGGATTTCGGCCCCGTCGGCCAGCCGCACCGCCTCGGCCGTCACGTCCGCGGCCGGGGCGCCGGTGCGCACTGTCACGCCGTTGTCGCGCAGGGCGCGGGCGAGGCGGGCGCGGGCCCGGTCGGCGGGCACGGCAAGGCGCGGGCCGGACTCGATCAGCGTGACCTCGGGCGCGCAGCCCGCCTGCCGCAGCGCGTCCGCCATGGCCATCGCCAGCTCGATCCCCGCGATGCCGCCCCCGATCACCGCCACGCGCGGCGCCACCGCCCCGGCCGCGGCGCGGGCGAGGAAGTCGCGCCAGCGCGCGGCGTAGGTGTCGAGCGGCTTGGCCGGCACGCCATGGGCGGCGAAGCCGGGCAGGGAGGGCATCTCGGCGGTGATGCCGATGTCGAGCGAGGCGATGTCATAGGCGATGCGCCGGCCCTCCACCGTCACCGTCCGGGCCTCCGGGTCGAGCGCGGTGGCGCGGCCCAGGATCAGCCTGGCACCCGCGAAGCGGGCCAGGCGCACGAGGTCGATATCCAGTTCCTCGCGGGTGTAATGCCCGGCGATATGGCCGGGCAGCATTCCCGAATAGGGCGCGGTGGGGCCGGGATTGACCAGGGTCAATCGCGCGCCGGGCAGGGGTCGCATGCCCCAGCGGCGCAGCACCAGCGCATGGGCATGGCCGCCGCCGATCAGGACGATGTCGCGGGTGAGGGGAATCTGGGGATGCATCGCGGTGCCTTCGCTCGTCTGCGGTTTGCCGCATGTAACCCGCGGCGCCGCGCGGGGGGAAGGGCGGCGCGGCGTCACGCCGCGCGGGGGGAAGGGCGGCGCCGCGCGGCGCCGCGCAGGGGGCTGCGCCCCCTCGGCGCGATGCGCCGGGCCCGGGGCAGCTCTCGCGGCGACAAGGGCAAGGGCCGCGAGGAGGCCCGGCAGGGTCGCGGAGCGTCATTCTTTCTTGCGAATAATTCGCATTTTCATTGACAAGTTGCGAGTGAGTTGCATATTCATCGGTGTCAGGCGCGCAGAGCGCCGGTATCTCGCAGGGAAGGGCAATGCTGACCAAACGCAGGTTTCTCGGTCTCGCCGCCTCGGCGGCTTCGCTTTCGATGATGGGGGCGCCGCTCCGGGCGGCGCAGCCGCTTTCGGTCGTGGCCACAACCGGCATGATCGCCGATGCCGCCCGGGCGATCGCCGGCGCGGGCGCCGAGGTGACGGCGCTGATGGGCCCCGGGGTCGATCCGCATTCCTACCGCCAGACCCGCAGCGACATCGTGGCGATGGCCCGCGCAGACCTGGTGCTGTGGAACGGGCATTACCTCGAGGCGCAGATGGAATCCTTCCTTCTCGATCTCGTGTCGCGCACCCGCGTCGTGGCGGTGGCGGAGGCGGCGCCGCGCGCCGAGCTGATCTCCCATGACGACTATCCCGACAAGGCGGACCCGCATCTGTGGCTGGTGCCCGAGCTCTGGGCCCATGCCATCGCCGCCATCCGCGATGCGCTGGTCGCCGCCCGACCCGGGGCGGAGGCGGAGTTCGCCGCCGGTGCCGCGGCCTATCTCGACCAGGCCGCGCGGATGGGCGGCTATGCGCGCGATGTGCTGGCCAGCGTGCCGGAACGCTCGCGCGTGCTGCTGACGGCGCATGACGCGTTCAACTATTTCGGCCGCGCCTACGGATTCGAGGTGGTGGGCATCCAGGGCATCTCCACCGACTCGGAGGCGGGCCTGGCCCGCATCCGCGACCTGGTGGAGATGCTGGTGAGCCGCGACATCCGCGCGGTCTTCGTGGAAAGCTCGGTCTCCGACCGCAATATCCGCGCGCTGGTCGAGGGCGCGGCGTCGCGCGGCCATCCGGTCGCGGTGGGCGGCGAGCTGTTCTCGGACGCGATGGGCCAGCCCGGCACCTACGAGGGCACCTGGCTGGGCATGATCGACCACAACGCCACCGTCATCGCCCGGGCCCTGGGCGGCAGCGCCCCCGCCCGCGGCCTTGACGGGCGGCTGGCCGCGGGGAGCTGAGCGCCATGTCCCCCCTCGATCTCGTGGCCGAACATGGCCGGGCGCTGCCGGCCGAAGACCTGTCGGGCGTGGCGCTGGCGATCCGGGGCCTGACCGTCTCCTACGGGCGCAGCCCCGCGCTCTTTTCCGTGGACGCCAGCTTCGAGACCGGCGCCATGACGGCGATCATCGGGCCCAACGGGGCGGGCAAGTCCACCCTGTTGAAGGCAGCGCTGGGCATCGTGACGCCGGTCTCGGGGCGGGTCACCGTGTGGGGCGCTCCGCTGGACAGGGCACGCCGCCGCATCGCCTATGTGCCGCAGCGCGCCAGCGTGGACTGGGATTTTCCCACCCGCGTGATCGATGTGGTGCTGATGGGGCTCTATGCCGAGCTGGGGCTGCTGCGCCTGGTGCGCGCCCGCCACCGCCGCCGCGCGATGGAATGCCTGGCCCGCGTCGGCATGGAAGGCCTGGCCGAGCGCCAGATCGGCCAGCTCTCGGGCGGCCAGCAACAGCGGGTCTTCCTGGCACGCGCGCTGGCGCAGGGCGCCGATCTCTACCTGCTGGACGAGCCCTTCGCGGGCGTGGATGCCGCCACCGAGCGCGCCATCATCGCCGTGCTGAAGGAGCTGCGCGCGGAGGGCCGCACCGTGGTCGCGGTGCATCACGACCTCGCCACCGTGCCGGATTATTTCGACCGGGTCTTCCTGGTGAACCTGCGCCGCATCGCCGAGGGCACGGTGGCCGAGGCCTTCACCGGGGCCAACCTGCAGGCGGCCTATGGCGGCCGGCTCGAGACGGCGCATCTCGGACGGCTGGCACCGGGCCCGGCCTGACATGCTGTTCGAGGCGCTGACGCTGCAACTGGGCTATAACGCCACGCTGGTGGCGGTGGGCGCTGCGCTGCTGGGTGCCGCGGCGGGGCTGACGGGCACGTTCCTGTTCCTGCGCAAGCGCGCGCTGGTCAGCGACGCGATCAGCCATGCCACGCTGCCCGGCGTGGCGCTGGCCTTCATCGCCATGGTGGCGCTGGGCGGCGACGGGCGCAACCTGCCGGGGCTGCTGGCGGGCTCGGCGCTGTCGGCCTGGGCGGGGCTGCTGGTGGTCCAATGGCTGACCGCGCGCACCCGGCTGTCCGAGGATGCGGCGATCGGCGCGGTGCTGTCGGTGTTCTTCGGCGCGGGCGTGGTGCTGCTGACGGTGATCCAGACCATGCCGGCGGGGCGCTCGGCCGGATTGGACGATCTGCTGCTGGGCGCCACGGCGGGGATGCTGCGCGCCGATGCGCTGTTCATCGCGGCGGGCGGGGCGCTGGCGCTGCTGGCGGTGCTGGCGCTGCGCCGGCCGATGACGCTGGTGGCGTTCGACGCCGGGTATGCCCGCACGCTGGGGATCGACACGCGCCGGGTGGACCTGGCCACCATGGGGCTGGTTCTGGCGGTGACGGTGATCGGGCTCAAGATCGTGGGGCTGATCCTGATCGTGGCGCTGCTGATCATCCCGCCGGTGACCGCGCGGCTCTGGACCGAGCGCAGCGGCGCGGTGGTGGCGCTGGCCGGGGCGGCGGGGGCGCTGTCGGGCTATCTGGGCGCGGCGATCTCGGCCACCGCGCCGGACCTGCCCACCGGCCCGGTGATCGTGCTCTGCGCCTTTTCGCTCTTCGCGCTGTCGCTGGCGCTGGCGCCCGGGCGCGGGGTGCTGGCGGCGGTGATCCGGCAGCTGCGCTTCCGCCGCGCGGTGCATCTGCGCCAGGGGCTGCTGGCGCTGGCGCAGGGCCTGCCGGTGCACGAGCCCTACACCCTGCGACTGCTGGTGCGCGCGGGGCTTGCCCGCCCCGACGGGGTGGCGACCGAAGCGGGCCGCGCCCGCGCGGCCAAGGCGCTGCTGGACGAGCGGCGCTGGCACCTGCTGCGCGCAACCCGGGCGCACGAGGCCGAGGCCGCGAGCGACGACGGGCTCACCCCGATCGAGCGCGTGCTCACCCCCGACCAGGTGGCGGCGCTCGACGCGCGGCTGGGCCCGAGGGGCGCGTGATGGACTTCGTGGCCTTCTCCCTGCCGCCCATCCTGATCGGGGTGCTGGCCGCGGTGGCCTGCGCGCTGCCGGGCAATTTCCTGCTGCTGCGGCGGCAGGCGCTGATCGGCGACGCGATCAGCCATGTCGTGCTGCCCGGAATCGTGCTGGGGTTTCTCGTCACCGGCACCGTGGCCACCTGGCCCATGATGCTGGGCGCGGGCGCCGCCGCGCTGCTGGCGGTGGTGCTGATCGAGGCGGTGCGGCGGCTGGGCCGGATCGAGCCGGGCGCGGCCATGGGCGTGGTCTTCACCGCGATGTTCGCGGGCGGCGTGCTGCTGCTGGAACGCTCCGACACCTCCTCGGTGCATCTCGACGTGGAACACGCGCTGATGGGCAATCTCGAATCGCTGATCTGGCTGGACGCCACCGGATGGGGCTCGCTGCTGGACCCGGCGGCGCTGGCCGGGCTGCCGCCGGAACTGCCGCGGCTGGCGCTGACGCTGCTGGCGGTGGCGGGGTTCGTCGCGCTGTTCTGGCGCCCGCTCAAGATCTCCACCTTCGACGAGGGTTTCGCGCGGGTGATCGGGATGCGCACCGGCGCGCTGGGGCTGGGGCTGGTGGCAGTCTCGGCGATGGCGGCGGTGGCGGCCTTCGACGCGGTGGGCTCGATCATCGTGATCGCCATGTTCATCTGCCCGCCCGCCGCCGCGCGGCTGATGACCGACCGGCTGGAACGGCAGGTCGCCTGGTCCGTCGCCTTCGCCACGCTCTCGGCGGTGCTGGGCTACGTGCTGGCGGGCTACGGCCCGCTCTGGCTGGGGGGCAGCCACGCGCTCAGCGCCGCGGGCATGATCGCCACAGTCTCGGGCGTGATCCTGGCGCTGGCGGCGCGCTTCGGCCCCTGCCGCAAGCCCGCGGGCGCGCCCGCGCAGGCGTGAGCCCCGGGGCTCCTTGCGCCCGGCCGGACGCTGCCCGCCCTCAGGCCCGGTTGTAGCGGATGAACGGGGTCTTGACCCCGATCCGGTCATAGAGCCTGCGCGCCTCGTGGTTGAAATCCTGCGTCAGCCACCAGACCGCGGGCGCCCCCGCCGCATCCGCCTCGGCATAGACCCGCTCGATCAGCGCGCGGCCCAGCCCGGTGCCGCGCGCCTCAGCCGCGACATACAAGTCCTGCAGATAGCAGGCGTTTTCGATTTTCCACATGTGCCTGTGGAAAAGATAATGCACGATCCCCGACGGCACCCCGTCCACCAGCGCGATCCGGCCGTGGAACTCCTGCGCCGCCTCCGACAGCAGCCGGGCGAAGGAACCGGCATAGACCTCGTCTGACACCGATGTCTCGTAGAACTCCAGGTAGCCGGTCCAGAGCCGCCGCCAGGCGGGTTCGTCCTCGGGGCGCAACGCGCGGATCTCGATCTGGGGCATGGGGCGCTCTCCTCTGATGCGCGCAGAATGCCCCGCGCACCCCGCCCAGGCAAGCGACACCATTGCCGTCACTTCAACAGGGGCGCGCAACCTTTCGGCAACACTCGAGGAATCCTTGCAGCAGGGGCTTTGCGGGCGGCCCGGCGCGCTGCTATCTTCGGGGCAATAACAAAAACTTTCGAGTGCAGGTAACGAGCAGGCAGGACGCATGGGAACGGGCTTTCGGGGCACGTTCGTCATCTCCTGGTCGCAAACCGAAGTGGACGGGCTGGACGCCGCCCCCGTGGGCGCGCTCGACGTGGGCGCGGCATGGTCCTGGCGGGGCGATGCGGTGCGGGTCGATGGACCGGACTCACTTCTGCGGCTGGAAGGGTCGGACGAAGAGACGAACCTGCGGCGGCGCGCCGCGCGGATGGTGCGCCGGCTGGTCGGCGCGGCGATGAGCAACACCACCCGCCTTGACGAGGTGGAGGTGGATCACCCGCTGGCCGACAGCAGCTTCGTCGTGACCGACGGGGCGCACAGCTATACCGTGACACTGATCGAGGTGGGCGGGGGCGCGCAGCCGCTGCTGATGTTCCTCGACGCGCTTCCACCGCGCAACTCCGACCTCTGGGTGGTGCATCACACGCTGGGCCCGCGCGCGCTGCAGCCGGCGCTGGCGCCCTCGGGCGGGGTGATCTGCTTCACCCCCGGCACCATGGTCGACACGCCCTCGGGCCCGCGCGCGGTGGAAACCCTGCGCGAGGGCGACCGGGTGCAGACCAAGGACAACGGCGCCGAGGAGATCCTCTGGATCGGCCGCCGCCGGATGAGCGGCGCGCGGCTCTTCGCCATGCCGGAACTGCGCCCTGTGCGCATCGGCGCGGGCGCGCTGGGCATCGACCGGCCCGACCGGGAACTGCTGGTCTCTCCCGAACATCGGATGCTGGTGACGGGGCCGGCGGCGCTGGCGCTGTTCAACACCACCGAGGTGCTGGTGGCCGCGCGCGACCTGGTGGACGGTGACCGGATCCGGGTGGATGTGAACGTGTCCGACGTCACCTATATCCACCTGCTGCTGCCGCGCCACGAGGTGCTCTGGGCCAATGGCGTGCAGACCGAGAGCTTCCATCCCGCGAACGCGCCGCTGTCCTCGCTCGACCAGGACGACCGCGCGCGCCTGCTGGCGGGCTTCCCGACGCTGGCGCACGATCCGCACAGCTACGGCCCCTATGCGCGGCGCAACCTCTCCGGGTCGGAGGCGGCGATCCTGATGCACGAGGCGGCCTGACCGGGCCGCCCCGGCACCGCCGGAGGGCATCCGCGCAGAACAGGGGGGCAGAAAGGGCATATGTCCCCGACGCCCCGCAACACCCGCACGGTGCGCAACGGCGCCCTGCGTCAGCTTTCGGGACCGATCAGCGCCGCGACGATCGCCTTGGCGCTGTCGCTCGACCAGTCCGCATCGCCCTGAAGCCGGGCCAGTTCGCGCCCCTCGGCATCGAGGATCACGGTGATCGGCAGGCCGAACACGCCCATCTCCCGGGCGAGCTTCTGGCGCGGGTCGCGGTGCAGCGGCAGGTTGTCCACACCGATCTCTGAAAAGAATTCCTTCATTGCGGGCAATGCGTTACGCCCCGTGGCGATCGTGACCACCTCGAATTCGTTGCCGCCCAGCTCGCGCTGGAGCTCGGAAAGCTGGGGCATTTCCTTGCGGCAGGGCGCGCACCAGGTGGCCCAGAAATTCAGCACGACATGCTTGCCGCGGTAGTCCTCCAGCCGCATCTCGCCGCCCTGGGCCGTCTCGAAGACGCCGGCGACGGGCTTGGGCTCGGCATGGAAGACGAGCTTTTTCATGTCGCCCTCCCGCAGCCCTTCGAGCATCGCGGTATCCGCGGCCAGCGCGGTGTTTGCGCCCAGGGCGAGAGCCGTATAAAGGGCTAGGGACTTCAGCAGGCGCATCTTTTCCTCCGGATGGACGACATGGCAGACCAGACCTCGAACCAGATGTGGGGCGGACGTTTCGCCGACGGGCCCGACGCGATCATGGAGGCGATAAACGCCTCGATCGGCTTCGACCGGCGGCTCGCGGCGCAGGACATCGCGGGCTCCAGGGCCCATGCGGCGATGCTCGCCGCCACGGGCATTCTAAGCGATAGCGATGCGGAGGCCATTCGGGAAGGGCTGCTCACGGTCTTGTCAGAGATCGAGGCCGGCCGGTTCGAATTTTCCACCGCGCTGGAGGACATCCACATGAATGTCGAAGCGCGGCTCAAGGAGATCGTGGGCGAGCCCGCCGGCCGGCTGCACACGGCGCGCTCGCGCAACGACCAGGTGGCCACCGATTTCAAACTCTGGGTGCGCGACCAGGTCGACGCGGTGGACGGGGCGCTCGTCGCGCTCTGCCGGGCGCTTCTCGCGCAGGCCGAGGATGGCGCCGACTGGGTGATGCCGGGGTTTACCCATCTGCAGACCGCCCAGCCCGTGACCTGGGGGCATCACATGATGGCCTATGTCGAGATGTTCGGCCGCGACCTGGGCCGATTCCGCGATGCGCGCGCGCGGATGAACGAATGCCCGCTGGGCGCGGCCGCGCTGGCGGGCACCGGATTTCCGATCGACCGCGAGATGACCGCGCGGGCGCTGGGCTTCGACCGGCCGGCGGCCAATTCGCTGGATGCGGTGAGCGACCGGGACTTCGCGCTGGAGTTCCTGTCGGCCGCCTCGATCTGCGCCATGCACCTGTCGCGCTTCGCCGAGGAGCTGGTGATCTGGTCCTCGGCGCAGTTCCGCTTCGTCGCGCTGTCGGACCGTTTCTCCACCGGCTCGTCGATCATGCCGCAGAAGAAGAATCCCGACGCGGCCGAGCTGATCCGGGCCAAGATCGGGCGCATCTTCGGGGCCAACGTGGCCTTGATGACGGTGATGAAGGGGCTCCCGCTGGCCTATTCCAAGGACATGCAGGAGGACAAGGAGCAGGTCTTCGACGCGGCGGATTCGCTGATGCTGTCGCTGGCGGCGATGGAAGGCATGGTGCGCGACATGACGCCCCGGCGCGAGGCGCTGGAGGCGGCGGCCGGCTCGGGATTTTCCACCGCCACGGATCTGGCGGACTGGCTGGTGCGCGAATTGGGCCTACCTTTCCGCGAGGCGCATCACGTCACCGGCAGCCTGGTGGCGATGGCCGAGAGCGCGGGCCGTGACCTGCCCGGGCTGAGCCTCGAGCAGATGCGTTCGGTGCATCCGGGCATCAGGGGGGATGTGTTCGATGTGCTGGGCGTGCATAATTCGGTAGCGTCGCGTCGCTCCTACGGCGGCACGGCGCCGGAGCAGGTGCGCGCGCAGGTCGCGCGCTGGAAGGAGCGACTGGGATGAGAGCCATTCTGGCCGGACTGCTGGTGCTGACCCTGGCCGCCTGCGGCGCGGACGGCCCGCCCGAGCGGCCCCCGGAGGCGCGCGACGGGACCGAGGCGGCGAAGGCCGACGGGATCACCCTGTCGGGATACGCCCGCATCGGAATCGTGCGCGAATGGTAGGTCTTTCGCCCCTGCGCTGGGTCTGGCTGGCGCTGGCCGTCTGGGGCACGGTGCACCCGATGTCGTGGTTCGTGACCTGGTTCAACGCCAATGGCTGGAGCCTTTCGGCCATGGTGGAGGCCTGGCACGCCAACGCCGCCACCAGCGGGCTGGTCTGGGATCTGACCATCGCGGCGGTGACGCTGACCGTGTGGATCCTGGCCGAGGTCTGGGCGCGGCGGAACTGGATCGCCCTGCTCGCGATCCCGGCCACCTTCTGCATCGGGGTGAGCTGCGGGCTGCCGCTCTACCTGTTCCTGCGCTCCCGGCAGGTCTGAGCGCGGGCAAGGCTTTTCCGGGAAAAGCCTTGCGAAGGATTTTTGCAAAATCCTTCGCCGCGCCGTGCGGCGCTCAGGGCTCATCGCGCTTGCCGCGGCGCGCGGGGCTGTTATCTAGGCGCGGGGCGTTGCAATGGGTATGGAGCATGGACCATTTCATCTACCGGGACGGTCGGCTGCATGCCGAGGATCTGCCCGTGGCGGACATCGCCGCGAGCGTGGGCACGCCGTTCTACCTGTATTCCACCGCCACGCTGACGCGGCATTTCCAGCTGTTCGACGAGGCGCTGGCGGGGCTCGATCACCTGGTGTGCTACGCGGTTAAGGCGGCGTCGAACGTGGCGATCCTGAAGGTTCTGGGCGATCTCGGCGCCGGGATGGACGTGGTCTCGGGCGGCGAATACGCAAGGGCGCGGGCGGCCGGCGTCCCGGGCGAGCGGATCGTGTTTTCGGGCGTCGGCAAGACCCGCGAGGAGATGGCTCAGGCGCTCGAGGGCGGCATCCGCCAGTTCAACCTGGAATCCGAGCCCGAGATGCGGGTCCTGTCGGAGGTGGCGGTATCGCGCGGGCGGCGCGCGCCGGTGACGATCCGCGTCAACCCGGACGTGGACGCCAAGACCCATGCCAAGATCGCCACCGGCAAGAGCGAGAACAAGTTCGGCATTCCCATCGCCCGGGCGCGCGAGGTCTATGCCGAGGCGGCGGCGCTGCCGGGGCTGGAGGTGGTGGGGATCGACGTGCATATCGGCAGCCAGCTCACCGAGCTTGCCCCGTTCGAGGCGGCCTATATCAAGGTGGCCGAACTGACCGGGGTGCTGCGCGCGGAGGGCCATGACATCCGCCGCCTCGACCTGGGCGGCGGGCTGGGCATTCCCTATACCCGCTCGAACGAGGCGCCGCCCCTTCCCACCGATTACGGTGCCATGATCAAGCGCACCGTGGGGCATCTGGGCTGCGAGATCGAGATCGAGCCGGGCCGGCTGATCGCGGGCAATGCGGGTCTGCTCGTGTCGCGGGTGATTTACGTGAAATCCGGCGAGGGGCGGGATTTCCTCATCCTCGACGCGGCCATGAACGACCTGATCCGCCCGGCCATGTATGACGCCTGGCATGATATCGTGCCGGTGCAAGAATCTGCCCCGGGTGTCGAGGCGCAGCCCTTCGACATCGTGGGGCCGGTCTGCGAGAGCGGCGATACTTTCGCGCGCGGCCGGCCCATGCCGCCGCTGGCCGAGGGCGACCTGGTGGCGTTCCGCTCGGCCGGAGCCTATGGTGCGGTGATGGCCAGCGAGTACAATACGCGGCCGCTGGTGCCCGAGGTGTTGGTGCGGGGCGATCACGTGGCCGTCATCCGGGCGCGGCCGACCTTTGACGAAATCCTGAATCGAGATACCATTCCCGAATGGCTGTGACGCGGGCCCTTGGGGGCGCGCGCTTCGCAGCCCCCGGAAAGGACCGCATGACCGCACAGCCCCAGCCTGACGAACCCGCCCTTCACGCTATCCGCTGGCCCCTGCGCCTAACGCGCGCGGGCATGGTTGCCGAACGCGCCACGCGCGCCTTCTGGCCCCTGTGGTCGGTGTTGGTGCTGATCATCGCGCTGTTGATGCTGGGGGTGCAGGACCGGGTGCCGGTCGAGGCTGTCTGGGCCGCGGGTGCGGTGGCCGGGCTTGCCGCGCTGGGGTTCCTGGGGCTCGGGCTGCGGCGGTTCCGCTGGCCCTCGCGCGCCGTGGCGCTGGAGCGGCTGGACGCGACGATGGCGGGCCGGCCGATCCGCACGCTGCTGGACGAGCAGGCGGTGGGCGCGAACGACGCGGCCTCGGCCGCGGTCTGGGCCGCGCATCAACGGCGCATGGCCGCACGCATCGCCGAGGCGCGTGCCGCGCCGCCGGACCTGCGGGTGGCGGCGCGCGATCCTTTCGCGCTGCGCTACGTGGCGCTGCTGGCGCTGGCGGTGGCGCTGGTGTTCGGCTCCGTCTGGCGGGTGGGTTCGATCTCGGGCATGGCGCCGGGGCAGGCCTCGGCGCTGGGCGGCGGGCCGTCCTGGGAAGGCTGGGCCGAGCCGCCCGCCTATACCGGTCTGCCGGCGGTCTACCTCAACGACATTTCCGCTGGCCGGCTGGAGCTGGCAGAGGGCACCCGGCTGACCCTGCGGCTTTACGGGGAGGCGGGCGCACTTTCGGTGACCGAGAGCGTCTCGGGCCGGCCGCTCGATGCGGAGGCCGAGGCCACGGCACCGGCGCAGGAATTCGCCGCCGCGCAATCGGGGCGGCTTGCGGTCGAGGGGCCGGGCGGGCGCGCCTGGGACGTGGCGCTGACGCGGGACGCGGCGCCGCAGGTCGAACTTACGGGCGAGGCGGAGGCCTCGGCCGAAGGCGAGATGACGCTGCCCTTCGCCGCGTCGGACGATTACGGCGTGGAGGCCGGCCAGGCGCGCTTCGTGCTGGCGCTGGACGAGGTGGACCGCCGCCATGGCCTGGCCGCCGAACCGGAGCCGCGCGAGGAGATCGTGGTGCCCCTGCCGATGCCCATCACCGGCGACCGGGCGGCCTTCGAGGAGGTGCTGATCGAGGATTTCTCGCAGCATCCCTGGGCCAACCTTCCGGTGCGCGTGGAACTGTCGGTGACGGATGCGGCCGAGCAGCAGGGTATCTCGGCGCCGCAGGTGATCGATCTGCCGGGCCGGCGCTTCTTCGAGCCGCTGGCCGCCGCCGTGGCGGAGCAACGCCGCGATCTGCTGTGGACCCGAGACAATGCGCCGCGCGTGGCGCAGGTGATGCGGGCGGTGTCGCATCTTCCCGAGGACGTGTTCCGCTCGGAGACCGCCTATCTGCGGCTGCGCGTGATCCTGCGCCGGCTGGAGACCTTCACCACCTACGGGCTCACCAACGACCAGCGGGACGAGATCGCGGCGGCGTTGTGGGACCTGGCGCTGCTGCTGGAGGAGGGCGATCTGAGCGACGCGCTGGAGCGGCTCCGCCGCGCGCAGGAACGCCTGTCCGAGGCGATGCGCAACGGGGCTTCCGATCAGGAGATCGCAGATCTGATGCAGGAGCTGCGCGAGGCCACCAACGATTACCTGCGCCAGCTGAGCCGGCAGGCCCAGCAGGAGGGGCAGGATGGCGAGCAGCAGCAGGCGCAGAACCAGGACATGATGCAGATGACGCAGGATGACCTGCAACGCATGATGGACCGGATCCAGGAGCTGATGGAGCAGGGCCGGATGGAAGAGGCGCAGCAGGCCCTGCGCGAGCTCCAGCAAATGATGGAGAACATGCGCGTCACCCAAGGCCAGGGCGGGCAGGGCCAGCAATCGCCGGGCCAGCAGGCCATGGAGGGCCTGTCGGAGACGCTGCGCGAACAGCAGGGCCTGTCGGACGAGGCGTTCCGCGACCTGCAAGAGCAGTTCAACCCCGGGTCGCGACAGGGCCAGAATCAGGGCAATCAGGGCAATCAGGGCAATCAGGGCAATCAGGGCGACCAGGGCGGCATGGGCCGGGGCGAGACCGACGAGCGGGGCCCGCAGCAGGGCGAGGGCCAGCAGGACGGCGAAGGCCAGGGCCAGCAGCAGGCCCGCCCCGGCGAGGGGCAGGGCCAGGGCAATGCCGGGCAATCGCTCGCCGAACGCCAGCGCGCGCTGCGCGACGAGCTGAACCGGCAGCGGCAGAACCTGCCCGGGCTGGGCGGCGAGGCGGGCGAGGAGGCGCGCCGCTCGCTGGAGCGGGCCGAGGGCGCGATGGAAGGGGCCGAGGAGGCGCTGCGCCAGGACGACCTGGCCGAGGCGATCGACCGGCAGGCCGAGGCGATGGACGCCCTGCGCGACGGGCTGCGCAACATGGGCGAGGCGATGGCGCAGGAGCAGCAGCAGAATGGCGGGCAGGGCGACCAAGGCATGGCCGAGGGCGATCCCTCGGGCCAGCCGCGCGACCCGCTGGGCCGATCGGCGGGCGCGAATGGCCAGCTGGGCACGCGGGACAACATGCTTCAGGGCGAGGATGTCTATCGCCGGGCGCGCGAACTGCTGGACGAGATCCGCCGCCGCTCGGGAGAGGGCGCGCGCCCGGAGGTCGAACTGGACTATCTCGAACGGTTGCTGGAGCGGTTCTGACCCGTGGAGGGCGCGTGCGCGGGGGCGTCAGCCCTCGGCGCTGCCGTTACCCAGCCCCTCCATCCAGGTCAGCAGCCAGGTGACGCCCTCGTCCAGCTGCACCCTGATCCCGTCGACCCCCGAGGCGTAGCCATCGAGCACCGGGGCCAGTGCGGGTATGTCTTGCGACAGCCGCGGGGCGAGGATGTAAAGCGCAACGAGAATCCCCCCCAGCAGCAGCGCCAGCACGAAGCCGCGCCCGAACCCGCTGCGGGCATGCGGTTCGGCCCTGGACTCGTAGGTCTCCAGCGCCGGGCCGCGCGGCTCGTCGGAGGCGCGCAGGGTGGACTTGATTTCCTCGATATCGGGCAAGAGGTCACGGCGTGAGCCCTGCGCGCTTTCGGCCGCCGCGCCCGCAAGGGACGACCTTGCCGCCATGGCGGGCTCCGGGTCTTCGCCGCGCATGCGCGCCATGCGGTCGCGCGCCTCGCGGGCGCGGCGGGACTGCTCGTCCTCGCTGACCTGTTCAAGTCCCAGGTCCGGCTGGCTTTCCAGTGCTCCGGCGGTCTCGGCGGCGCGGGCGCGGGCCTCCTGTTCGGCCTCCTCGCGCAGCAGGCGGGCCACCTCGGGATCGAGTTGCCGGCGCGCGCGCTCCGGCGCGGAGGACTCTTCGGACTCATCGTGGGCAGGTTGCGGTTCGGCTTCGGCGTCCGGCTCGGGCGCGCGCTGCGGCTCGGCTGCCGGCATGTCCTCCTCGACCTGCCAGCCTTCATCGGGCAACGGCTGCTGCAGCTCCTCGGCGAGGTCCAGATCCACGCTGGGATGTTTCTGGAACCAGGTATGGCCGCAAGACGAGCACTGCACGTCGCGCCCCTCTTGCGGAATCACGCTGTCCGGCACTTCGTATTGCGCGCCGCAATTCGGGCAAATCAGCCTCATTTCGCCCCCTCTGACCCGATATCACTCGTCCTGCCATGTTTTCGGCAAGTGTAGGCCGTCCGGCGTCCCGGCGAAAGGTTAATCAGTGCGCACCCCACGGATTGCATCCGCTGCGGTGCTGGGGCACAACATGGGCGGTTGACGGTGCCTGGGGGCTGTGGTGATCGAACTCGAGAACGTGGGCTACAGCTATGGCGGCGGCGAACTTCTGTCCGAGATCGCGCTGACGCTTGCGCCCGGCTCGTTCCACTTCCTGACCGGGCCATCCGGGGCCGGCAAGACGACCTTCCTGAAGCTGTGCTACGGCGCGTTGCAGCCCACCGCCGGCGAGGTGCAGCTGTTCGGCAAGCCGCTTTCGGGCATGGATCGCGACGATATCGCGTTGGTGCGCCGCCGGATCGGCGTGGTGCACCAGGATTGCCAGTTCCTCGATCACCTGCCGGTGTCCGAGAACGTGGCGCTGCCGCTGGCGGTGGCAGGCCAGGCGCGGCTGGCGGACGAGACCAACCTCAAGGAGCTGCTGGGCTGGATCGGGCTGTCGCGCCGGGCCGGCGCGCTGCCGCCGGAACTGTCGGGCGGCGAGCGCCAGCGCGCGGCGCTGGCCCGGGCGGTCATCATGTCGCCGGAGGTGATCCTTGCGGACGAGCCCACCGGCAACGTGGACTGGGAGATGTCGCAACGCCTGCTGACCCTGCTGGTGGAGCTGAACCGGATGGGCAAGACGATCATGATCGCCACCCATGACCTGGCGCTGATCCGGGCGGCCAAGTCGCAGGTGCAGGCGCGCGTGCTGCGGATCGCCAACCGGCGGTTGCAGGCGGCGGGGGCGGACCTGTGAGCCGGCTCGCGGCTCTGGCGGACCTGCTGCAGGGCGATGCGCAGGCCGACCGGGTGGTGCCGCCCACCGGCTTCACTGCGCGCCTGACCTTGTTCACGGCCGGCGCCATGGCGTTCCTGGCGGTCTTCGCGCTGGCGCTGTCGCTGGCCGCGGGGCGGCTGGCGGATCGCTGGGGCGAGGAACTGGCGCGCGGTGCGACGCTGCGCATCTCGGCCCCGCAGGACCAGATCGAGGCCCAGACCCGCGCCGCGCTGCGGGTTCTGGAGCAGACCCCCGGCGTGGCCCGCGCCCGTGCGTTCTCGGCCGACGAGCAGCGGGCCCTGCTGGAGCCATGGTTCGGCCCCGATCTTCCGGTGGAGACCTTGCCGATCCCGCAGTTGATCGAGATCGTCGAAACCGGCGATGGGTTCGACGCGGAGGGCTTGCGGCTGCGGCTGGCGGCCGAGGTGCCCGGCGCGGTGCTGGACGATCACACCCGCTGGCGGCGCCCGCTGGTGCAGGCGGCCGACCGGCTGCGCCTGCTGGGCTGGGCCTCGATCGCGCTCATCGGCGGGGCGGTGGCGGCGATGATCACGCTGGCGGCACAGGCGGCGCTGTCGGCCAATGCGCAGGTGATCGCGGTGCTGCGGCTGGTGGGGGCGCGCGATGCCTATATCGCGCGCGCCTTCGTGCGGCGCTTCACCCTGCGGGCGCTGACCGGCGCGGCGGTGGGCACGGCGTTGGGGATGGCGGCGCTCGCGGTGCTGCCCTCGGCGGATCCGGCGGGCGGCTTTCTCACCGGGCTGGGGTTCCGGGGCTGGCACTGGCTCTGGCCGCTGGCGGTGCCGCCGCTGGCCGGGATGGTCGCGTTCTGGGCCACGGGCGCGGCGGCCCGGCGCACCCTGCGGGAGCTCCCGTGATGCTGCAATGGCTGCGCTCGGCCCTGTTCGTGGGGCAGATCTACGCGATGATGGCCCTGATGGCGGTGGTCTTCACCCCTTGGGCGATGGTGGACCGGCGCGGCGCTTATGCGGCGGTGCGCACCTGGTGCCGCTGGGTCCGCTGGAGCGCGCGCTGGATGGTGGGCCTGCGCACGGAGGTGCGGGGCGCGGTGCCGACGGGCGAGGTCCTGATCGCCTCCAAGCACCAGAGTTTCCTCGACATCATCCTGATCGTCTCGGAGGTGCCCCGGCCCAAGTTCATCATGAAGCGCGAGCTGAAATGGGCCCCGATCCTGGGCTGGTATGCGCTGCGGATCGGCTGCGTGCCGGTGGATCGGGGGCGCCGGGCCGAGGCGATGCGCCAGATGGTGCGGGGCGTGAGGGATGGCACGGCGCCGCCGGGCCAGCTCATCATCTACCCGCAGGGCACCCGCGTCGCCCCCGGCGTGGCGCGGCCCTACAAGATCGGTACGGCCGTGCTCTATGCCGAGACCGGGCAGGATTGCGTGCCTGCCGCCACCAATGTGGGCCTGTTCTGGCCGCGCAGGGGCATCCTGCGCAAGCCCGGGCGCGCGGTGGTGGAATTCCTGCCGCCGATTCGCGCGGGGCTCGACAACGCCGCCTTCATGGCCGAGCTGGAACGGGTGGTGGAAACCCGATCGGATGCGCTGATGGCCGAGGCCGGGTTCCGTGCCGGCTGAGCGGCCGGGGCCAAAATTCTTGACCAAGAATTTTGCCAAGGCTTTTCGGGAAAAGCCTTGCCCTGCCCGTCACGGGCAGGGCCCGCCGCTCCGACATCGGCCTTCCGGACGACCTTCGGCGAGATCGGGGTGACGGCGCCTCAGCAGGACCAGAAGCCGCGATAGGCCGCCCTCGGGCCGGGATCGAGCGCGAAGCCCAGTTCCGCATCGGAGCGTAACGCGCCTTGCACCGGAGTGACACTCATCTCCAGCCCCTCGGCCGTGAAGAGGCCGGCACCCGCGCTCTCGAGCGGCACGATCACACCGTTGAGTTTCATCGCGGCGTTCCTGCCATCGGCATCCGTCCAGAGGATCGGGTCGGCGGCCCGAGTCTCGCGGAAGGTGCAGCTGGCGCCCTCGCCCAGAACCGTGCGCGCCTCTTGCCCGGACAGGGGCGCGGGGTCGAGCCCGGCAAGCAGGGTGTTGTCGAGCGCGTCCTTCACGGTGCCGAGCTCCGCCGGGGGATCCTCGTAGGTCTCGGTCACGAGGGTCCCGGCCTCGAGATCGGCGATCAGGGCGCGCATCTCGGCGATTTCCCTCTGCTGCGCGCGGGCGATCTCTTCCGCCAGCTTCGCCACGCGCGCATCCTCCAGCCCGGCGCGGGTCGAGGTCATCACGGCGATGTAATGATGCGGGATCATCGCGCGCATGAAGCTGGCGCCCTGCACCGTGGCCTGGCTGCGCACCAGCCAGAGCGACAACGCGAACACGACGATGCCCGCGGCGAGGATCGCGAGATTGACCGCGCGGCTCGGATACATGGAGTGCATGAAGCCCATCATCACCACCGCCATCGCGGCCCCCATCAGCGCCGCCATGTAGGCGCGGGTCTCGGAGTGGAAGAGATGCTCCGACGCGTAGGTGTTGAGATACATCAGCACGAACATCACGACGGTCGAGGTTGCGATCATCGCCGCGAAACGGGCATAGGTCATGGCCTGTCCTTTCCTGTCGTCCAGAAGAACAAGCCGCCTCCCTGCGGGAAGGTTCCGGGGTTCCGGCGGGATGACGGCCGGGACATGGGCCCGGCCGTCACCCGCGTCAGGCATGGATGGCGCCGTCGCCGCAGGCCAGGGCCGCCTCGCGCACAGCCTCGGAATAGGTCGGGTGGGCGTGGCAGGTCAGCGCCACGTCCTGCGCCGAGGCCCCGAATTCCATCGCCACGCAGATCTCGTGGATCAGGTCGCCCGCCGCGGGCCCGATGATATGGGCGCCGAGAATGCGGTCGGTCTGCTTGTCGGCAAGGATCTTGACGAAACCGTCGGCGGCGAAATTCGCCTTTGCCCGGCCGTTCCCCATGAAGGAGAACTTGCCGGTCTTGTAGGCGCGGCCGGCATCCTTGAGGCTTTCCTCGGTCTCGCCCACCGCGGCCACCTCGGGATGGGTGTAGATCACCGAGGGGATCACCCCGTAATTGACATGGCCGTGCTTGCCGGCGATCACCTCCGCCGCCGCCATACCCTCGTCCTCGGCCTTGTGCGCCAGCATCGGCCCGGCGATCGCGTCGCCGATCGCGTAGATTCCGTCGACGCTGGTGCGCCAGTGGCTGTCGGTGCGGATCTGGCCGCGGTCGGTCATCTCCACCCCCAGCGCGTCGAGCCCGAGCCCGTCGGTATAGGGGCGCCGGCCGGTCGCCACCAGCACCGTGTCGGCCTCGATCGTGGCCTCGCTGTCATCCTTGCGCAGCTTGTAGGTGACCTTGGCCTTGGTCTTGAGCGCCTCGACCGACTGCACCGCCGCGCCCATCACGAAATCCAGCCCCTGCTTCCTGAGGATGCGCTGGAAGCTCTTGCGGACCTCGCCATCCATCCCGGGCGTCACGTCGTCGAGATATTCGACCACGGTGACCTCGCTGCCAAGGCGGCGATAGACCGAGCCCAGTTCCAGCCCGATCACGCCCGCGCCGATCACCACCAGCTTTTTCGGGATCTTGCCGAGTTCCAGCGCGCCTGTGGAGGAGACCACCATCTTCTCGTCGATCTCGACCCCGGGCAGGGCGCTGGGCTCGGAGCCGGTCGCGATGATGATGTTCTTCGCCTCGTGGGTCTCGTCGCCCACCGTGACGCGGCCCTTTTCCGGGATCGAGCCCCAGCCCTTGAGCCAGTCGATCCTGTTCTTCTTGAACAGGAACTCGATGCCCTTGGTGTTCTGGGCGATGGTGTCGTTCTTGTAGGCCAGCATCTGTTTCCAGTCGACCGAGGGGGTCTTGCCCTTGAGGCCCATCGCAGCGAAATTGTGCTCGGCCTCGTGCAGCATGTGCGAGGCGTGAAGCAGCGCCTTGGAGGGGATGCAGCCCACGTTGAGGCAGGTGCCGCCGAGCGTCTCGCGGCCCTCGACGCAGGCGGTCTTGAGGCCCAGCTGGGCGCAGCGGATGGCGGCCACGTAGCCGCCGGGGCCGGAGCCGATCACGATCACGTCGTAGGAAGCCATTTGGTCGGGTCCTTTCTCGTTTGCGGGGAAGGGGGGCGCCGCCCCCCTCGGCGGCTCCGCCGCCTCACCCCCCGGAGTATTTCGTGCAAGTGGAAGGTCACAAGAACGCCGCGAGGATCATGGCGAGCGTGGCGAGGAACCCCGCCGCCCAGATCAGCGACCGGCCGGGCACCCAGCCTCCCAGGTAGGCGGGCACGTAGAGGATACGGGCGGCCAGGTAGATCCAGGCGAGGGTGACGGTGACGGGGGTGGATTGCTCCGCGAGGGTGACCACCGTCACCGCGATGGTGAAGAGGGTCAGCGCCTCGAAATGGTTGTCGAGCGCGCGCTTGGCCCGGCCGGCCCGTCCGGTCAGCGCGACGGGCTCGTCGCGCGGGCCCATCGCGGCGGCGGTGCCGGCCTGCTTCTGGCCCAGGACCGAGTAGAGGCCGATCTGCGCGGCCTGGAGCAGGACGGCGAGAGCGAGCACGGTGAGTTCTGGGGTCATGGCGGGGAGCGCTCCGGGTGGGGCGGTAAAGTAGGGTGGGTCTCGACCCACCCTGCCGGCATCACAGGTCCATCAGCAGGCGGCGGGGATCTTCCAGCGCCTCCTTGACGCGCACCAGGAAGGTCACCGCGCCCTTGCCGTCGACGATCCGGTGGTCGTAGCTGAGCGCGAGATACATCATCGGGCGGATGACGATGTGGCCGCCCACCACCACGGGCCGGTCCTGGATCTTGTGCATCCCGAGGATGCCCGATTGCGGCGGATTCAGGATCGGCGAGGACATCAGCGAGCCGTAGACCCCGCCATTGGAGATGGTGAAGGTGCCGCCCTGCATCTCGGCCATGCTGAGCTTGCCGTCGCGGGCGCGGCGGCCTTTCTCGGCGATCGCCTTCTCGATCTCCGCGAAGGACATGCCGTCGGCGTCGCGGATCACCGGAACCACGAGACCGGTGGGCGTTCCGGTGGCGATGCCCATATGCACGAAGTTCTTGTAGACGATGTCGGTGCCGTCGATTTCGGCGTTGACCTCGGGCACCTCCTTCAGCGCGTGGCAGCAGGCCTTGGTGAAGAAGGACATGAAGCCCAGCCGCGTGCCGTGCTTCTTCTCGAACAGGTCCTTGTATTCCTTGCGCAGTTCCATCGTCGAGGTCATGTCCACCTCGTTGTAGGTGGTCAGCATCGCGGCGCTGTTCTGCGCGTCCTTGAGGCGGCGCGCGATGGTCTGGCGCAGGCGGGTCATCTTGACCCGTTCCTCGCGGGCGGCGTCCTCGGCCGGGACCGGCGCGCGGGGGGCGGGGGGTTTCGCGGTGGCCGCGTCGCCGCCGGCGGCGGAGGCGGCCTTGGTGCCCTCGGCCAGCGCCTTGGCCACGTCCTCCTTCATGATGCGGCCGTCGCGGCCGGTGCCGGTGACCCGGTCGGGCGAGAGGCCGGCCTCGGCCATCGCCTTCTTCGCGGCCGGCGCGTCCTCCACGTCGCGGCCGCCTGCCGGGGCGGCGGGCGCTTCCGCCCGGGGCCCGGAGGGCGTTTCGGCCTTGGCGGGGGCCGCGCCGGAGGCGGAAATCACGCCCAGCTTGCCGCCGGCCTCCACCGTGTCGCCCTCGTTCGCCAGGATCCCGGACAGGGTGCCGGCGGCGGGGGCGGGCACCTCGACCGAGACCTTGTCGGTTTCCAGCTCGCACAGCATCTCGTCCTGCGCGACGGTGTCGCCCGGTTTCTTGAACCAGGTGGAGACCGTGGCCTCGGAGACCGACTCGCCCAGCGAGGGCACCATCACGTCAACGGCGTCCCCGCCCGTGTCGCCCTCGTCCGACGCGGCGCCGTCGCGGGCCTCGGACGGGCGCGGCGTCGGCTGCTCGGAGCCCGCCTCGCCGGCCTCGGCGATATTGGCCAGCAGGGCGTCGACCCCCACCGTCTCGCCTTCCTGGGCCACGATGTCGGCCAGCTTTCCGGCGGCGGGGGAGGGCACCTCGACGGTGACCTTGTCGGTTTCCAGCTCGCACAGCATCTCGTCCTGCGCGACGGTGTCGCCCGGCTTCTTGAACCAGGTGGCGACGGTGGCCTCGGTCACGGATTCGCCGAGCGTGGGCACGCGTACTTCGGTGGTCATCGCTGTCAGTTCCCTTCGATCGTCAGCGCCTCGTCGACGAGCGCTTCCTGTTGTGCCTTGTGCTGGGATGCCAGGCCCGTGGCGGGCGAGGCGCTGGCGGCGCGGCCCACGTAGCGCGGGCGGCCATGCGTGGCGCCGATCCGGCCCAGCACCCATTCCAGGTTAGGTTCCATGAAGGTCCAGGCGCCCTGGTTCTTGGGCTCTTCCTGGCACCAGATCATCTCTGCGTCCTTGAAGCGTTCCAGCTCCTTCACCGCCGAGATGGCGGGGAAGGGATAGAACTGCTCGAAGCGCAGCAGGTAGATGTCGTCGATGCCGCGGCGGTCGCGTTCCTCGAGCAGGTCGTAATAGACCTTGCCCGAGCACATCACCACGCGGCGGATCTTGTCGTCCGGGGCCAGCTGCGTGTCCGAGTGCCCCTTTTCGGCGTCGTCCCACAGCACCCGGTGGAAGCTGGAGCCGGTGGTGAACTGGTCGGCATCCGACACCGCCAGCTTGTGCCGCAGCAGCGACTTGGGGGTCATCAGGATCAGCGGCTTGCGGAAGCTGCGGTGCAGCTGGCGGCGCAGGATGTGGAAGTAGTTGGCCGGCGTGGTGCAGTTGGCCACGATCCAGTTGTCCTGACCGCATTGCTGCAGGAAGCGTTCCAGCCGGGCCGAACTGTGCTCGGGGCCCTGGCCCTCGAAGCCGTGCGGCAGCAGGCAGACGAGGCCCGACATCCGCAGCCACTTGGACTCGCCCGAGCTGATGAACTGGTCGAACATGATCTGGGCGCCGTTGGCGAAATCGCCGAACTGGGCCTCCCACATCACCAGCGCGTTGGGTTCGGCCAGCGAGTAGCCGTATTCGAAGCCCAGCACCGCGTATTCCGAGAGCATCGAGTCGATGACCTCGTAGCGGGCCTGGCCCTCGCGGATATGGTTGAGCGGGTAGTAGCGCTCCTCGGTCTCCTGGTCGATCAGCGCGGAGTGGCGCTGCGAGAAGGTGCCTCGGGTGCTGTCCTGGCCGGACAGCCGGACCGGGTAGCCCTCCAGCAGCAGCGAGCCGAAGGCCAGCGCCTCGCCGGTGGCCCAGTCGAAGCCGCGGCCGTCCTCGAACATCTTGGCGCGCGATTCGAGCAGACGGCCCACCGTCTTGTGGATGCGCAGACCTTCGGGCGCGCGGGTCAGCGCGGCGCCCACCGCCTCCATCGTCTGGTCCGAGATCGAGGTCTTGCCGCGCTGATACTTGCCCTGCTTGTGCCGGTCCAGATGCGCCCAGCGGCCATCCAGCCAGTCGGCCTTGTTGGGGCGATAGCTCTTGCCGGCCTCGAACTCGTCGTTGAGGAAGGACTGGAACTGCGCCTTCATGTCCTCGATCTCGCCCTCGGGGATCAGCCCGTCCTGGATCAACCGCTCGGTATAGAGGCTGAGCGTGGTCTTGTGGCGCTTGATCTTGTTGTACATCGCCGGGTTGGTGAACATGGGCTCGTCGCCCTCGTTGTGACCGAAGCGGCGGTAGCAGAACATGTCGATCACCACGTCGCGGCCGAACTTCTGCCGGAACTCGGTGGCGACCTTGGCGGCATGCACCACCGCCTCGGGGTCGTCGCCGTTCACGTGGAAGATGGGCGCTTCGACCATCAGCGCGATGTCGGTGGGGTAGGGCGAGCTGCGCGAGTAATGCGGCGCGGTGGTGAAGCCGATCTGGTTGTTCACGACGATGTGGATCGTGCCGCCGGTGCGGTGTCCGACCAGCCCCGACAGGCCGAAACACTCCGCCACGACGCCCTGGCCGGCGAAGGCCGCATCGCCATGCAGCAGCACCGGCAGCACTCCGCGGCGCTCGGGATCGCCGAGCTGGGCCTGCTTGGCGCGGGCCTTGCCCAGAACCACGGGGTTGACCGCCTCCAGGTGCGAGGGGTTCGCCGTCAGCGACAGGTGAACGACATTGCCGTCGAACTCGCGGTCGGACGAGGCGCCGAGATGGTATTTCACGTCACCGGAGCCGTCCACCTCCTCGGGCTTGAAGCTGCCGCCCTGGAACTCGTTGAAGATGGCGCGGTAGGGCTTGCCCATCACGTTGGCCAGGACCGAGAGCCGCCCGCGGTGGGGCATTCCGATCACAAGCTCCTGGACCCCCAGCGCGCCGCCGCGCTTGATGATCTGCTCCATCGCGGGGATCAGGCTTTCGCCGCCGTCGAGGCCGAAACGCTTGGTGCCCATGTATTTCACATGGAGGAATTTCTCGAAGCCTTCCGCTTCGACCATCTTGTTGAGGATCGCCTTGCGGCCCTCGCGGGTGAATTTCACCTCCTTGCCGTAGCCCTCGATCCGCTCCTTCAGCCAGGCGGATTGCTCGGGGTCGGAGATGTGCATGTATTGCAGCGCGAAGGTGCCGCAATAGGTGCGGCGCACGATGTCCACGATCTGGCGCATGGACGCGATCTGAAGCCCCAGCACGTTGTCGAGGAAGATCGGCCGGTCCATGTCGGCTTCGGTGAAGCCGTAGGTCTTCGGCTCGAGCTCGGGGCGCACCGTCTGTTCCTGCATCCCCAGCGGATCGAGATCGGCGGCGAGATGGCCGCGGATCCGGTAGGCCCGGATCAGCATCAGGGCGCGCACCGAGTCGAGCACGGCGCGCTGCACCTGGTCGTCGGTGATCGCGAGGCCTTTCTCCTCCGCCTTGGTGCGGATCTTCTCGCCCGCCGCGGCGGTCTCCTTGACGGGATCGGGCCATTGCCCGTCCAACGCGTGGGTCAGGTCGTCCGAGGGCGTGGGCGGCCAGTCGGGCCGTGCCCAGGACGGGCCGGCCGCCTCGCGCTTGACGTCCTGGTCCATGTCGCCCAGCTCGCGGAAGAAGGCGGCCCAGGCCTCGTCCACCGAGGCCGGGTCGTTCGCGTAGCGCGCGTAGAGCTGTTCGAGATATTCCGCATTGTGCCCCTGCATGAAGCTGGAGGCGTGGAACAGGTCGTTGGGGCTTTGGTCGGTCATTGGAGGTCAGTCTCCGGTTGGCGCAAGGGGAATCCCCGGGGAGGGGCAAAGGCCGAGTGGCCGGCCCATTCTGGACCGGTTTCGTTGGCAAGAGATGAGCGGGACGCGGCCTGGGCGGCGCGGTGCGGCATGCGGATGGCGCGGGTCATGCGGCGGCCCCGTACGGGTGCGGGCCGTAACGGTTGGCGCCGGCCTGGGACGGGCGGGTGAGCCACCACAGCACGAGCAGTGGCGACAGGACCAGCACGATCATCGCCACCGCGATCACCAGCCCGCTCACGCCCGCCACCAGCGCCGAGAGGTCGCCCGACAGCAGCGGCTCGAACCCGGCGACGAAGCCGATGAAACTGCCCATCCCGACCATCACGATCAGCGGGTAGAGCAGGAACAGCCCCGAGCGGCCGGTATCGTGCATCCGGCGCCAGCCCACGGCCAGGCCGGGGATCAGCGTGCCCAGCGAGAAGACGGTGTTGATCGGCCCTTCGGTCTGCATCTCTGTCATGCCGGGCGCGGTTTCCACGTAGCGCGTGCCGAACAGCGCGCCGTCCAGCGCGGCCGCCACCATCGAGCCCAGGATGATGAACAGGACGAACCACCAGTATTCGGGCCGCGCGGCTCGGCCCGAGAAGGTCGCGTATTTGCGAAAGCAGGTCTTGACGGCGGTACTGAAACTCATCCTTGCGGGTCCGTTGCGGGCGCGGGCCGGAAACAGCGGCCCGCGCGCCAGTGTCAGCCGATGGCCTTGAGCACCGCCTCGCCCAGCCCGGCGGGGCTGTCGGCAACCACGATGCCGGCCGTTTTCATGGCCTCGATCTTGTCGTCGGCGCCGCCCTTGCCCCCGGCGACGATGGCGCCGGCATGGCCCATGCGCCGGCCCGGAGGGGCGGTGCGGCCGGCGATGAAGCCGGCGGTGGGCTTCCAGCGGCCCTTCTTCCTCTCGTCGGCCAGGAACTGGGCCGCGTCCTCTTCGGCCGAGCCGCCGATCTCGCCGATCATGATGATCGCCTCGGTCTCGTCATCGGCGAGGAACCATTCCAGCACGTCCAGGTGTTCCGTGCCCTTGATCGGGTCGCCGCCGATGCCCACGCAGGTGGACTGGCCCAGGCCCACATCGGTGGTCTGCTTCACCGCCTCGTAGGTCAGCGTGCCCGAGCGCGACACCACGCCCACCTTGCCGCGCTTGTGGATATGGCCGGGCATGATGCCGATCTTGCAGGCGTCCGGCGTGATGACGCCGGGACAGTTGGGGCCGATCAGCGTGGTCTTCGAGCCTTCCAGCGCGCGCTTGACCTTCATCATGTCGAGCACCGGGATGCCCTCGGTGATGCAGACCACGAGCGGGATTTCCGCGTCGATGGCCTCCAGGATCGAATCCGCCGCGAAGGGCGGCGGGACATAGATGACGGAGGCGTTGGCGCCGGTGGCGCGCACCGCCTCGTGGCAGGAATTGAACACGGGCAGGTCCAGATGCGTCTGGCCGCCCTTGCCCGGCGTGACGCCGCCGACCATCTTCGTGCCGTATGCGATGGCCTGTTCGGAGTGGAAGGTGCCCTGGCTGCCGGTGAAACCCTGGCAGATGACCTTGGTGTTTTCGTCTACGAGGACTGCCATCTTGGCGTTCTCCTTGGGTAACTTGCGTAGGGTGGGCCTTGGCCCACCGCCGGTCCGGGGAGGGTGGGCCGAGGCCCACCCTACGATCACCCCTTCACCGCCTTCACGATCTTCTGCGCGCCGTCCTTGAGGTCGTCCGCGGCGATCACGTCGAGGCCGGAGCTGTTGATGATCTCCTTGCCCTTCTCGACATTGGTGCCTTCCAGGCGCACCACCAGCGGCACCTTCAGGCCTACCTCCTTCACCGCGGCGACGACGCCCTCGGCGATCACGTCGCAGCGCATGATGCCGCCGAAGATGTTCACCAGGATGCCCTTCACGTTCGGGTCGGAGGTGATGATCTTGAACGCCTCGGTCACCTTCTCGCGGGTGGCGCCGCCGCCCACGTCGAGGAAGTTGGCGGGCTCGGCCCCGTAAAGCTTGATGATGTCCATCGTGGCCATGGCGAGGCCCGCGCCGTTGACCATGCAGCCGATCTCGCCATCGAGCGCGATGTAGTTCAGGTCATACTTGGAGGCGGCGAGTTCCTTGGGATCCTCCTCGCTCTCGTCGCGCAGGCTGGCGATGTCGGCGTTGCGATAGATCGCGTTGCCGTCGAAGCTCATCTTGGCGTCGAGGCATTTCAGGTCGCCCTCGTCGGTCACGATCAGCGGGTTGATCTCCAGCATCTCGCAGTCCTTCTCCACGAAGAGCCGGTAGAGAATGCCCATCAGCGACACGCATTGCTTCACCTGCTTGCCCTCGAGCCCAAGCATGAAGGCGATGCGGCGGCCGTGGAAGGGCTGGTAGCCCGTCACCGGATCGACCGGGAAGGACAGGATCTTTTCGGGGGTGCTGGCCGCGACCTCCTCGATATCCATGCCGCCCTCGGTGGAACAGACATAGGAGATGCGGCTGGAGCCGCGATCCACCAGCAGCGCGAGGTAAAGTTCGCGCTCGATGCCCGAGCCGTCCTCGATGTAGATCCGGCCGACCTGCTTGCCCTCGGGCCCGGTCTGGTGCGTCACGAGCGTGCGGCCCAGCATCCGGCGGGCCTCCTCTGCGGCTTCCTCGACCGACTTGGCCAGGCGCACGCCGCCCTTTTCGCCGGCGCCCTCTTCCTTGAAGCGGCCCTTGCCGCGCCCGCCCGCATGGATCTGCGCCTTGACGACCCAGAGCGGCCCGTCAAGCTCGCCCGCGGCGGTCTTGGCCTCCTCGGCCTTCAGGACCACCCGGCCGTCGGAGACCGGCGCGCCGTAGCTGCGCAGCAGCGCCTTGGCCTGATACTCGTGGATATTCATGGACACCGTCCCGTCTTGCTACTGTCGGCCCCCTATAGGCACAGGAAAGGGGGGCACATAAACGGTTTTCTGCATCGGGACCGAGTTTTGTCGCAAAAAACGGAATTTTGTGATCACGCGTTTTCAAAGTGTGATCACAAACCTTCCCGGACTGGGGAATCTACGCCGTGCCGGGCTGTTGCGGGGCCTCGTCCGGGTTGTAGCCATAGCGCAGGAAGGCGGGGCGATCGTTGGCGACGGTCTCGGCCAGAACGTCCGGGTTCCATTCGATCCGCATTCGCGGGCTTTCTCCGACCCGGCCCGACGACAGGATCGCCTCGGCATCGATCCGCGCCCCGACACCTTGCAGGAACGCGACCAACTCCTCTGCGAGTCGCTCGTTGTGCAACACATGGGCGCCACTGTTGTAGGTGTAGCGCGCGAAGAGTTGCGATACGTAACCCGGCGTTTCCCGGTTGATCCGACGCATGAAGTCGTTGAACTCTTCGCTTGCGGCGTCGTTCAGATCAGAATTGACATGCCATCTTTCCAGATCGCCCTGCGCCCCGAGTGGAGCCCAGTCCCGTGACGCCCGGTACCGGAACCAGGATTCGTACCAGCGCAAAGGGTGGCGCACCACGCATAGCAGGCGCGGTTGCGCCGACAGGCCTGTCAGTACGGGCCGGATTTTCCACCGCAGCTTGTCGATCCGCCGCCGTGTCCCGTATCGGCGCGGCTCGCACAGGGCATCGTAGGTGGCGTGCTTGTGACCGATCCGTCCTCGGACGAGCCCCTGATCTTCCAATGTGCGCGTCATCCAGTTTCCACCCGTCTTGGGAATGTGGAGATAAAGGATGTCATGCGCGAGTATCAGTGCCATGGCGGGTCCCATCGGCAGGCGGGCCCGGGCCCGCGGGCACGGCGAGGGCGGTGACGCCCTCGCCGCGGACAGCAGGTGCCGTCCGGCTCAGGTCAGGGTTTCGTCGATGCCTTTGCAGGCCTCCACCAGGCCCTTCACCGCGTTCACCGAGTTGTCGAACATTGCCTGCTCGTCCTTGGTGAGCTTGATGTCCACGATCTTCTCGATGCCGCCAGCGCCGATGATCGTGGGCACGCCCACATAGAAGCCGTTCAGGCCAAACTCGCCGTCGCACCAGGCGGCGCTGGGCAGAAGGCGCTTCTGGTCCTTGAGATAGGCCTCCGCCATCTCGATCGCCGAGGTGGCGGGGGCGTAGAACGCGCTGCCGGTCTTGAGGAGGCCCACGATCTCGGCGCCGCCGTCGCGGGTGCGCTGCACGATCGCGTCCAGCTTGTCCTGCGAGGTCCAGCCCATCTCCACCAGGTCGGGCAGCGGGATGCCGGCCACGGTGGAATAACGCACCAGCGGCACCATCGTGTCGCCATGCCCGCCCAGCACGAAGGCGGTGACATCCTTCATGGAGACGTTGAATTCCAGGCTCAGGAAGTGGCGGAAGCGCGCGCTGTCCAGCACGCCGGCCATCCCGCAGACCTTGTGCGGGGGCAGGCCCGAGAATTGCTGGAGCGCCCAGACCATCGCGTCGAGCGGGTTGGTGATGCAGATCACGAAGGCGCCGGGCGCGTTGTCGCGGATACCCTCGCCCACCGCCTTCATCACCTTCAGGTTGATGCCCAGCAGGTCGTCGCGGCTCATGCCCGGCTTGCGCGGCACGCCGGCGGTGACGATGCAGACATCGGCGCCGGCGATATCGGCATAGTCCTGGGTGCCCTTCAGCGCCGCGTCGAAGCCCTCGGAGGGGCCGGATTCGGCGATGTCGAGCGCCTTGCCCTCGGGGGTGCCTTCGGCGATGTCGAACAGGACGACGTCGCCCAGCTCCTTGATGGCTGCGAGGTGGGCGAGCGTGCCGCCGATCTGTCCCGCGCCGATCAGGGCAATCTTGGGTCTGGCCATGGATGATCTCTCCGGTCCGGTTGATTTCCGCGCGTTGCGTAGTCCTTCGCGGGGCGGCGCGCAAGCCTGCTGCATCGCTGCGGGCGCGCGATGCGGCCCTGTGCAACCGTGCAGAAGGGCGCTAAGGCGGCGTGACATTGTGGCTTTTCGGAGGGCCGGGGCATGGCGGGGATGGAGCCTGCACTCTTCGCGCTGACCGCGTTCGCGGTGATGTTCGCGGGGGTTTCCAAGGGCGGGTTCGGCGGCGGCGCGGCCTTCGCCTCGGCCGCGATTCTGGCGGTGGCGATGCCGCCGGGGCTGGCGCTGGGGATCATGCTGCCGCTCCTGATGCTGATCGACATGGCCTCGCTGCGGGCCTATTGGGGCCAGTGGGACCGGCAGGCGGCGCGGCTGCTGATCCTGGGCGGGCTGCCCGGTGTGGCGCTGGGCGCGGCGCTCTGGCGGGTGGCCGATGACGACCTGATCCGGCTTCTGCTGGGGCTGATCGCGCTGGGCTTCGTGGCCTGGCGGCTGGCCTCGTCGCGCGGCTGGATCCGCCCGGCCGCGCGCCGCCTGGGCGCGGGCTGGGGGATCGTGGCGGGGCTGGCGGTGGGCTTCACCAGTTTCGTGAGCCACGCGGGCGGGCCGCCCGCGGCGGCCTACCTGCTGTCGGGCCGGCCCGACAAGACCACCTACCAGGCCACCACGGTGCTGGCCTTCTGGGCGATCAACATCGCCAAGGCCGTTCCCTACGGCTTTCTCGGCATCTTCACGCTGCAGACGCTGACGCTGGACCTGATGCTGGCGCCCTTCGCGCTGATCGGGACATGGGCCGGGGTCAAGCTGCACCACGTTGTGCCGGAACGCGCCTTCTTCGGGCTGACCTATCTCCTGTTGACCGCGACCGGCGCGAAGCTGATCTGGGACGCGCTGGCGTGAGCGTCAGCCGTCGGTGCCGGGGATCGGGGCCGGCACGGGGCGGAACGCCTCGCCACTGGCGAGCAGGCAGGTGATGCCGGCGGGCGTGGAGACGGTGATCGTCCAGCTGCCGCTGTCCTCGTTGGCGAAAAGGTGCATCAGCACGTTGTTCGAGCCCAGCCCCATCGCGCGCGGCTGCTCGCCATAGCCATCGGCCAGGTGCGCCACGACGGCGTCATGCGGCGCGCAGGCCCGCGCGGCCTGTCCTTCGACCGTGCCGGCCGATAGAAGGATCAGGCCGAGGCCGGTGGCATGGATGAAATACTTGCGGGTCATTTGGCGGCTCTCCTGCGTGTCCGGGCCCCTTGCCTGGCGGCGAAAGCCTTTCGTATCCGGGGTCAACACCGGCTGAACCGGGCGCGCGATGGCCGTTGCCTGGCGCGGGGGAAAAAAGTTTCTGCGATGCGGCGAAAACCGCTTGAACTTTTCGGAAGAAGATTGCTTCTTGCCGCGCAACTTTGTTTCCCGGAGGCTTGCATGGACCCGCTCTCGCGCCCCTATCGCTCGGTGCTCTACATTCCCGGCTCCAAGGAACGCGCGCTTGAAAAGGCGCGCGGGCTGGCGGTGGATGCGATCATCTTCGACCTGGAGGACGCGGTCGCGCCCGATGCCAAGGCCGAGGCGCGGGCGCTGCTGAAGGCCGAGCTGGCGGCAGGCGGCTACGGCAAGCGGGCGCGGATCGTGCGGGTGAACGGGCTGGATACCGAATGGGGCGCCGAGGACGTGGCCGCGATGCGGGATGCCGCCTGCGACGCGATCCTGCTGCCCAAGGTGAATTCCGCGGCGGATGTCGAGGCGCTGGCCGCGATGCTGCCGGGCGATCTGCCGATCTGGGCGATGATGGAGACGCCGCAGGGGATCCTGAACGCGGAAGGCATCGCCGCGCATCCGCGACTCCAGGGCTTCGTGGCGGGCACCAACGACCTCGCCAAGGAGCTGGGCTGCCGCGCGCGGGCCGACCGGCTGCCGATGCAGATGGCGCTCCAGACCATCCTGATGGCGGCGCGGGCGCATGGGGTGGTGGCGGTGGACGGGGTCTACAACCAGTTCAAGGACACCGACGGTCTGCGCGCCGAATGCGAGCAGGGGCGCGATCTGGGCTTCGACGGCAAGACCCTGATCCATCCGGCACAGGTGGACATCGCCAACGAGGCCTTTGCCCCCGCCGAGGGCGAGGTGACGCTGGCCCGCCGCCAGATCGCCGCCTTCGAGGAGGCGGTGGCGCAGGGCGAGGGCGTGGCCGTGGTGGATGGCAGGATCGTCGAGAACCTGCATGTGGAGACCGCGCGCCGCACCCTCGCGCGCGCGCAGGCCATTGCGGAACTGGCGAATTGAGGTAGACCGAACCCGAGCTGACACGGGAGACGGACATGGCATTACTCATACTCGGACTGGCACTCTGGATCGCGGCGCACCTGTTCAAGCGGGTTGCGCCGGACGCGCGCGCCCGGCTGGGCAATGCGGGCAAGGGGCTGGTCGCGGTCGCGGTGCTGGCGAGCCTGGTGCTGATGATCCTTGGCTATCGGCAGGCGGATACCGCCTTCCTGTGGGGGCGGCATCCGGCCACGGTGGGCATCAACAACCTGCTGATGCTGCTGGCGGTCTATCTGTATGCGGCGTCGGGGATGAAGACCCGGATCACCGCCTATATCCGCCACCCGCAGCTGACCGCGGTCAAGGCCTGGGCGGTGGCGCACCTGCTGGTCAATGGCGACGTGGCCTCGATCGTGCTGTTCGGCGGACTGCTGGCCTGGGCGGTGGCGGAGGTGATCCTGATCAACCGTGCCACCCCGCGCCCGGCCGCGCCCGCGCCGGTTCCCGCGAAAAAGGAGATCATGGCGCTGGTGGGCACGGTTGTGGTGTTCGGCCTGATCTCGGCCATCCATTACTGGCTGGGCTATCCGGTCTTCGGGTGAGCGACATGAAGCTTTACCGGTTCCTGACCGCCGATGACACTTCGGCTTTCTGCCACAAGGTGACGGCCGCGCTGAACGCCGGCTGGGAGTTGCATGGCGGGCCGACCTATGCCTGGGATGCGGCCAACGGGGTGATGCGCTGCGGGCAGGCCGTGGTGAAGCAGACCGAGGGCACCTACAGCCCCGACATCAAGCTGGGAGAGATGTGACCATGGCCAAGACCAACCCGGGCCGGTTCTTCGAGGATTACACCGTGGGCGAGGTGATCCCCCACGCGGTGCCGCGCACCCTGTCGGGCGGCGAGCGGGCGATCTATCACGCGCTCTACCCGGCGCGGCATGCGCTTTACTCCTCGGACGAGTTCGCCCGGGTCTGCGGCCTGCCCTCCAGCCCGATCGACGACATGGCGGCCTTTCACATCGTGTTCGGCAAGTCGGTGCCCGACATCTCGCTGAACGCCGTGGCGAACCTGGGCTATGCCGAGGCGCGCTGGCTGCGCCCGGTCTATGCCGGCGATACCCTGCGCGCCTCCTCCGAGGTGATCGGGCTGAAGCAGAATTCCAGCGGCAAGACCGGGGTGGTCTATGTGCGCACCACCGGTTTCAACCAGCACGGACTGCCGGTGATGGAGTTCATCCGCTGGGTCATGGTGCGCAAGCGCGCGCCGGAGGCCCCCGCGCCCGCGCCGGTGGTGCCCGAGACCGCGGCGCATGTGGCGCCCGCCAGGCTGGTGATTCCCGCCGGGCTGGATTTCACCCAGTACGATTTCGGCTTGGCCGGAGAGCCGCACCGGCTGTCCGACTACACCGTGGGCGAGATGATCGACCATGTGGACGGCGTCACGCTGGAGGAGGCCGAGCACATGATGGCGACCCGGCTGTGGCAGAACACCTCCAAGACCCATTTCGACGCCACGCCGCGCGCCGATGGCAAGCGGCTGATCTATGGCGGGCATGTGATCTCGATGGCGCGGGCGCTGTCCTTCAACGGGCTCGCCAATGCGCAGATGATCGCGGCGATCAATGCGGGCGCCCATGCCAACCCGTGCTTCGCCGGCGACACGGTGCGTGCCTGGTCCGAGGTGCTGGACATGGCCGAGACCCCGGCGCCCGGCCTCGGCGCGATCCGCCTGCGGCTGGTCGCGACCAAGGGCGGCGACCCGTTCCGCCTGAAGGGCGATGACGGAAAATACCTGCCCGAGGTGCTGCTGGACCTGGATTACTGGGCCCTCATGCCGGTCTGAGGCGGCACCGCGCGGAGCGTAAATCCAAGAAAATAAGTCGGAAAACCGATGCAATAAACCGCGTTGTGCGAATCCAGTCGCAGCCCTGCGAGATGCGACCGATATGTGATCACGCAAATCCGGGCAGTGATCACAAATTGGGAAAGAGGCTGGACAGGGTCCGAAAAAAGCGTCAACCCAAGGGCCGACGGGCCGTGACGTGGCGCGCAGGCGCGCTACACCCATGGCCAGGAAGGAAAGGGACATCTCATGGCCGATGTGAACCGGGGCAATCGCCCGCTTTCACCCCACCTGCAGATCTACCGCCCGCAGATGACCTCGGTGACCTCGATCTTCGTGCGCATCACCGGCAACGCGCTCTTGGTCAGCGGCATCCTGGTGGTCTGGTGGTTCCTCGCGGCGGCAAGCTCGCCCGAGCATTTCGCCGTTGCCAACGGCCTGCTGACAAGCTGGTTCGGGGACCTGGTGATGTTCCTGTCGCTCTGGGGCGTGTGGTATCACATGCTGGGCGGCATCCGGCACCTTGTGTGGGACAGCGGCCGCGGGCTCGACCTGCAAAGCGCCTACCAGATGGGCTATGTCATGATCGGCGGCTCCGTGGTGCTGACGATCCTCACCGTTCTCGTGATCTGAGGAGGCCGCCATGCGCATCCTGACCGCACGCAAGCGCGCCGAGGGGCTGGGCTCGGCCAAGTCCGGCACCGAGCACCACTGGCACATGATCATCAGCTCCGCGGGGCTGATCGTGCTGGTGCCGCTGTTCATCTTCACCTTCGGGCAGGCGCTGGGCCGGCCCTACGAGGAGGTGGTCGCCTATTACCAGCGCCCGTTCCCGGCCCTCGTGGCGGCGCTGACGATCCTCGTGGGGTTTCTGCACTTCAAGAACGGTGTTCAGACCATGATCGAGGATTACGTGCATGGCACGCGCCAGAAGGTGCTCATCATCGCCATGATCTGCCTGTCCTACGCGGCGGCCGCGACCGGGCTTTTCGCCATCACGCGGCTGGCCCTCTGACCCACCGGAGCATTCCCGAATGGCTGCATACGAATACGAGACGCATGATTACGACGTGGTCGTGGTGGGGGCCGGCGGCGCCGGTTTGCGCGCGACCCTGGGGATGGCCGAGCAAGGGCTGCGCACCGCCTGCATCACCAAGGTGTTCCCGACCCGCTCGCACACGGTGGCGGCGCAGGGGGGCATCGCCGCCTCGCTGTCCAACATGGGCCCGGACCACTGGCAGTGGCACATGTACGACACGGTGAAGGGCTCGGACTGGCTGGGCGACACCGATGCGATGGAATACCTGGCGCGCGAGGCGCCGGCCGCCGTCTACGAGCTGGAACATTACGGCGTGCCCTTCTCGCGCACCGAGGAAGGCCGGATCTACCAGCGGCCCTTCGGCGGGCACACGACCGAGTTCGGCGAGGGCCCCCCGGTGCAGCGCACCTGCGCCGCCGCCGACCGCACCGGCCATGCCATCCTGCACACGCTCTACGGCCAGAGCCTCAAGAAGCGCGCCGAATTCTACATCGAGTATTTCGCAATCGACCTGGTGATGAGCGATGACGGCGCCTGCACCGGCGTCGTGTGCTGGAAGCTGGATGACGGCTCGATCCACGTGTTCAACGCCAAGATGGTCGTGCTGGCCACCGGCGGCTATGGCCGGGCCTATTTTTCGGCCACCTCGGCGCATACCTGCACCGGCGATGGCGGCGGCATGGTGGCGCGCGCGGGCCTGCCGCTTCAGGACATGGAATTCGTGCAGTTCCACCCCACCGGCATCTACGGCTCGGGCTGCCTGATCACCGAGGGCGCGCGCGGCGAGGGCGGCTACCTCACGAATTCCGAGGGCGAGCGGTTCATGGAGCGCTACGCCCCGCAATACAAGGATCTGGCGCCGCGCGACTATGTCAGCCGCTCGATGACCATGGAGATCCGCGAGGGCCGCGGCGTGGGCCCGAACAAGGACCATATCCATCTCAACCTGAGCCACCTGCCCAGGGAGGCGCTGCAACTGCGGCTGCCGGGGATCTCGGAATCGGCCAAGATCTTCGCCGGGGTCGATGTCACCAAGGAGCCGATCCCGGTGCTGCCCACGGTGCATTACAACATGGGCGGCATTCCCACCAACTACTGGGGCGAGGTGCTGAGCCCGACCGAGGACGACCCGCACGCGGTGGTGCCGGGGCTGATGGCGGTGGGTGAGGCGGGCTGTGCCAGCGTGCATGGCGCGAACCGGCTGGGCTCCAACTCGCTGATCGACCTGGTGGTGTTCGGCCGGGCCGCGGCGATCCGCGCCGGCAAGGTGGTGGACCGCGACGCCGCGGTGCCCGGCACCAATGCCGCGCAGGTGGACAAGGCGCTGGACCGTTTCGACGCGCTGCGCCACGCCGACGGGGCGGTGCCCACGGCCGAGCTGCGGCTGGAGATGCAGCGCACCATGCAGGAGGACGCGGCGGTGTTCCGCACCTCCAAGACGCTGGCGGAAGGGGTCGAGAAGATGACCGCCATCGCCGGCAAGCTGGGCGACCTGAAGGTCACCGACCGGTCGCTGGTGTGGAATTCCGACCTGATGGAGACGCTGGAGCTGACCAACCTCATGCCCAACGCGCTGGCCACCATCGCGGGCGCGGAGGCGCGCAAGGAAAGCCGCGGCGCGCATGCGCACGAGGATTACACCACTCGCGACGACGAGAACTGGCGGGTGCACACCATCGCCCGCGTGGACGGGCCGAAGGTGTCGCTGAGCTACCGGCCGATCATCGAGGACCCGCTGACGTCCGAGGAGCAGGGCGGCATCAGCCTCAAGAAGATCGCCCCGAAGGAACGGACGTTCTGATGGCCCTTCGGTGGCCGGCTGCCGGCGTGGCGGAATGGAGCAACCGGGCGCCGCATGCGCGGCGCGACCGGGACGGGCAATGCATCGCCGGACGCAGCATCGCGCTGCTGGCCGGCTGAGCAGAGGAGAGGAAGATGGTTCAACTCACACTGCCGAAGAATTCGCGGATGCGCACCGGCAAGACCTGGCCGAAGCCCGAGGGCGCGACCAACCTGCGCAAGTTCCAGATCTACCGCTGGAACCCCGATGACGGCGAGAACCCCCGGGTGGACACCTATTTCGTCGATCTCGACGATTGCGGGCCGATGGTGCTGGACGCGCTCATCCACATCAAGACCAAGGTGGATCCCACGCTGACCTTCCGCCGGTCCTGCCGCGAGGGGATCTGCGGCTCCTGCGCGATGAATGTCGACGGGATCAACACGCTGGCCTGCATCTACGGGATGGACGAGATCAAGGGCGACGTGAAGATCTACCCGCTGCCGCACATGCCCGTGGTCAAGGACCTGATCCCGGACCTGACGCATTTCTACGCCCAGCATGAGAGCATCATGCCCTGGCTGGAGACGAAGACCAACGCGCCCGCGAAGGAGTGGAAGCAGTCCATCGAGGACCGCGAGAAGCTGGACGGGCTCTATGAATGCGTCATGTGTGCCTGTTGCTCGACCGCCTGCCCGAGCTACTGGTGGAACGGCGACCGTTACCTCGGCCCCGCGGCGCTGCTGCATGCCTATCGCTGGCTCGTCGACAGCCGCGACGAGGCCACGGGCGAGCGGCTGGACGAGCTGGAGGATCCCTTCAAGCTCTACCGCTGCCACACGATCATGAACTGTGCCAAGACCTGCCCCAAGGGGCTGAACCCGGCCAAGGCGATCGCCTCCATCAAGAAGATGATGGTGGAGCGCGCGGTCTGATCCGCGGGCGCGCTGCGCGGACGGGCAAGGATCATGGATGATCCTTGCGCCGCGCCTGCGGCACGGCCGGAGGTGCAGCCCCTGTCCGCCCGTTCCAGGCGGACGCGCCGGAGATGTTTTCCGCCAGTAGAAGCATGCGCGCCCGGTCGCGCCGGGGGGCGGGCGTGATCGTCGTCGTGGGGCTGGTGCTGGCCTTCGTGCTCATCGCGGTGTTCTCCAACCGGGCGACGCGGGGCTGCCGCTGGCGTGAATACCCGGCCGAGGGCGGCGCGAGCCGATGGGTCTGCGCTGCCTGCGGCGCCGGGACCGTCGAGCCGCGCGGGCGGGCGCCGCGGCGCTGCCTCGCCACGGCTGGGAAAAAGTGAGGCGGGGCAGAAATTTCCTCTTGCACGACTCGGGGTTTGGCCCCATTTGCGCGGCCAAGACGCCAACGCACGCGCCTCTGGCGAGAGGGGTTTCTTCCCCTGCGGTTACGTAGCGACGGTAACGTCTCTGACTGCACTTTTCGGGGTCGGTTCCTGCCGGTTTCCCGGGTCTTTTGGAGATGGCCATGAACGCCTACGTGACCGAATTCTCGGGCCGCGCGCCCGACTCTGTCTCTTCCCGCCTTGAAGATGTTGCCCGCGCCGCGCGGTTCGACCGCCCCACGCTGCTGCTGGACACCGCCATCGTGGCCGCGCGCTATCGCGCGCTGGCCTCCGGGCTGGGCGAGGCGCGCATCCACTACGCGGTAAAGGCCAACCCCGCGCCCGAGATCCTGGCGGTGCTGGCGGGGCTGGGCTCGGGTTTCGACGCGGCCAGCCGCGCCGAGATCGAGATGTGCCTCGATGCCGGGGCGCGGCCCTGCGACATTTCCTTCGGCAACACGGTCAAGCGGCCTTCGGATATCGCGGTCGCCCATGCGCGCGGGGTGACGCTGTTCGCCGCCGATGCGGAGGCGGAGCTGGAGAAGATCGCCGCCCATGCGCCCGGCGCGCGGGTCTATATCCGGTTGCTGGTGGGGACCACCGAGGCGGACTGGCCGCTGTCGCGCAAGTTCGGTTGTGCGCCCGAGCGGGCGATCCCGCTGATGGAGCAGGCGCGTGGCCTCGGGCTGGAGCCGGTGGGCCTGTCCTTCCACGTGGGCAGCCAGACCCGCGCGGCGCGAATGTGGGCGCCCGTGCTCGATGCGGTGGCCGAGGTCTGGCACGCGGCGCGGGATGCGGGCTTCGCGCTGAGCCTGCTGAATATCGGCGGCGGCTTCCCGGCCTTCTACGGCGAGGAGATCGAGGCGCCCACGCCCTATGCCGCCGGTGTCATGGAGCAGGTGACGGCGCGGTTCGGCGCGGTGGGTCACGTGATGGCCGAGCCGGGCCGGGGCCTGGTGGCCGAGGCCGGCATGATCGCGGCCGAGGTGCTGCTGGTGTCGCGCAAGTCCGACAACGACCTGCATCGCTGGGTCTACCTCGATATCGGCAAGTTCTCGGGCCTGGCCGAGACCATGGACGAGGCGATCCGCTACCAGTTCGTGACCGAGCGCGACGGCGGGGCGATGGGCCCCTGCGTGATGGCCGGACCGTCCTGTGATTCGGCCGATGTGCTCTACGAGCGCCGGCCGGTGGAATTGCCGCTGGACCTGCGCGCGGGCGACCGGATCTGGATCCGCAATTGCGGTGCCTATACGTCGACCTATGCCTCGGTGGGCTTCAATGGCTTCCCGCCGCTGGACGTCGTGGTGATCTGAGCGGCGTGGCCCGGGGGCTTTCCCCCGCAGCGCGGGCATTGCAGGATGGGGGCGTTCCGACAGGGAGGCCCCCATGCACATGGATGACCCCGCCGACGCGGAGACCCGGCGCGCGGTCGCGCCGGTGATCGCCTATCCCGCCGATGCGCTGCCCGCTGCGGATCTGGCGCCGTACCGCGCGGCCCGCGAGGGGGCGCGGCGGGTGGCCGAGGTGATCGTGCCGCCGCGCGAGGCGGCCACGTTCCGCGTGGCGGCAGGGCAGTTCTTCCGCATCACCTGCATTGAGGGGCCGCAAGTCGGAGACCTGAACCTGTGGAACGCCGCCGACCTGTCGGAGCAGTTCTATTCGGGCAAGACCCGCGCGCTGCATGGCACGCACCTGACCGAGGGGGACCGGATGTGGAGCGGGTTTCCGCATCTGCGCCCGATGGCCTTGATCGTGCGGGACACGCTGGGCTGGTACGGTGTGGATGCATTCGGCGGCCGGGTGCATGACGTGATCGGCACCCGCTGCGATCCCTATACCCATGCGCTGCTGTCGCAGGGCGGGCAGTATCACCATTGCTGCCATTCCAACCTGACCCGGGCGCTGGCGGGTGCGACGGGGCTGAGCCTGGCGGAGGCGGAGACCCATGTGCATGACGTGCTGAACGTGTTCATGTGCACCGGCTTCACGGCCGATACGGGGCGGTATTTCATGAAGGCAAGCCCGGTGCGGCCGGGGGATTTCCTGGAGTTCTTCGCCGAGATCGACCTGCTGGGAGCGCTCAGCGCCTGCCCGGGCGGGGATTGCTCGGCCGAGCATTCGAGCGACGCGGCGGCCTGTTACCCCCTGAAGGTGGAAGTGTTCGCGCCCCGTGACGGGGCGCCGGCGGGCTGGCGCCCGCCGCGGCGCAGCCCCTATGACGGCACGCACGGTCGGTAGGGGCGCGTGCGGCCGCGTGGTGCGGGCGCGCGCTGCTCAGCCGGCGAAGGCGGCCTCGAGCGCGATCTCGACCATGCGGGCGAAGCCGGTCTGGCGGTCCTCGCTCGACAGCGCCTCGTGCCGCAGCAGGTGATCGGAGACCGTGAGCACCGCCAGCGCGCGGGCGCCGTGGCGGGCGGCGAGATTGTAGAGCTCGGCCGCCTCCATCTCGACGGCGAGAATGCCGTGGCGGGTCATGATCTCGTTCAGGTCGGGGCGTTCGTCGTAGAACACGTCCGCGGAGTAGATGCCGCCCACATGGGCCGTGGCGCCTGCGGCCTCGGCCGCCGCAGCGGCGGAGCGCAGCAGGCCCCAATCGGCGCAGGGCGCGAAGTTCAGCTCGCGGAAGATGCCGCGCGACGGGGTCGAGAGGCTGGAGGCGGTCATCGCGAGGATCACGTCATGCAGGCGGACATGGTCCTGCATCGCGCCGCAGGAGCCGATGCGGATCAGGGTCCTGGCGCCGTAGTCGCGGATCAGCTCGTTGGCGTAGATCGACAGCGAGGGCATGCCCATGCCCGAGCCGTGGATCGTGACCCGGTGGCCGCGCCAGGTGCCGGTATAGCCCAGCATGCCGCGCACCTCGTTCACGCATTCGGGCGCCTCGAGAAAGGTTTCGGCCGCCCATTTCGCGCGCAGCGGGTCGCCGGGCAGCAGGACGGTTTCGGCGATCTGGCCGGGGCCTGCCCCGATATGGATGGTCATGGCGAAATCTCCGGAACGGCTCAGCGCAAAATTTCGAAATCCGCCAGGGCGGGGTCGGGAACGGCCTGCCGCGCTTCGACCTGCTCGACCCGGGCGCCGGGCGGGCCGTGGTGCAGGGCCTCGTGCATGGCGGCGAGCGCCTCGGACGGGCCCTCGAGACGGGCGCGCACGGTGCCGTCCGGCGCGTTGCGAACCCAGCCGGACAGGCCGCGCGCGACGGCCTGCTCCCGGGTCCAGGCGCGGAAGGACACGCCCTGCACCCGCCCGGTGATCCGGAATTCCATTGCCGATACCGTCATGCCGTGCCCCCATTTTCCGGCCGTGCCGGAAGAATGGGGGCGATGGCGGCGCGGTGCAACCCGCCTGTCAGATCAGCATGTCGTCGGAAGACTTTCCGCTCTCGATTGCCTGCTTGAACCATTTCGGCTGGCGGCCCCGTCCGGTCCAGGTTTCGTTCGGATTGTCGGGATTGCGGTATTTCGCCGGGCGCTTGCTGCGCTTGCCGACGGTTTCCTTCAGTTCTGTGAGAGAGAAACCGTATTGCCGCGCGGCTTCCTCGGCGGCGCGGATCGCGTCGGCCTTGCGGCGTTCGTCGATCGTATCGAGCGCCTTTTCCACGTCGCGCTTGAGCTTTTTCAGCTCTTCCTTGGACATTGTTTCGAGTTCGATCCCCATCCCCAGGGCTCCTTTCCAGAGTAAATCGAATTGCAATCCAATACTGACGTGCAACTTGAAGAATTGATCTGGATGCGCAAGGAAAATCTTCGAAACGGGGCCATTTTGGCGAAAAAAAGGCGCCCACGTTCTCCGGGAAGGAGCGCGGGCGCCGGAAATGCAATCGGGCGATGTCGTCTATTCGGCGGCGACGGCCTTCGGATCCGCCAGCGCCACCACGTCGAGCATGATCGTGTTGAGCTCGAAATCCTTGGGGGTATAGACCTGCGCCACGCCCATCGCCTTGAGCTTGCGGGCGTCCTCCTCGGGGATGATGCCACCGACGATGACGGGCACGTTCTCCAGCCCGGCCTCGCGCATGCGGGCCATCACGTCCTCCACCAGCGGCAGGTGGCTGCCCGACAGGATCGACAGCCCCACCACATGGGCCTGTTCCTCGCGCGTCCGGGTCACGATTTCCTCGGGGGTAAGGCGGATGCCCTCGTAGTCGATATCCATGCCGCAATCGCGGGCGCGGAAGGCGATCTGCTCGGCGCCGTTGGAATGGCCATCGAGGCCGGGCTTGCCCACCAGGAACTTGAGCCGGCGGCCCAGCCGGTCGCTGACGGCGTCCACCGCGGCGCGGATCTCGTCCAGCCCCTCGGTCTTGTTGGAGGGGTTGCGCGATACGCCGGTGGGCCCGCGGTAGAGGCCGAAGACGGCGCGCATCTGCTCGGCCCATTCGCCGGTGGTGACGCCGGCCCTGGCGGCGGCGATGGAGGGCGGCATGATGTTGCGCCCCTCGGCGGCGGCGGCGCGCAGATCGGCCAGCGCGGAGGCCACGGCCGCCTCGTCGCGGGCGGCGCGCCACGCGTTCAGACGGGCGATCTGGTCCTGTTCGACCGCCGGATCGACCACGAGGATACCGCCCTCTTCGTCCATCAGCGGGCTGGGTTCGCCCTCCGTCCAGCGGTTGACGCCGACCACCACCGTCTCGTTGCGCTCGATCCGGCCGAGCCGGTCGGCATTCGATTCCACGAGGCGGGATTTCATGTATTCGATGGCCGAGACCGCGCCGCCCATCGCGTCGATATTGGCCAACTCATGACGGGCGCCTTGTTTCAATTCCTCTACCCTGGCATCCACCACCGGGTTTCCGTCGAACAGGTCGTCATATTCCAGCAGGTCGGTTTCGTATGCGAGGATCTGCTGCATCCGCAACGACCATTGCTGATCCCAGGGCCGCGGCAGGCCCAGCGCCTCGTTCCAGGCGGGCAATTGCACCGCCCGGGCGCGGGCCTTTTTCGAAAGCGTCACCGCCAGCATCTCGATCAGGATGCGGTAGACGTTGTTTTCGGGCTGCTGTTCCGTCAGGCCCAGCGAATTCACCTGGACGCCATAGCGGAAGCGGCGGAATTTCGGGTCCTCGACACCGTAACGGTCGCGGCAGATCTCGTCCCAGAGATCGACGAAAGCGCGCATCTTGCACATTTCCGTGATGAAGCGGATCCCGGCATTCACGAAAAACGAAATGCGGCCCACGAGCTGCGGGAAATCCTCATCCGGCACCTTGCCTTTCAGGTCGTCCAGCACGGCGGTGGCGGTGGCCAGCGCGAAGGCAAGCTCCTGGTCCGGTGTCGCGCCGGCCTCCTGCAAATGGTAGGAGCACACGTTCATCGGGTTCCATTTCGGGATTTCCCGGTAGCAATAGGCCGCGACATCGGTGATCAACCGCAGCGAAGGCTTGGGCGGGCAGATATAGGTGCCGCGCGAGAGGTATTCCTTGATGATGTCGTTCTGAACGGTGCCTTGCAGTTTCGCGACATCGGCGCCCTGTTCCTCGGCCACCGCCACATAGAGCGCCAGAAGCCAGGGCGCGGTGGCGTTGATCGTCATCGAGGTGTTCATCTGCTCCAGCGGGATCTGGTCGAACAGCGTGCGCATGTCGCCCAGGTGGCAGACCGGAACGCCCACCTTGCCCACCTCGCCGCGGGCGAGTACGTGGTCGCTGTCATAGCCGGTCTGGGTGGGCAGGTCGAAGGCCACCGACAGTCCGGTCTGGCCGCGCGCCAGGTTGGACCGGTAAAGGGCGTTCGATGCCCTGGCGGTGGAGTGGCCCGCATATGTGCGGATCAGCCAGGGGCGGTCTTTGCTGGTCTCGGTCATGTCTGGCCTCGCAGATGGAAAAGCGGCAACATTCTTTCGTTCTGTGCGTGATACTTGAAATTTTGTGGCAGTGTCAATTCGCTGCATCGCGGCATCCCGGGGCGCTGTGCCGGTTTCGATTGTCGCAGGCCGCGCGGGCTGCAACTGTCTGGCCATGAGCCAGACCGTGACCTTGCCGCTGTGGCTGTTCCTGCTGATACTGTTGTTCGCGGCGGTGACGCTCGCGTCGCATTTCCTGCTGCCTTCGGTGCGCTGGTTCTTCCGGCGCCGGCTGGAGCGCGCGGTGCGCCGGCTCAACAAGCGGCTGACCCGGCCGATCCAGCCGTTCAAGCTGGCCGCGCGGCACGACACGATCCAGCGGCTGATCTACGACCCGGAGGTGAGTCGCGCGATCGTCGCGCATGCGGCGGCGCGCAAGGTGCCCGAGAACGTCGCCTTTCAGCGCGCGCGGCGCTACGCGCGCGAGATCGTGCCGGCCTTCTCGGCCTCGGTCTATTTCGGCTTCGCCATCCGGGCGGCGCGCATCCTGAGCCGCGCGCTCTACGATGTGCGCCTGGACCCGCCGCGCGGCGTGCTGGAGGATCTCGATCCCGACGCCACGGTGGTTTTCGTGATGAACCACCGCAGCAACATGGACTACGTCCTCGTCACCTACCTGGTGGCCGAGCAGTCGGCTCTGTCCTACGCGGTGGGGGAATGGGCGCGGGTCTGGCCGCTGTCCGGGCTGATCCGGGCCATGGGCGGCTATTTCATCCGGCGGCAGGCGCGCGGTGAGCTTTATCGCCGGCTGCTGGCGCGCTATGTGCAGATGGCGACGGCGGGCGGGGTCACGCAGGGCATTTATCCCGAAGGCGGGCTGAGCCTGGACGGACGGCTGGGCGCGCCGCGGCTCGGGCTTCTGGGCTACATTGTCGAGGGGAACGGGCCAGAGGCGCGCGACGTGGTCTTCGTTCCGGTGGGGCTGAACTACGATCGGGTGCTGGAAGACACGATCCTGACCGACGCCGCGCGGCTGGGACGGCGGCGATTCCGCGCGCCGCTGGGACTTGCGGCCTGGTCCACGCTGGGATTGATCTGGGGACGGCTGCGGGGGCGCGCGGCACGCCACGGTGCGGCGGCGGTGCGGTTCGGGCGGCCCTTGTCGCTGCGCGGCTTCGGTGTGCCGGTGGACGACGTCGGGATAGGGGCGCTGGGCGCCGAACTGATGGCGCGGATCGGCGCGGCGGTGCCGGTGCTGCCCGTGCCGCTTCTGGCGCGGCTGGTGCTGGCGCGCGGCGAGCTTTCGCGCACCGGACTGGGCGCGGCGGCGCGCCGGGCGCTGGAGCGGATGCCCGAGGGTGTGGCCGCCTTCGGAGAGCAGTCGCTCGAGGCGGCGATGGCGCGCGCCGCGGACCGACTGGTGGCGCGCGGCCTGCTGCGCGAGTCGGGCGGGGTGCTGCGTGCCGCCCCGGGGTGCGAGGACCTTCTGGCCTATTATGCGAATTCGATCGCGCACCATGCCGAGGAGCGCAGCGGTATCCCATTGGATGCTGCGGATGCATAAGAGATTTCTGCAAGTGCGGGGTCATAAAGTTTCAATTATGACTTGACGGGTGTTGCAATATTGCGCACCGGGAAGTATCCCCAAGCGAAACTCCGCGATTCTGCGTCGCGGCAGGACATGTTCCGCGGGGATGCGCCCGGGAAATTGCGAAGGAGGCTCCGATGGCACTGGACTCTGAAACCGGCATTGCCGCCTACGAGGCGCCGGAAAAGGATCTCTACGACATGGGCGAGATGCCGCCGCTGGGCTATGTGCCGAAGCAGATGCACGCCTGGGTTCTGCGCCGCGAGCGGCATGGCGAGCCCGAGACAGCGCTGCAGCTCGAAGTGGTGGACGTGCCCGAGATCGACAGCCACGACGTCCTCGTCCTGGTGATGGCCGCCGGTGTGAATTACAACGGCGTCTGGGCCTGCCTGGGGCAGCCGGTCTCGGTCTTCAACGGGCACAAGGCGCCTTATGCGGTGATCGGCTCGGATGCGGCGGGGATCGTCTGGAAGGTCGGCGACAAGGTGAAGAACTGGAAGGTGGGCGACGAGGTCGTGATCCACTGCAACCAGGACGACGGCGACGACGAGGAATGCAACGGCGGCGATCCGATGTTCAGCCCGACCCAGCGAATCTGGGGCTACGAGAGCGCCGACGGCTCCTTCGCGCAGTTCACCCGCGTCCAGGCCCAGCAGCTGATGCCGCGCCCCAAGCACCTGACCTGGGAGGAAAGCGCCTGCTACGTGCTGACGCTGGCCACAGCCTACCGCATGCTGTTCGGCCACCACCCGCACGAGCTCAAGCCCGGGCAGAACGTGCTGGTCTGGGGCGCTTCGGGGGGCATCGGCTCTTTCGCCGTGCAGCTTGCGGTTGCCGCGGGTGCGAATGCGATCGGGGTGATCTCGGACGAGGACAAGCGCGATTTCGTCATGTCGCTGGGCGCCAAGGGCGTCATCAACCGAAAGGAGTTCGACTGCTGGGGCCAGTGCCCCACGGTGGGCACCGAGGAATATGCGAAGTGGTTCGCCGAGGCGCGCAATTTCGGCAAGGCGATCTGGGAATTCACCGGCAAGGGCAACAACGTGGATATCGTGTTCGAGCACCCGGGCGAGGCGACCTTCCCGGTCTCCACCTTCGTGTGCAAGCGCGGCGGCATGGTGGTGATCTGCGCCGGGACCACGGGCTGGAACTGCACCTTCGACGTGCGCCACATGTGGAGCCACCAGAAGCGCCTGCAGGGCTCGCATTTCGCCCATCTCAAGCAGGCGGCCGCGGCCAACAAGCTGGTTGTTGAGCGGCGGGTCGATCCCTGCATGTCCGAGGTGTTCCCCTGGGCCGAGATTCCGCGCGCGCATACCAAGATGCTGCGCAACGAGCACAAGCCCGGCAACATGGCCGTGCTGGTGCAGGCGCCCCGGGCAGGGCTGCGCACTTTCGAGGACGCGCTCGACGCGCGTAGCTGAGCCCCGCTCCCATCCCTCGGGAGAGCACGCCCGCGGCTTGCCTGGCAGGCCGCGGGCGTGTTGCGTTTCCGGCCTGCCAAGGGAAATCAACGCGCTCCGCCTTTGCCCCCCGCCGTTTCGGGGGGGTGACAAATCGCGGGTGCCAGCGCTCTCGAATACACGCTATACTAGAATTAACCTTTCGTTAACCTCGCGGAAAGACACTTCGATGGCGCAGGACTGGATACTCGACGTGCTCACGGACCTCAGGGATTTCGCGCGTGCCAACGGCCTGCCTGCGACGGCCGAGCAGCTCGATGATACCCGGATGATGGCCCTGGCCGAGATCGCGTCGCAGAGCGAGAGGGCGCCGTTAGGTGACAAGGGCCGGGCTGGAGCCCATATTGGAACGGCTGGAGACGGCGACTGCGCTTGACGGGCTCCAGCAGGCGATAGAGGCGCTGCGCGACCATTTCTGCGTGGCGCACATGGTCTATCACTGGGTCGCCGCCGATGGTGAGCAATATGGCTGCGGCACCTATGCGCCCGACTGGGTGGAACGCTACCTGGAGCGCGGATACCTGCGCATGGACCCGGTGGTGCTCGGGTGCTACCGCCGGTTTCACCCGGTTGACTGGAAGCGCCTGGACTGGTCGGGCAAGCCCGCGCGCGCCTTCCTGGAAGACGCGCTGGCGCATGGCTTGGGCAACCAGGGCTTCTCGGTGCCGATCCGGGGGCCGAACGGGCAGTTCGCGCTGTTCACCGTCAACCACAGGTGCGACGATGCGGACTGGTCCGCGTTCACGGCGCGCCACCGCCACGCGCTGATCCTGATTGCGCATGTCTTCAACCAGAAGGCGCTGGAATTCGAGCCCGGGCGCGTTCCGGCGGCCACCTGCGCGCTGTCCCCGCGCGAGGTGGAATCGATGACGCTGCTGGCTACGGGGCTCAGCCGGGCGCAGGCCGCCGAGGCTCTGTCGATCTCCGAGCACACGCTGCGCGCCTATGTGGAAAGCGCGCGCCACAAGCTGGGGGCGCTCAACACCACCCATGCGGTGGCCCGCGCGATGAGCCGCGGGCTGATCGTCGTGGAGCGATAGGTTGCGCGAAAGGTAAACGCACCGCGCCCTGCGGTGGCGTGCCGTCAATCGCCCGGGGCTAGCCCTTGGTCATCGACAGGTGACAGGGGCGTTGCTTCCATGCTGCATTTCCTTTTCGGCCACCAGCTGGCCGTCCGTTCCGCGCTGGCGCGCGGCATGTTCCGCGACCGCGCGACCCAGTTCCACGACCGCCAGGGCTGGGCGGTGACGGTGGATGCGCGCGGCGAGGAGCGCGACGCGTATGATTGCGAGGATCCGCTCTACGTGATCTGGGCCGGGCCGGACGGCCGGCATGGCGGATCCATGCGGCTGCTGCCAACGCTGGGGCGGACCATGCTGAATGACCATTTCGCCCATCTGGCGGGCGGCCGGGTGGCGGATCCGGGCATCTGGGAATGCACCCGCTTCTGCCTGGCGCCCGGGGCCGATGGCCGGGTCGCGGCGGCGCTGATGCTGGGGGGCGGCGCGGTGATGCGCGGCTTCGGGCTGCGCCATCTTGCGGGGGTTTTCGATGCGCCCATGGTGCGGATCTACCGCGCGATCGGGGCCTCGCCCGAGATCCTGGGCAGCCATGGCGAGGGGCGCGCGCGCGTGAGCGCCGGACTGTGGTCCCTGACCGAGGCGGCGCAGGCGCGGGTGGCGCGCCGGTCCGGGCTGCCGGTGGCGCAGGTGCAGGAGTGGTTCGAGGCGGCGATGGGCGCCCCGCCCGTCGCGGCGGCGCCGGTCATCCCCGTTGCGACGCCTCCGGCGGGCGTATTTGGGGAACAATGAAGGCGCGGGAGGCGGGGAGCGCCGGCAGGCCCGATGAGCGGGCCGTTCCGGCTGGCGCCCGCCGGGGCGCGGTTGTAGGGTCGCGCCATGACCGCGCCCGCGCTTTCCTTCTCTCCCGACCAGGCCGAGGCCTGGGACCGCGTAGCCGGGATGCTGCGCGGGGCGGGGGTGGATATCGACGCGGGCCATGCGGCGCCGCCGCAGGAGGGCGCGGCGCGGGTGATGGCGCTGATCGGCAAGGCGGGATCGGGCAAGACGCTGCTGCTGGCCGAGCTTTGCCGCGCGTTGGAAGCGGCCGGCGTCGAGACGGTCTCGGGCGACTGGGAGGGGCGGCGGCGGCGCGAGCGGCGGACGCTGGCGATCCTGGCGCCCACCAACAAGGCCGCGAGCGTGTTGCGCAACCGCGGCGTGCCGGCCACCACGATCCATCGCATCCTCTACACGCCGGTCTATCACCCGGAATACGAGAAGATCGCCGACTGGCTGGCGGGCAGTGGCGAGCGGCCCGAGATCGAGGGGCTGAGCGACGCGGCGCTGGACCGGGCGGAGGCGTTCTATGCCCGGCAGAAATCCATCCCCGGGGCGCTTGCGGCGGCGGGGCTGCGGGGGTCGGATTTCATCACCGGCTGGAAGCGGCGCGAGGAGCCGCTGGATATCGGCATGGTGGACGAGGCCTCGATGCTCGACGCGCGCCAGTTCGACGACCTGCGCGAGATCTTTCCCAACCTGTTGCTGTTCGGCGATCCGGCGCAGCTGGCGCCGGTGAACCAGTCCGGCGCGATGGTGTTCGACGGGCTGGAGCCGGAGCAGGTGCTGGAGTTGCACCGCATCCACCGGCAGGAGGCCGACAACCCGATCCTGGACCTGGCCCATGCGCTGTCCGATCCGGGTCTGACCTTCGAGGCGTTCGAGCGCATGGTGGAGGAGGCGGCCCGGCGCGACGATCGGGTGGTCTGGGGCCAGCGGGTCGAGGTGGACCTGATGGCGCGCAGCCCGGTGCTGGTGTGGCGCAACGCCACGCGGATCCGGCTGATCGAGGCGTTCCGGCGGGTGCATGACGCGCCCGAGGATGCGCTTCTGCCCGGAGAGCCGCTGATCTGCGACGGGCTCGAGCTGCCGCTCAAGCACCGCAAGAAGCGGCTGGACCTGGAGGCGCGCGGCCTGGTGAAGGGGGCGCAGGTGGTCTATCTGGGGCCCGGCAAGCGGGCGGGGTTCTCGCGGCTGCACGTGGTGGGGGCGGAGGATCCGCAGGTCTCGGCGGCCTCGATCGTGAAGATCGAGAAGCCCGACGAGGAAGAGCCCTTCATCCCCTTCGCGGCGCATATGGGGGCCACCTTCCTGCATGGTGCGGCGGTGACGATCCACAAGGCGCAGGGCAGCCAGTGGGAGACCGTGCAGGTCTTCGCGCCGGATCTCTATGCCGCGGCACGGGCCGGGCGCAGCGAGGCGGGCCAGCCGTTGTGGAAGCGGCTCGCCTATGTCGCGATCACCCGGGCGCAGGAGCGGCTGATCTGGGTGGTGCGCAACCGGCTGGCGCGGCCCTCGGCGCCGCTGACGGTGGAGGACCTGCGCGCGTCCGCGCCCGCGCCGCTGGCGCTGCAAGTGGAGGAGGACGAGGCATGAAGAGCATTCTCGTGACCGGGGCGAGCGCCGGGATCGGCGCCGCGGTGGCCGATGTCTTCCTGGAGGCTGGCTGGCGCGTCGGGTTGCTCGCGCGGCGCGCCGATGCGCTGGAGCAGGTTGCCGCGGGCCGGCCGGGCGCGGTGGTGCTGCCCTGCGACGTGACCGACGCGCGCGCCGTGGACGCGGCGTTCGACAGCTTCGCGGGGGTCGCGGGGCGGCTTGACGTGCTGTTCAACAACGCGGGCAGTTTCGGCACGCCGGGCCTGATCGACGAGGTCTCGCCCGAGGACTGGCGCGCGCTGGTGGAGGTGAACCTGACGGGGATGTTCCTCTGCGCGCGCGCGGCCTTCGGCCGGATGCGGCGGCAGCGGCCGATGGGCGGGCGGATCATCAACAACGGCTCGGTCTCGGCCCATGCGCCGCGCCGCGAGGCGGTGGGCTACACCGCCACCAAGCATGCGATCACCGGGCTCACGAAACAGCTGTCGCTCGACGGGCGGGCATTCGACATCGCCTGCGGGCAGATCGATATCGGCAATGCGCGGACCGATCTGCTGGAGGGGATCGCCACGCGTGCGGCGGCGGCGGATCCCGGTGCGGCGCCGCCGCCGATGATGGAGGTGGGCGACGTGGCGCGGGCGGTGCTGCACATGGCCGGCCTGCCGCCCGAGGCCAATGTGCAGTTCCTGACGATCATGGCGACCAAGATGCCCTTCGTGGGCCGGGGCTGAGCGAACGGGCAGGCCGCGGGGCAGGGGGGCGCGGGGCTACCCCACCCGGACCACCTGCTTGCCGGTATTGCCGCCTTTCAGCATGGACAGGAAGGCGCGGGGCGCGGCCTCCAGCCCCTCGGCCACGTCCTCCAGGTATCTGATCTCTCCCGACATCAGGAGCGGCGCCACCTCGGACAGGAAGCTGTCCAGCCGGTCCCAGTGGTCGGAGATGATGAAGCCCTGCACCGCCAGCCGCTTGACCAGGATGCTGCGCCACAGCATCGGCAGCCGGTCGGGGCCGGTGGCGTCCGCGCCGTCATACCAGGCGATCATCCCGCATAGCGGGATGCGTCCGAAGGCGTTCATCAGCGGCAGGACCGCCTCCAGCACCTTTCCGCCCACATTCTCGAAATAGATGTCCACGCCGCCCGGCGCCGCCTCTTTCAGCGCGCCGCGCAGGCTGCGGGCGTCGGCATGGGCGCGGTGGTCGAGGCAGGCGTCGAAGCCGAAGGTTTCCGTGGCCAGGCGGCATTTCTCGGCCCCGCCGGCAAGGCCCACGGTGCGCAGGCCCTGCAGCCGGGCGATCTGTCCCACCATCGAGCCCACAGGGCCGGTGGCGGCGGCCACCACAAGCGTCTCGCCCGGCTGCGGGCGGCCGAATTCCGTCAGGCCCAGCCAGCCGGTGAAGCCGGGCATGCCCAGCACCCCCAGCGCGGCGGAGGGCGGCAGGCCCTCGGGCAGCTTGCGCAGTTCGCGGCCCGGCAGGCAGTGATGATCGGCCCAGCCCATCATGCCGAACACCGTATCGCCCTCGGCGAATTTCGGATCGCGCGAGGCGATCACCCGGCCAACCGCGCCCGCGCCCATCACCGCGTCCAGTTCCTGCGGGGCGGCGTAGCTGGGGCCCGCATCCATCCGGCCCCGCATGTAGGGATCAAGCGAGAAATGACTGATCCGCACCAGCACCTCGCCCTCGGCCGGTTCGGGCAGGGGCGCCGTCTCCATCCGGAAATTCGCTTCGGTGGCCGTGCCCTCGGGGCGGCTGGCCAGGACGATCCGGTTCATCTGTTCGGACATCGGGTTCCTTTCTGACGCTCGGTCGTGTTTGTGCTCTTGGCAAGCACGCCCTAGCCTAGGCACAGTCGGGCGGAAGACAACAGCCCGACGCGGGCAGGGGAGGAGAACCGCATGAAATCCATGATGATGAACCGGCCCTTGGCCATCATCGATATCCTGCGTTACGCCGCCGAGGTGCATGGCAGCGGCCAGATCGTGTCGCGCCGGACCGAGGGCGACATCCACCGCTATACCTATGGCGAGGCGTTCCGCCGCGCCGCGCAGCTGGCGCACGGGCTGGCCTCGATCGGGGTCGAGCGGGGCGACCGGGTGGCGACGCTGGCCTGGAACGGCTACCGCCATTTCGAGCTTTATTACGCGGTCTCGGGCATGGGGGCGGTCTGCCACACGATCAATCCGCGGCTTTCGGCCGAACAGCTGACCTACATCATGCATCACGCGGCCGACAGCGTGCTGTTTCTCGACCTCACCTTCGTGCCGCTGGTGGAGGCGCTGTCCGACCAGCTGCCCAAGGGCATCCGCCTCGTGGCGATGACCGATCGGGCGCATATGCCGGCCAGCACGCTGGACCTGCTGTGCTACGAGGATCTGCTGGAGGGCCAGCCCGAAAGCTTCGACTGGCCCGAACTGCCCGAGGACGAGGCGGCGGCGCTGTGCTACACCTCGGGCACCACGGGCAACCCGAAGGGCGCGCTCTATTCCCACCGCTCCACGGTGCTGCACGCGATGTCGGTATGCCTGGCCATGACGCGCTCCATGCGCGAGGGCCGGGCGATCCTGCCGGTGGTGCCGCTGTTCCATGTCAACGCCTGGGGGCTGCCCTATGCCGCGCCGATGGCGGGGGCGTCGCTGGTGTTCCCGGGGCCCGCGCTGGACGGGCCGTCGCTGTTCGACCTGATGGAGCGCGAAGAGGTGTTCTCCGCCTGGGGGGTGCCCACGGTCTGGCTGGGCCTGCAGGAGGAGATCCGCAAGCGCGGCGCCAATCCCAAGGGCTTTGGCGAGGTTGTGATCGGCGGCTCGGCCGCGCCGCGCGCCATGATCGAGGCGTTCGAGAGGACCGGCGTGGAGGTCTGCCATGCCTGGGGCATGACCGAGATGAGCCCGGTGGGCACCCAGGGCCACCTGCCCGCGCGGATGGATGCGCTGCCCTTCGAGCGGCGGATCGACCGCAAGCGCAGCCAGGGGCGGCGGCTGTTCGGGGTGGAGCTGAAGCTGGTGGACGACGCGGGCAACCGCGTGCCGCATGACGGCGTGTCGGTGGGCGAGCTCTACGTGCGCGGCAACACCATCGCCGCGGGCTATTTCGAGAATCCCGAAGGCACGGCGGCGGCGATCGACAAGGAGGGCTGGTTCGGCACCGGCGATATCGCCTCGATCGACCCGGAAGGGTTCCTGCTGATCCAGGACCGGGCCAAGGACCTGATCAAGTCGGGCGGCGAGTGGATCAGCTCGATCGACCTGGAGAACATCGTGATGTCGCATCCGCAGGTGAAGGCCTGCGCGGTGATCGCGGTGCCGCATCCCAAGTGGGACGAGCGGCCGCTCTTGATCGTGGTGCCCGAGGGCGATGCGCGCCCCGCCAGGGACGAGCTGGACGCCCTGCTGCTGGAGCATGTGGCGCGCTGGCAATTGCCCGACGCGTTGGAATACATGGACGAGCTGCCGCTGACCGCCACCGGCAAGGTGTCCAAGCTGACGCTGCGCCAGCGCTTCGCCGATTACAAGCTGCCCGATGCGGGCTGACGGGCTGGAGGCGCTGCTGTCCCGGGCGGGGCAGGAGATCGGGGTCTCGCGCTGGGTCACGGTGGCCCAGCCGCGGATCGACGCCTTCGCCGCGGCGACCGAGGACCACGCGCCGATCCACGTGGACCCGGAGGCGGCGAAGGACGGGCTCTTCGGCGGGACGGTGGCGCACGGCTTTCTGACGCTTTCGCTTCTCAGCACTCTGGCCTATGACGTGATGCCGGCGGCCACGGGCTGGATCGGGGTGAATTACGGGCTGGACCGGGTGCGCTTCGTCGCGCCGGTGCCCGAGGGCGCGCGGCTGCGCGGCCACTTCGTGCTGGCCAGCGCGGCGCAGCCAGACCCGGACACCCTGGCCTTCGCCTGGCAGGTGACGGTGGAGGTGGAGGGCGCGGCGCGCCCGGCGCTGGTGGCCGAATGGCTGACCCGCTTCCTGCGGGACGGGCGGAGTTGAACAGGGGAGGAGAGGGCATGGACCTTGGCATGACGGATCGGCTGAAGCCGATCCTCGAACAGGTGCGGACGATGATCGAGACCGAGATCGCGCCGCTGGACCGCGAGTTCCACGAGGAGGTGGGCAAGCACCCGTCGGGCGACCGGTTCCGCCACACCGACCGGCAGCTTGAGATCCTGGACGGGCTGAAGGCGAAGGCCAGGGAGCGGGGCCTGTGGAACTTCTGGCTGACCGGCAGCGATCGCGGCTTCGGGCTGAGCACGGTGGAATACGCCTACCTGGCCGAGGAGATGGGCAAGGTGCACATCGCCGCCGAGGTGTTCAACTGCAACGCGCCCGACACCGGCAACATGGAGGTGTTGGAGCGCTATTGCAGCGACGCGCACAAGGCGCGCTGGCTTGGCCGGTTGCTGGAGGGCGAGATCCGCTCTGCCTACGTGATGACGGAACCGGACGTGGCCAGCTCGGACGCGGTTCAGCTGGCCTTCGAGGCGCGCAAGGACGGCGACGAGTGGGTGCTCGACGGCGAGAAATGGTGGATCTCGGGCGCCGGCGATCCGCGCTGCGCGGTCTATATCGTGCTGGCCCGCACCGACCCGGACGCGCCGCGCCACCAGCGCCATACCATGTTCATCATGGACGCGGACACGCCCGGCGTGGAGATCCTGCGCCCGATGCATGTCTTCGGCGCCGATGACGCGCCGCACGGTCACATGCACATGCGCTTCACCGATGTGCGCCTGCCCGCCTCGGCGGTGATCCTGGGCGAGGGGCGCGGCTTCGAGGTGGCGCAGGGTCGGCTTGGCCCCGGGCGCATCCATCATTGCATGCGCGCCATCGGCCAGGCCGAGAAGGCGCTGGAGATGATGTGCCGCCGCGGCCTCGCCCGCGAGGCCTTCGGCAAGAAGATCGCCGAGCTGGGCGCCAATTTCGACATCATCGCCAATGCCCGGATGGAGATCGAGATGGCCCGGCTGCTCTGCCTCAAGGCGGCCTGGATGATGGATACCGCGGGCGTGCGCGCGGCGCAGCCCTGGATCTCGAAGATCAAGGTGGTGGCGCCGCTGATGGCGGCGAAGGTGATCGACGAATCGATGCAGCTGCACGGTGCGGCGGGAATCAGCCAGGATTTCGACCTGGCCTCGATGTATACCCATGTGCGGACCCTGCGCTTCGCCGACGGGCCGGACGCGGTGCACCGCCGCCAGGTCGCGCGCGCCGAGCTGCGCAAGTATCGCAACGACGGGTGAGGCGAGGATGAGCGCGCTCGACACCGAGGCCGTGGGCCGGTGGATGGCGGCGGAGCTGGGCATCGGGGGCCCGGTTTCCGCCACCAAGTTCGACACCGGCCAGTCCAACCCCACCTACCGGCTGGAGACCCCGTCGGGCGCCTATGTGCTGCGCCGCAAGCCGCCCGGAACGCTGCTGAAATCCGCCCATGCGGTGGATCGCGAGTTCCGCGTGCAGAAGGCGCTGGCGGGCAGCGACGTGCCGGTGGCGCGGGTGCTGGGCCTGTGCGCGGACGAGGGCGTGATCGGCTCGATGTTCTACGTGATGGACCATGTGCCGGGCCGCACCCTGGACGACCCCTCGCTGCCCGGCGAGACGCGGGCCTCCCGCGCCGCGATCATGGACGAGATGAACCGCGTGCTGGCCGCGATCCACGAGGTGGACCTGCAGGCCACGGGGCTTGCCGATTACGGGCCGCCGGGCAACTATTACCGCCGCCAGCTCGACCGCTGGACCAAGCAGTATCGCGCCTCCGAGACCGAGGCGCAGCCGGGCATGGATGCGCTGATGGCCTGGCTCGATGCCGAGATGCCCGGCGAGGACGGCCAGCGCACGCTGGTGCATGGCGACTACCGGATCGACAACCTGCTGTTCGCGCCGGACGGGCCGGGCTGCCGCGCGGTGCTGGACTGGGAGCTGTCCACGCTGGGCCATCCCTATGCGGATCTGGCCGGGGTGATCATGCAATGGCAGATGCCGCCGGGATCGGAGGGCAGGGGGCTTGCCGGGGTGGACCGGGCGGCGCTGGGCCTGCCCTCGGACCGGGCCTTCGTGGCGGCCTATTGCGCGCGGCGGGGCCTGGCGGGCATTCCGCGCTTCGGCTATTTCGTGGCCTTCGCCTTCTTCCGCATGGCGGCGATCCTTCAGGGGGTGAAGAGGCGCGCGCTGGACGGCAATGCCTCCAACCCGGAGAAGGGGCTGAGGCTGGGCGCCTATGTGCCGCGCTTCGCCGAGGCCGGGCTGGGATGGACCGAAAGGCAGGACACGTGGACCCGCGACTGATCGAAGCGCCTTACGCCTTCCAGCGCCACCTGGGTTTCACGCTGACCGGCTGGGAGCGGGATTTCGCACGGTTCGAGCAGCCGCTGGTGGAGGCGCTGGGCAACCGTCACGGCGCGTTGCATGGCGGGGTCTATGCCACGCTGCTGGACACCGCGATGGGCTTTGCCGGCTGCTGGACGGGCGATCCCGCGCGGCGGCAGATGGCCATGACCCTGTCGATGACGGTGAATTTCCTGGCCCCGCCGCAGGGCGGGACGCTGATCGCCGAGGGACGGCGCACCGGCGGCGGGCGCAAGACCTTCTTCACCGAGGGCGCGGCCCGCGACGAGACCGGGCTGCTGCTGGCCACGGCGACCGGGGTGTTCCGCTACCGCGGCCGCTAGGGCAGCGAAGGCCGGTCGACCGGCCTTGGCCCGCGCTGCGCGCGGGCGGCCCGCCAGGGGCCCGGGTTGCGCGCAGCCGCCGCAGTGGCGCGGTGAATAAGGCCGGTCGACCGGCCTTGCCTGCAGACCGGCGCGCGCGCCCCGTTGCGTCCGCCCGCCCCGCGTGGCAGCCTTGCGCCGGCACCACCACCGGAGTTCCCATGGCCACCTGCGTCTTCATCCAGATCCGCTGCAAGCCCGGCACCACCTACCGGGTGGCCGAGGAGATCGTGCTGCGCGAGATCCATTCCGAACTCTACTCCACCAGCGGCGAATATGACCTGCTGATGAAGCTCTACATTCCGGCCGACGCGGATGTCGGCAAGTATATCAACGACAAGCTGCTGGACATTCCCGGTATCGAGCGCTCGCTGACCACGCTGACCTTCAACGCCTTCTGAGCCCGCCCCGCCGGGCGGCGGTCGGCGCCGCCTCAGGCGGCGATGCCGAACTGCCGCAGCGCCAGCCGCGATTCGTGCCGCCTGAGCGCACGCCGGGCCGAGGCGTAGGACGCGAATCCGCCGATCCGGCCCAGGTCGGGGAAGAGCGTCAGCAACTCGTCGCGCTGCGCGGTGTCGAGCGCGCCCAGCGTGGCCATGCCGGGCTGGAAGCTTTCCGTCCACAGCCCGTCGCTCATCACCACCTCGTGCCGGTCGAACATGAAGTGGATGTAGCTGACCTCCGCGGCCTCGCCGCGCGTGACGCCTTCGAGGTCGGTCAGGTGCGCCGCCGGCACGAGCAGTTCGGGCTCTCCGAACCACAGCTCGGCCTCCACATGCTCGATCATCACCCGGTGCTGGGGCGACAGGCGCGTGTCGCGCTCGGGCAGGCCGGGGCCCAGCGCGTTCGCGCGCAGGATCACCGGACGCAGCGCCGGGTTTTCCGCCACCTCCGCCCTGGTCAGGTCGCGCCGGCCGACCCAGCGGATGGGCTGGTAGCCGTTGTCGCGGGTCAGCACCATGTCGCCCATGCGCAGATCCTCCACCGGGATCTCGCCCTTCAGCGTCTTGATCAGCGTGCCCGGCGTGAAGCAGGGGATGTAATCGACGGTCTCGATATTGCTGAAGTCGAGCGTGTCGCCGTTCAGCCAGGTGACGGTGCCGTTCTCGGGGTTGGCGTCATAGATGATCGTGGCCGGGCCGGTGACGATCAGCGTATCGTTGTCGGTGCCGCCCTCGCCGCCGTCGATCGTGTCGTTGCCGTCGCCCGGCCCGACGATGAAGGTATCGGCATCGTCGCCGCCCGACATCAGGTCGTTGCCCGCGCCGCCGATCATCGTGTCGTCGCCGGTTCCGGCGAAGATCTGGTCGTCGCCGTCGCCACCGACCAGGCTGTCGGCGCCCGCGTCGCCCGCCAGCGTGTCGGCCCCCAGCCCGCCTTCCAGCGTGTCCGCGCCCTCGTCGCCACCCAGCGAATCGTCGCCCTCGCCGCCCAGCAGGCTGTCATCGCCGCCCTGGCCGAAGACCGTATCGCCGCCGTTCCCGCCGGTGACCGTGTCGTTGCCGCCGCCGGTCAGCACCTCGACCCCGCCCGGGTCGCCCACCAGCGAGACCACGTCGGCCTCGTCCGGCAGGAGCACCCGCTCGATGCCGGTGAAGGTGACGACCGTGCCGGTGCCGTCATCCACCGTGCCCTGACCGTCGCCCGCGAAGGCCAGCGTGACGGAGACCGTCAGGCCGGTAAGATCCAGCGTGTCGATATCGCTGCCGGTATCCCCGCCGTTGACATTGGCGGAGGCGAACCCGTCCTGGATGACGAAGGTGTCGCTGCCCTCGCCGCCGTCCAGCGTATCGTGGCCGGACGCGGTGCGCAGCGTGTCGTCGCCGTCATCGCCCAGGAGCAGGTCGTCGCCCGCATCGCCCTCGAGAAGGTCGTTCCCGGTCCCGCCCGACAGCGTGTCGTCTCCGATCCCGCCGTGAAGCTGGTCGTCGCCGGCGTCGCCCGAAACACTGTCGGCGCCCGCGCCCGCGAACACCGTGTCCGCGCCGTCGCCGGCCAGCACCACGTCGTCCTGCGAGCCGTCGGCGGCATCGCTGTTGTCGATCCGGTCGCCGTCCGGGTCGCCGATATAGCCGGCGTCGATCAGGTCGTCGCCCGCCGTGCCCTCGACGATGAAATCGCCGGTGAAGGCGGGGATACCCATCGCCTCCAGCGCCGCCGGGCTGGACACGACCGCGGCCGAGACGCCCGCAAGCGTGATCGAGGTACCGTCGGGGAAGGCCAGGATCGCGTCGCCGGAGCCGTCGCCATTGGTGTCGGTGACGGTGACATCCTCGGTCGAGACCGGGTTGCCCGACGGGTCGGTCAGGCCCGCGACATCGAGCTGGTCCTGCCCCGTGAAGGTGCCGTCGCCGTTGTCGATGGGCGCCTCGAACCCGGTCACGGTGTCGTTGCCGTCCCCATCGGAAAGGCGCACCAGGTCCTCGTCGCCGTCGGCGGCGCCCAGATCGAAGCTGTCATCGCCGGCGCCGCCATCCACGGTATCGGCGCCCGCGCCGGTGGCCACGCTGTCGGCGCCGGCCGAGCCGGTCACGCTGTCGCTGCCCGTGCCCAGCTGCACCCGTTCGATCCCCAGGAAGGTCGCCGTATCGGTGCCGTTGGTGACGGTGCCGTCCTGCGGGTTCCCGGCATCGCCGGCAGACAGGTCCAGCGTGACCGCCTGGGTCATCCCGCCCATGTCGAGCAGGTCGCCCTCGGTCTCGTCGCCGCCCCAGCCGTCGATCGAGTCGTTGCCGAAATCGTCTTCGAGGACGACCGTGTCGTCGCCTTCGGCGGCGAAGATGCTGTCGGCGCCGAGACCGCCAGAGATCAGGTCGTTTCCGCCGCCCGCGGAAATCCCGTCGTCTCCAGCGCCGCCTTCCAGCGTGTCGGCACCACCATCGTTGCCGCCCAGCAGGGTGTCGTTGCCCTCGCCGCCGGTCAGGCTGTCGGCCCCGTCGCCGCCGTCCAGGTAGTCGGCCCCGTCGCCGCCATGCAGCGTGTCGCTGCCCACCGAGGCCTCGATGCTGTCATTGCCGCCGTCGCCGAACAGCAGGTCGTCGCCCTCGTCGCCGATGATCGTATCGGCGTCGTCGCCGCCATGGATCTCGTCGTCGCCGGTGCCGCCGCTGATCCGGTCCAGCCCTGCGCCGCCGAAGATGGTGTCGTTGTCCAGGCCGCCATCGATGGAGTCGTTGCCCGCGTCGCCATAAAGCAGGTCGGCATCGTCCATTCCGAAGATGGTGTCGTCGCCATCGCCACCGTGGATCGTGTCGATGTTGTTGTCCGGCACCAGGTCGGTGTCGTCGGAGATGTTCAGCGGCGCGGCCGTCCCCGAAAGGTCGTCGCCGTAGATCAGATCGTTCCCGGTGCCGCCCTCGATGCTGTCGCGGCCCTCGCCGCCCATGATCGTGTCGGCGCCCGCGTCGCCGGTGATGGTGTCGTCGTCAAAACCGCCATCGATGCTGTCATCGCCCTCGCCGCCGGCCACCAGGTCGGAATCGTCGCCGGTGAGGATGGTGTCGTTGCCGTCGCCGCCATCCACCGTGTCGCGGTCGTTCGTGGTGTCGGCATCGCCGGTGAAGGCGCCGGGATAGCCGCGATCGGGCACGCCGGTGCCGGGGCTGGTGCGGGTGTTGATGAAATCGTCGCCCGCGCCGCCCAGAACGCTGTCGCTGCCCTCGAAGCCGAAGATCGTGTCGTCGCCGTCACCGCCGTCGACGGTATCGTCGCCCTCGTCGGCCTCGATCAGGTCATTGCCGCCCTCGCCGAAGATCTGGTCGTTTCCGGTGCCGCCCACGATCACGTCATCGCCCGCGCCCCCGTCGATCGTGTCGTTCCCCGCCCCACCCGACAGCGTGTCGCTGGAAGGCATGGGCTGGCCATCGGCCTGCACGAGATCGCTGTAATCCAGACCGCTGGTGTCGGCGTAGATCGGATCCTGAACACCGAGGTCGTTCGACGAGGTCCAGTCGATCTGGTCGCCATCGTTCACCGCGATGTCATAGGCGAGATAGATGTTGTCCGACAGGGTCGGGCCGATCTGGATCAGCCATGCGTTGCCGGTCTCGCCCGTCGTCTGGTTGACGATATCGGATTGCGCGACGGCGTGGATGACGGTTCCGGCCGGATAGGTGATCCCGTCGATCGTGATATCGTTCGTCAGGACCTGCGGCGCACCTGTGTCCTGAGTGCTGCCGCCGCTGGAGTTCAGATCCTCGAAGGCGCTTTCGTCGTCGGTCACCTGAACCGTGGTGCTCGGCGCGCTGGCGTTGAAGTTGAAGGTGCCGTTGATCAAGATACCCGTCGTGCCGGTCTGGCCCGAACTGCCGACGGCGAAGAGGCCGAAGGTACCCCCCTGGACGTCATCCCCGATGATCAGGTCGTCGCCATCCCCGCCGACAATCGAATCCTGTCCACTGCCCCCGTCGATCGTATCGTTCCCGGCCCCACCCGAAAGGGTGTCGTCGCCCTCCTGACCGGCCAACAGGTCGGCCCCGTCGCCGCCCGAGAGGGTATCCGCGCCGAGACCGGCATAGATCGTGTCCGCGCCCGACCCGCCGATGACGGTGTCGTCGCCCCAGTTAGAATAGACTTCCACGCCGTCCGTTGTCACGCCCGCGTCGATCAGGTCGGCCTCGTTGGTGCCGTCCATCACCTCGATTTCGGAGAAGGTGCTGACGACACCGGGCGTGCCGTCGAATTCCACCTCACCGGCTTCGTTGCCGGTGTAGGTGACCGTCGCGCCCTGGCCCGAGCCGAGGTCGTAGATGTCCAGCACGTCGCGGTCGGTGCCGTCGGCATCCTCGCCGCCGAGGATGGTGTCGGCGCCGTGATCGTCGCCCAGCCCGATCGTGTCGTCGCCCGCGCCCCCGAGGATCGAGTCGTCGCCGGTGCCGCCGGTGATCGAATCGTCGCCGAAGGCGCCGTCGATCGTGTCGTTGCCCGCGCCGCCTTCCAGCGTGTCGTCGCCGGCATAGGTGAACATCACCAGCGCCGGGTCGAACACCGACCCGTTGTCGTGGAAGATGTCGAAGGTCTGGCTGTTGCCGTTCTCGTAGCTCAGCGTGACCTGGTGGTGCCCCGCTGCGATCTCGGTCGAGGACAGGCCCGACCACGGTTCGGAGACCTGCACGCGGTCCACGCCGTGGTTGAACCCTTCCAGCGTCAGGCTGGCGCCATCGCCGGTCGAGGTGATATGGACGGTGTCAAACGCGATATCGCCGTCATTGGCAGTGCCCGACCCGTCGTCGAGGAGGATCGTGGCGCTGGTGCCGGGATCGCCCGCAAAGACGAAGGAGTCGTTGGCATCGGTTCCGGTGACGGTGTCGCCGTCGTTGACGATGGTGCCGACGGGGCTGAATTCCTGGATCAGGTCGTCGCCGTCGCCGCCGGTGACGCTGTCATCGCCGATCCCGCCGAACAGCGAGTCCGCCCCGCTGCCGCCATCGATGGTGTCGTCGCCCGACTGGCCGTTCAGCGTGTCGTCGCCCGCGCCGCCCAGGATGCTGTCGTCATCGGTGCCGCCCCAGAGCTCGTCATTGCCGTCGCCGCCGATCAGCGTGTCGTTGCCCTGGCCGTTCGGCCCGAAGATCTCGTCGTCGTAGATGTCGTCGCCGGGGCTGCCCTGCACGAAATCGTCGCCGTCACGGGTCTGGATATAGGTGTAGCCGTCGTCCAGCGAGGCATCGACCGTGTCGTCGCCATCGGTCAGGATCAGCTGCTCGATCCCCGAGAAGGCGACGACCTCGCCGGTGACGCTGTCGGTGATCGTGCCCGCGCCGGGGCCGCTGAAGAGCACGCTGACCGGGTTCGACAGCGCGGTCAGGTCGATCGTGTCGTAGTTGATGCCGCTGGTGAAGGCGTCGCCGCCGATGATCGTGTCGTTGCCGAAACCGTCCTCGATGATGAAGGTGTCGGAATCCGCACCGCCCTCCATGACGTCCGCGCCAAGTCCGCCCTCGAGGGTGTCGTTCCCGTCGCCGCCCGCCAGCGTATCGGACTGCGTGCCTCCGAAGAGAGAATCGTCCCCGGTGCCCCCGCTCAGGGTATCGTTGCCGGCCCCGCCCGACAGCGTATCGTTCCCGCCGCCGCCCGACAGGGTGTCATTGCCGCCCGCGCCGGTGGAGCTGTCATTGCCGTCACCCAGCGCCAGCGTGTCATCCCCGCCGCCGCCGGTGACCGTGTCGTCCCCGCCCGCCGCGTCGATGTCCACGCCGCCCGTGTCGGCGGTTGCGTCCACCACCTCGGCCTGGTCGCCCAGGATGATCCGCTCGATCTCCGAGAAGGTGAGCGTGACGGTTCCGTCGGTGATGGTGCCCGTCTCGTCGCCGGAGAACGTGACGGTGACCGGGCCGGTCAGCGCCGAAAGGTCGATCACGTCGGTATCGGTGCCGCTCGTGATGCCTTCGCCGCCGATCAGGGTGGCGTTGCCGAACCCGTCGGAGACGATGAAGGTATCGGCGTCGTCCTGGCCTTCGAGAATGTCCGCACCGCCGCTGACGTATAGGACGTCATCGCCGGCCATGCCCCAGAAGCGGTCGTCGCCGGCGCCCCCGAAGAAGGTGTCGTTCCCGTCCATGGCGGAGAAACTGCTTCCGGAGGCGGATGCGACGAAGACATCGTCGAAGGAAGAGCCGATCACCTGCTCGATGCCGGTCAGCGTATCGCCTTCGGCATGGCCGCCGCTTTCGGCGAGCGTGTCGGCAAGATTGATCGTGACCGCGGCGTTACTGGCCGAATAATCGACGATGTCCCACCAGACGGCCCCGCCGTCGATGCTGTCGGCGCCCGCCGAGCCGAGGAACAGGTCATCGCCGTCGCCGCCGATCAGCGTGTCGTCGCCCGCGCCGCCGTCCAGCGTGTCGTTGCCCGCGTCGCCCTCGAGAAGATCCGCGCTCGCACCGCCGGTCAGGCTGTCATTCCCGCCCCAGCCCTTGATCAGCATGCCGCTGTCATCGGCCGTGATCGTGTCGTCGCCGAGGTTCGAGCCGTCCACCTGCTCGATCCCGATCAGCACGTCGCCCTGCGCGTCGCCGCCCGTTTCGGCCAGGCCGTTGCTCAGGTCGACATTCACCGCGTCCGCGGAATTGTAGTAGCTGGCGATGTCCCAGATGCCCGCGCTGCCATCCAGCGTGTCGGCGCCCGCGCCGCCTTCCATGTTGGTGAAGTCGTCGGTGCTGTTGCCAACAAGGCTGTCAGTGCCTTCGCCGCCGAAAAGGTAGTTCCGTCCGTCGCCGCCGATCAGCGTATCGGCGCCCGCGCTGCCGGTCACGGTGTCATCGCCGCCCGCCGCGTCGATCGACACGCCGTTGGGATCGGCCGTGGCGTCCACGGAATCGGCCCCATCGGTCAGGATGATCTGCTCGATTTCGGAGAAGGTGAGCGTGCTGATGCCGTCGGAGATCGTCCCGGCCTCGTCGCCGGTGAAGGTGACGGTGACCCCGC
>Ga0008833_1000236_pt1 | contig 74630 bp, 59 predicted proteins | sample HotLakConsoUCCLE_FD_62216 | JGI IMG/M metagenome (GOLD analysis project Ga0008833, IMG submission 62216) | Hypersaline microbial mat communities from Hot Lake, Washington, USA - Hot Lake Consortium UCC-LE | ecosystem: Environmental > Aquatic > Non-marine Saline and Alkaline > Hypersaline >... | reverse complement strand
AGACCCCGCAAAAAACTTGGCTATTTAACCCCCAAAGAAGTATTCTTCGGTGAATCCAACATTGAAAAATTAACCGATGACCCCTAAATGAAAATCGGGCACTTCAAATGTGATTCTGCCGTGGTCCTATTGGCGTCAAAACGTAAGCACCCATACAACTAATAAATTCAAGTATATGGCAATCTGGATACTAACAAGAAAAGCTGCAATTATATGAAAATATAAACTCAAACTGCAAGATTATTAATCATGCTTGCTGGTTGCTTTTTCTGGGCTAACCAAGCTGTATATTTTCACTCACACTATTCTTATGAATATCTAATTAGAATATTCAATCTTGACGGCTTAGTTATTGTATTTTTTGCATTTATGGTTATACAGCCTGCACTTGTAGACTCAATTATTGGCACATCGGCAAATAAAGTGCGTAATAATGCTTTTGTGTACTTTGTAATGAATAAATTTTATTCCGTTATTCTCTATTGGGCTTTTTATTCAATGCCTCACTTACGAACTGAAAGTGTCCATAATGCTTCAGAGTTGATTGTACCAGTTTTCTATTTAAGTGTTTTTTCTGCTATAGTTAATGGCTTTTTTTATTACAAGTGGCCAAACCGTAAATAGATTATAAGCAGGAATTTTGGGGATCTTTTAAGTTTGTATTGAAAAGTTGATTTACAAACTGTTCACTTTCAAATCTGCGTTCTTATAATCAATAGTCTCTTATTAATTATGAATTCGGTGTCATCCAAAAAACCAGTTACTATATGTTGTTAAATATCAAAATTGGGCATAGACCTGTTTATTTTCCATTATGAATAATTCAAATTCTATAACTGATTTCCGTGAAATCGACTATCGAGTACATAGTTTATATTCAATCATCGATGGATTGGAAATAGCCATAATTGGACTTAAAAGTAAAATACATAAAATCGAATGGTATGATGGAGCCTGGCTCAAAGAGGAAGCGGAACCCATCTATGGATTAGCATTTATCGCGTTCCAAAACTATGTAAATGGGACTATCTTTGATCTGACTGGATCTAGTGTTGACAAACATAAATACTATCGGTTGAATCCTTGTTTTGAACATTACTCTCGCTCAAAAATTGAATTAATTGTTGGACTAGCAAATTACTTCAAGCATAGAGACGATGATGGACCATTTAGTCCGGGCACATTTAAAATATTGGATAGTTTTGAACTAAACACTTCAAAAGACGCTGTTATCATTGATTCCTCACCAGTATTTGAAGGCCTTACTATTCTGAACGACAACTGGGACTTATCTGAGATAATTTCCATTGTTAAAGATTGGAGAGCTAACCTTTTAAATGTTACGATTCTTAAAGACAGGTCTTGATCATACTAGAAAAATCAACTAGACCCCCCACCCTTTTCATGCGCCATATCGTCGGATTTCGTATGTTCAGTCAGGCTGCAACGGTCATTGTGTTGTTAACGTTTTCGATAGTCCGATTTTATGAAACTTCAATTTAAAGAGCAGGATTTCCAGGTTCAGGCGGTTAGCGCCGTCGTCGATTGTTTCGCCGGACAAGCTCTTAAAACAAATCGTTTTACGCTCGAACGCAGCCGTGAGCTAATGAAGAAGGCAAAACAAGCCGCTCTCGGCACATCAACGCTTGAATTTGAATCCTCTGTATATGAGGATATCGGCTATCGCAACAGCCCCATTCAATTACACGACAACCAGGTGCTGAAGAACATCCAGACTGTTCAGGAGCAAAACGATATCCATCTGAGTCAATCTATCGAACGCCCCCCTGCCGTCAAACTGGGCTTCAATCTCACCATCGAAATGGAGACGGGTACAGGAAAGACCTATACCTATATCCGTACCATGTACGAACTTCACAAAAGCTACGGATGGAGTAAGTTCATCGTTATTGTGCCGAGTATCGCTATTCGTGAGGGTGTTTATAAGTCGTTTCAGATCACACAGGACCATTTTCAGGAGCTATACGGACACAAGATTAATCCGTTTATATACAACTCCGGTCGACCGCAGGATATCGAGAACTTCGCTTCCGATAGTCGAATCAGTGTGATGATTATCAATACGCAGGCATTCAACGCCAGAGGTGCCGATGCCCGACGTATTTATCAGGAGCTCGATCAATTCGGCTCCCGAAAACCAATTGAAATCATCTCCCAGACGAATCCCATCCTTATTATAGATGAACCGCAGTCCGTGGATGGTGAGCAAACGCTGAAAAGCATGCAGGACTTCAACCCCCTATTTACCCTGCGCTATTCCGCCACCCACAAAGTAGAGTACAACAAGATTTTCCGTCTCGACGCCCTCGACGCCTACAACAAAAAGCTGGTCAAGAAAATCCAGGTGAAGGGAATCAATCTCAAAGGATCAACCGGAACCACAGGCTACCTGTATCTCGAGCAAATTAGTCTCAGCGCGACCAAACCTCCGTATGCCGTCGTTGAATTTGAAAAACGCGTTGGTGACGGCGTTCGCAAGGTCCGACAAAAACTCGGCGAGGGCTCCAATCTTTATGAGCTGTCCGGAAACCTCCCCGTCTACAAGAACCACAGTATCACCGAAATCAACGGCTACTACAATAAAATTGTCGTCAACGGTGAGGATGTCTTTCCTGGGGACATTCTAAACGATAAAGACGAGCACGCCTTCCGCAGGGTTCAGATTCGCGAAACGATTCAGTCCCACCTGCAAAAGGAGAAGCAACTTTTTGCCAAAGGGATTAAGGTACTCTCTTTGTTTTTTATCGATTCGGTGGAAAAATACCGGGTGTATGATGACGAAGGTGAGCCGGAATTGGGCGAATATGCACGCATTTTCGAGGAGGAGTATAACAAGGTCCGCAGTGAATATCTGGATCTTTTCCACCAGGAGTATAACGACTACCTCGTTGATACAGATCCCGGAAAAGTCCACAAGGGCTATATGCCCGACGATTACCTGACGTATCTGAATCGCGATGATGCCGAAAAAGTCCACCAGGGATATTTCTCCATCGATAAGAAAGGTAAAACCGTTGACCCATCCGTCAGACGGGGGCGCGAGGATTCCGACGATATCTCGGCCTACGACCTCATCATGAAGGACAAAGAACGCCTATTGAGTTTCGAAGAACCTATTCGTTTTATCTTTTCCCACTCTGCCCTCAAAGAAGGATGGGATAATCCGAATGTGTTTCAGATCTGTGCCCTGAAAAACGCCGAGAGTGGCAGCCAAATTCGCCGTCGGCAGGAAGTCGGACGTGGCATGCGCCTGTGTGTAAACAAAAACGGAACCCGTCTGGATTTCGAACTGGTTGGCGAGCAGGTGCATGATATCAACAAACTCACCGTAATCGCTTCCGAGAGTTACGAAGCCTTCGCTAAAGGACTCCAAAACGAAATCGCGGCCAGCCTCAAAGATCGTCCGCAGAAGGCCGAGGTGGACTATTTCGTCGGCAAAGTAGTGAAAAACGAACAAGACGAAACCTATCGCCTCACCGATGAGGATGCAAAAAAACTCAACAAGTACCTGTACAAAAACGATATCATCGACGAAGATGATAGAATAACCCCGGTTGGCCGTGAACTAATAGAGCAATACAAGGTACCCGTTCCGGACCACCTCGAGCCCTATAAAGACGCCATTACCAATCTACTTAAATCGGTGTATACTGGCGAAACTTTCAAGCCCGAAAATGAGCGTCAAACCATTGTTCTAAACCCCAACGACAATTTCAAAAAGAAAGAGTTTCAGGCGCTTTGGGAGAAGATCAATTTCAAGACGGTTTATGAGGTGCAATTCGATACCGAAAAGCTGATCAGTCACAGCAAGAACAAAATTAACGAACAGCTGCATATCAGCGACCGCGTTTATGAGGTAAAAACTGGGGAGATGGAGTCCGGCACGAAGTCCGACATGCAGCAAGGTACGCTCATAAAGGAGTCCAGCAGGCAGAATCTAAAGCTCAAAGACGACCTGTACACCAATACGGTTTACGACATCGTGGGTGAAATCGAGCAGCGTACCCACCTCACCCGCAAAACCATCGTGGCCATTCTGAAAGCCATCAAGCCCGACAAATTCGCACTGATTCGTAAGAATCCAGAGGAGTTCATATCCCGATGCAGCAAGCTGATTAATGAGGTCAAAGCAAGTCTCATCATTAACAACATTGTGTATCACAAACTAGATGAGCGTTACGATGCCCATACCGTTTTCACCAACGATAAATATGCCCTGCGAAACTCGGATATCCTGAAAAAACATATCTATAACTACCTCTCGTCGGATTCCAAAATTGAGGCGGACTTTGCCCAGGCTCTGGACAATAGCGTGGAAGTAGTTGTTTATGCCAAGCTTCCCAAGAGCTTTTATATTTCAACCCCGATTGCGAATTACAGTCCGGACTGGGCCATCGTGCTCGACAAAGAGAGTGTTCGACATATCTACTTTATAGCCGAAACCAAAGGCTCCGATTCCGACATGGAATTACGCGAAATTGAAAAGCTGAAAATTCACTGCGCTACCAAACACTTCGAAACCATTTCCGGTGGCGTGGTGAAATTCTCCAAAGTGAGCAACTACGACAAATTACTTGAAATTGTACAACTGAGCTGATTATGGACGACAAACTGGATATGAAAAGCCCTAACCTGGTAAACCAGAACTTCGAAAAGCTGGCAGCACTGTTTCCGAATTGCGTGACGGAAGGTCCTGACGGGAAATCGATTGATTTCGACCTGCTCAGACAGGAATTAAGCGGGGCCGTGGTTGATGGCACCAAAGAACGCTATCGTCTGGAATGGCCCGGTAAGCGGGAGGCCATAGTAACAGCCAACCTACCCACGACCAAAACCTTGCGTCCGGTGAGGGAAGACTCGGTGGATTTCGACAATACCGAGAATATATATATAGAAGGTGACAACCTCGAAGTGCTCAAGCTTCTGCAGGAAAGCTACCTCGGCAAAATCAAGATGATCTATATTGATCCACCCTACAATACGGGGAAGGATTTCGTGTACAAAGACAACTTTGCCAAGGACACGCAGGAAGAGCTCCTTGAAAGCGGGCAGAAAGACGAATACAATCAGCGGTTAGTCGCGAACCCCGAAACCTCAGGCCGCTACCACTCAGACTGGTTGAGTATGATGTATCCGCGTTTGAAATTAGCCCGTAACCTGCTGACCGATGATGGTGTGATTTTTATATCGATTGATGACAACGAGGTACATAACCTGAGAAAGGTTTGCGATGAAATTTTCGGAGACAATAATTTCATCGCAGATATCATTTGGGAAAAAAGATATACAAGAAGTAATGATGCCAAATTAATGGCATCTCTTATTGATCATACCATTTTCTATAGAAAAAGCACTCATCTTGTGTCATTGAGAGAACAACGAACCGAAAAAGCCAACTCTATATACAGTAATCCTGATCAGGATCCGAAGGGTCCGTGGACTAGCGTTTCGTATGTAAGTCAAAGAACCAAAGATCAAAGGCCAAATCTATCTTATTCAATTTATCATCCGTTCAGAAAACAATATGTAAGTCATCCTGTCAATGCTTGGAAATTCAGTCAAAAACAATGCGATATTCATGTGCAAGATGGGAGTCTTTATTGGGGGGCGGACGGAGGACAGAATTACCCTCGACTAAAAAAGTATCTTTCAGAAGTGATAGATAAGGGTATGGTACCAGTTAATCTTTGGAATTACAAAGATACTGGTACAATAGATAATGGTACTAAAGAAGTTGACGCACTTATTGGTAAGGACATATTTAACTACCCTAAACCGATATCATTAATTAGACGTATGTTACAAATGTGCACGACGAAATCTAGTGACATTATTTTGGACTTTTATTCTGGCTCTGCATCTACTGCCCACGCTGTTATGCAAATTAATTCTGAGGATTTTGGCACACGTAAATACTTGATGATTCAACTCCCCGAATCTATCGACGAGAAAAGTGAAGCCTACAAAGCCGGTTACAAAAACATATGTGATATCGGTAAAGAACGTATCCGCCGTGCGGCAAAAAAAATAAAAGAAGAAACGGGAGCCGATATTGACTATGGTTTCAGAGTATTCCGCCTCGACTATAGCAATATGCAGGATGTGTATTATCGTCCGCAGGACTATAAACAGGATACGCTGGATATGTTCGCCGATAATGTGAAACCGGATCGAACAGCAGACGACCTCCTTGCACAAATCATGCTCGACTGGGGACTCCCCCTATCTCTCAAAATTGAACAGGTTACCATTTCCGGCAAGAACGTATTCAAAGTAGCCGGAGACTCTCTTTACGCCTGCTTCGATTCTGATATCGATGAAACCTTTGCTAAGACCATCGCCCTGGACAAACCCCTTCGCATCGTGTTCCGAGACAGCGGATTCAAAGATGATACCGCCAAAACCAACGTCAAACAACTGCTCAAACAGCTTTCACCCGAAACCGAAATGAAAGTAATTTAATCAGTACCTGTTTGTATTATGATTCGAAAAAAGACCATAGATATCCTAACTCAGTAACAGAGCTAAGATTGGTAGATAGTCATGTGATATTCTTATGAAAGACTACAGCGCAAAAGAGCTTTTTGATATTCTGAATAAGCAAGACGAATGCGATTGGATAGAAGCCAAAGGCGGACATGAAAGCTCTCATTCCGTTATGGAAACCGTTTGCGCATTTTCCAATGAGCCTTCACTGGGTGGTGGATATATCGTTTTTGGTGTAGCAGAAGATCCCGATTCCGTTCTTCCGCAATATAAACTCAACCATATTGCCGACCCGGACAAGCTTCAAAAGGACTTTGTTTCTCAGTGCAGCTCCATGTTCAATTTGGCCATCAGACCCAAAGTAACCGTAGAGCGAGTTCAAGGGCGTACCGTTGTGGTGGCCAGAATTGATGAACTTACCCAACGACAAAAGCCGCTTTATTTCAAATCCAGTGGACTCCCTCAGGCTGCTTACAGGCGGATTGGTCCGACCGACCAACGCTGCACCGAAGATGATATGAGCCTGTTCTACTCCGATACTAAAGGATATGAACAATCTCCGGTACCAGGAACATCCCTTGCCGATGTAGATGAAAATGCGTTGAACCGGTATCGAACACTTCGATCTAGGGTGAATCCAACAGCAGAAGAATTAAGCTACTCGGATGAAGAGCTACTCGAAGCACTTGGATGCTTGAGCAAACACAATAAGAAAGAGTTGAATCTGGCGGGTCTGATTATGTTTGGGTCGTCTCAAGCATTGCGCGCGCATTTACCTATGCAGCGCGTCGATTATATCAGGGTACCGGGCAATGAATGGGTTCCGGATCCGGATAATCGATTTACGACCATCGATATGCGGGGTCCGTTAATGACGTTGGTTTACCGCATGGTTGAAGCAGTTAATAATGATCTGCCTAAGGGATTTCTGCTGCCGGAAGGCGAATTACAGGCGGAGTCGGTCGGATTGCCTGTTAAGGCTTTACGGGAGGCCATTGTAAATGCCATTATGCACCGATCCTATCGGGAGCATCGTCCGGTGCAGGTCATTCGGTATGATAACCGCATTGAAATTATCAATCCCGGATTCTCCCTAAAATCAGAAGAAAAGTTAGGTGAACCGGGTAGTGAACTGCGGAATCCGTTTATTGCCACTGTATTTCATGAAACGAATTTGGCCGAGACGAAAGGATCGGGTATTCGCTCTATGCGAAAGCTGATGAAAGAAGCGCAAATGGCCCCTCCTACCTTTGAGTCCGATCGTAGTAACAATCAATTTACATCGCGGTTACTGCTGCATCACATGCTGGATGAATACGATGTTCAATGGCTCTCTCGATTTAGTTCGCTTCAACTCAATGATGGTCAGAAGCTGGCCCTTATTTTTGTGCGTGAAGTTGGGGCTGTAGATAATAAGTCTTATCGTCAGATGGCCGACTGTGATACCCTTCGGGCGAGTCAGGAATTGCGGGTGCTAAAATCCCATGGGTTACTCGCAGCTAAAGGACGGGGAAGAGCAACGTATTATGTTCCTGGGAAACAGTTAATTCATGAAATAAGTACACCACCTCAGGGCCTTAGTACACAACCTCAAGGTCTTAGTACACCACCTCAAGGTCTTAGTACACCACCTCAAGGCCTTAGTACACCACCTCAAGGCCTTAGTACACCACCTCAAGGCCTTAGTACACCACCTTCGGTGATTGTAGAAAAAATTAACAAGCTGAGTAAACGAGAAAATGACCACCAGATAATTCGGGCTATTATCGTGGACTTATGTTCTTATCGCCCTATGAGTATAACTGAACTTTCTGGCTACCTGAATAGAGGAGAAGATTACATTAAGCGTAAATTTTTGCGCGATATGATCGCAAAAGGTGAATTAAAATACACCTACCCTGAAATGATCAACCATCCGAAACAGGCATACACGGTTCCGAAATCAACATGACCGCATGAAACTCATCGATAACGTCAATAGCAGACTGGGAGACGATCTTAAAGTTACCCTCCGAAAGGGAAGCAAACTGAGCATCGCGGCGTCTTCTTTTTCAATATATGCGTATGAGGCCCTGCGCAAAGAACTGGACAAAATCGATGAGTTACGATTCATTTTCACGGCTCCAACGTTTATCGAAGAACATTTCAAAAAAGAGGTACCTAAGTTTTTCATCCCGCATTTGTTCAAGGAAGCCGACCTCTGTGGTGGCGAATTCGAACTTCGTCTAAAAAACCAGCTGAATCAACGGGCTATCGCCAAAGAATGCTCCCGCTGGGTTCGTGAAAAGGCGGTGTTTAAGTCGAATAAGCACCTGGACCGGACTATTCCCGGACTTTTGCATGTACAAAACGATGCCAGCGAATCGTTTGGTTATTCGGGTATCGGTGGTTTCACTACCGCTGACCTGGGTGTTACCCATAAGAAAGGGTTCCCTACACTCATCCAAAAGTCCTCTTTCCCCGACAGTCAAGCCTACCTGGAGTGGTTTAATCAGATTTGGGAGAACGGCGAGGACCTGAGCGAGGTCACGCAGAAGGTGCAGGAGTATTTTCAGACGGCCTACAAGGAGAATAGTCCGGAGTTTATTTATTTCATTACGCTGTACAATATCTTCAATGATTTTCTGGAAGATATCTCTCAGGACAACCTGCCCAACGACAAGATTGGTCTGAAGGATTCGCTCATCTGGAATAAGCTCTATAATTTTCAGAAGGATGCGGTGATCGGCGGCATCAATAAGTTAGAGAAATACAAGGGGTGTATCCTGGCCGATAGTGTCGGACTTGGCAAGACATTTTCGGCCCTCGGCATCATCAAGTACTACGAGATGCGAAATAAGGATGTACTGGTGTTATGTCCGAAGAAGCTGGAGGCGAACTGGAATACGTATCGCTATAACGACAAAAACAACATCCTGGCAACGGACCGGTTTCGGTACGACGTGTTGTTTCACACCGATTTGAGTCGTGATCGCGGAGAAAGTAATGGTCGTAACCTGGAGAACGTCAACTGGGGTAATTACGGGCTGGTCGTGATCGACGAATCACACAATTTCCGGAACAACAACCCCTATTCAGACCGTGAGAATCGATACCAACGCCTGCTGCGAAAGGTGATGAAAGAAGGCATCGAAACCAAGGTCCTCATGCTATCGGCTACGCCGGTTAACAACCGTTTCAATGATCTGAAAAATCAACTGGCTTTGGCCTACGAGGGTGATCCGAACACGATTGATGAAAAACTTGATACCGAAAGCGGCATTGAGCGGATTTTCAGACGGGCACAACAGGCTTTTAATTATTGGAGTCGGTTAGATGCACCGGAAAGAACTACCGAAGCCCTGCTCGAAATGCTGGATTTCGACTTCTTTGAAATGCTAGATTCCCTGACCATTGCCCGATCGCGTAAACATATCACCACCTACTACGATACTACCGACATTGGCAAATTCCCGGAACGCAACAGACCGGTCTCGATTCAGAGTCCGTTAACGGAAGATGGCGGAATTACCTACGTTGAAATCGCCGATCAGCTCACCATGCTGAATATGTCGATTTATACACCACTAAATTACCTACTGCCGAGCAAGGTTGATGCCTATCGTGAATTATATGACAAGCAGACCCGGACTGGAAAGGTCACCTTTTCACAACGAGATAGGGATAATAGTCTCAGGGTTTTAATGAAGGTCAACCTACTCAAGCGGTTGGAGAGCTCTGTTGATTCGTTTCGACTCACGCTTGAAGGTATCATTACCCAAATTGAGGAGGTTATTAAAGCTATTGAAAAAGGCGACAATGGCGATTATGAAGGAATCCAGGCGCGCCTGGAAGATGAAAACTTCGACTGGGAAGCCGACTGGGGCGATGAAGAGCAGGTAATTGGTCGCAAAATCAAAGTGCATATCGCAGATATGGATTCGCGAAAATGGCGTGAAGACCTCAATGATGACCTCGCCATTCTCAATCAAATCTGGAATGAAATTGTAGATATACGGGGCGAAAAAGACGTCAAACTTCAAAAACTCATTCAGCTGATCGATGATAAGATCAATCATCCTTTTAATCCCGATAATCGAAAGGTTATCATTTTCACTGCCTTTGCCGATACGGCAAACTATCTGTATGAGCACATCCACCAGCAATTAAAAAACCGCTATGGAATACATACGGCACTGATAACCGGATCCCGGCGTGTGTGCAGCACGAAATCGATTCCCACCGAACTGAACACCATGCTTACCTGTTTTTCGCCAATATCTAAGGATAAAGAGCTGCTTTATCCGAGGTTAAAAGAAAGTATCGATGTTCTTATAGCCACCGATTGTATTTCAGAGGGGCAGAATTTGCAAGACTGCGACTACCTTATCAATTACGACATTCACTGGAATCCGGTACGGATTATTCAGCGGTTTGGGCGAATCGATCGTATTGGGTCGCGCAATGACACCATCACCTTGGTAAATTTTTGGCCGGATGTTACCCTGGATGCGTACATCAACCTGAAACAGCGTGTTGAAAACAGGATGATGATTACCAATATGGCCAGCACCGGGGATGACAACATTCTGAATACCGAAGAAAAAGACCTGGAGTATCGCAAAATTCAGTTGCAAAAACTGCAGGATGAGGTCATTGATCTGGAAGAACTTCGTGAAGGGGTGAGTATTACCGACCTGGGACTGAATGATTTCCGAATTGATTTATCTAACTATATCAAGATGTACGGGGAATTGGCGAATATTCCGGAAGGATTACATGCCGTGGTTGCCGCTACGGAGAAATTATCGGAGGGCGTGATATTTGTGTTGAAGAATGTTAACTCCAGCGTGAACATCAACAAGTTGAACCGGCTTCACCCCTACTATCTGGTATACATCAAAATGGATGGGGTTCTGCAGCTGGGCCATATAGACTCCAAGAAAATTCTTGATGCCATGCGTATGCTCTGCAAGGGAAAAACGGAACCGATAGCAGCGTTATGTCGTGGTTTGAGCGACGAAACCGACGAATATCATAAAATGGATGCGTACTCGGAGCTCTTAAAGCAGAGTATCAGTTCCATTTTGCGCACCGAAGAAGAAAAAGAGGTACATAGTTTGTTCCGTTCGGGCGGCACAACCACCTTGCGTGAGAAATTCAAAGGCATTGAAGATTTTAAACTGATTTCATTCTTGATTGTTCGGTAGATGGAGCTTTTCACACTACCACATAGCACCCGTGTGAACAGGGTTATTCCCAAAAACAGCTTCGATGCATACACAACCAATAAGCAGAAAAAGCAGTTTACGGAGCTCATTGCACGGATAACCTGGTTGCATAAAATCTCATCAGAGACCGTCAACCTGGAATCGCGGGAAATTCAGGAAATCCAGGTATTTCGGGTTGAATTGAAAGTGAATGAAGATATCTCGACCCTGCTGGAAGTTATGGATCGGGCTATCCCCTATCATATCGTATTTCAGGTACAGCACGAAGGTGGCGTCTATCTGTCCACCACTGTGAAGCACCCCCATCCCGTAAATGAAGACAAAGCGGTACTAGACTGGACATTTACATCAGCACTGTTTCAGCTCGCAGATGAATGTCCGTACCAGTTTCGGCTAAAGCGCAGCATTGATGACGTTCACACTGACTTCTGTAAACAGTTAGCGGGAAGATCGGAAGAACGTGACGGGGTCAGTTTAGACGAGGTAATTGAGCAGCAGCGTAAGGTAGCCATTCTCACCAAAGAGGCCGAAAAGCTTAGGTCAGCGATTAGCCGGAGCAAACAATTCAACCACAAAGTAGCGCTAAACCTGCGATTGAAGGACGTTGAGAAAGAGCTGAGTGGAGATTAAATACCGATTATTTCGGTTACTCAATGATAAATACGCCATCATTTCAAAAATATATCAGTTCATTAATCGGTCGAATTTTTAGTACCGAATAGCTACTTTCAAGAAGTAATCAAGATTCACATCAATCTATAGGCTTTCACCAGCCGTATTTTATCAAGTGGAGATACATGAAGATGCATAAAGAAATTAAACGACTTGCAGATCAGGTTCTAGAGCAAGTTCAAGGGGAGAAGAAAATGAGGCCTGAGCAAAATGCTATTATGTGTGCTGAGGCTAATTACAGAGGTCAGTCGAAAATATTCTGGATGTATAATCAACCACTTCGGAGGCAAACAAAATTTCTGAAAGGTATGACGGGATCAGTTGTTGGTGTAGCCTTACCAAATGAAGTCCTACAGCGATTTACGCAAGATGGAAACCATTTTGCATTGTGTAAAAATGAAAAGCTCGGCGGAGAGATTATAAAAAACGGATTTACTCCATTTACCTATACAGCTCCAGCAGGCACCTTTGCAGTTGAAGTCAGGAGTATGACTGACTACCACCCAAATACAAGATCGGGTCAGATTGATGCTATTGATGGAAAAATTCGAATAAAAGGAGTACCAGACATACGATTTAGTTCGCTTCGTAAAAAACTAGAAACCCTTGAGCAAGAGCTTGCGAAGCTGGAAATGCAAGATGAGCTAGCCAATAAGTCGCTTGCAGATGAGGCCGAAAGATTAAGAGCAAAAATTCAACGTCTTGAGGAAGAAATAGCAACACAGGATGCTTTACAGCAGCGCTACATACGTGAGTCTACTGAGCTTAGAATGCAGCCAATTTTAGATTCCGAACAGGAAACGGTAAAGCGTTCTAAGGTTCTCGATGGTCATTTAATAATTGACGGTGGACCGGGTACTGGCAAAACCACTACACTGATTCAGCGAATTAATTTTTTAACGGCTAGTACAATTGGTGAATATCGAAGCGATTTAACCGCTGATGATTTATCAGATCTTGAAGGCAACTGGAGATTTTTTAGTCCATCGCGGCTATTAAGGGCTTTTCTGCGAAATAGTATGGCTGAAGAAGGGCTGACTAGTTCAGATGCCAATACGAAGGTATGGCATGATTACCTGGATGAAGTGTTTAAATACTATCGTTTGTTTGATTCAAATGCACAGGGCCCTTTTGTTAAAGCTAGAAGATTTAACGAACCTGTCATTCCAAATGAAGCATCTGTCCTTCTGGATTTATACCAATCAATTGAATCAGCACTTTTAGATGATATAAAGAATCAGCTCAATCGCACGCTGGATTTAAATACCGATGGTCTTGCCTGGAGTACCCAGGCTGAAGAAATGAAAAAACAAGTCAAAAGAGCACTCACTAAAGATTCCATTACGAACCTGATACAAGATTTTGAGGATTGGAAATCTCAATACCGCGAAAGAGTTACAGAAAACGCAAAAAGTGTCACAAACACCTTAAATGAGTTATCATCACGGGCTCAAGTCATCGCCATCAATAAAAATCCTGAGTTGGTTGATACTATTTCGAAATACCTTCTTGAGAGATATGAAAAGAGGAACGAACGAGATGAAGATTCATTAGATCTCGAAGAGGTAGACGAAAACAACGAGCTCGAATTAAGGATATATAATCCTGATTTAGAACTCGCGAAATTTTTCAGAAACTTCACAACAGAAATTGCGCTTGCCAGTCTAAAAAAGGGAGTAAGAAGGTCTGAGCAATTTCGACAGTGGCATGAAAAGTTGTCACCTGTATATGAGAGTTTAGATGTCAAAAAGGTCGCGGAGCAGCTTTATTTCAGAAAATTCACCTCAATTTTCATCAACGGTTCAGGTCGTTCAATTTTTAACCGTATTCCATCCGTCTACAAGAAGAACAGGCCTAATTTGGCTCAAATACTTGAAAATAATGGCCTTATGTCGGAAAAATTCTCAAGGTTAGTTAAAGATGAAAGAAGTCGACTTCATGTTGATGAAATGAACTTAATTCTCTGGTTTATCAATGGGACAATCAAAGAAGTATGGAAAAACTCATTGAGTGTTTTCAAAAAGATTGACCACATATATGTAAATGCATGGACTCAGGAGCAAAAGTACGTGTTAGCCATTGATGAGGCCTCCGATTTTTCTCTAGTAGAAATAGCTGCCATCAGTTCTTTTTCAAATCCAAAATTTAACTCAGTGACACTATCCGGTGATTTGATGCAAAGAATGACCGATACAGGTCTTACGGACTGGAATCAGTTACAGGGTTTATTCCCAAATATGGGACAAGGTCGTTTGACTGTATCATACCGGCAGTCACCAATGTTACTTGGCTTAGCTAGCCAGCTATACAAAAACGTTACTGGAAATAACCCCGAGTTCCGTTCCTATCTGCCGGAATCTAAAGGTGAACCAGAGCCGTCTATCGGCAGGTACGAAACAACTAGCGCTGTAATTAACTGGCTTGAAAAGCAGATATTGAAAGTTTACTCCATGTATAGTGGCAAAATACCATCTGTGGCAATATTCGCTGAAAGTGATGACGCGGTAGATACAATAAGCAAGGAATTAGCTGATTCTGACACGTTGAATGATATAGGTATCACTGTTAGAGGTAGTCGTAGCGATGCGGAAATCATTTCTGATACGCAAGTATGTGTTTATAACATAAAAACTATAAAGGGCCTGGAATTTGAGGCTGTATTCTTCGTCAATCTTGATTGCATAGATGTTGAGGACGATAATCTTCTCCAGAAATACCTCTATGTGGGGCTATCAAGAGCATCTTACTACCTGGGAATTACCTACAAGGATAAGATACCCGATAGCGTCAGTTTTTTGATGGAAAGATTAGATGAAGGCTAAAACTCATAACGGAAATCACAATTTGTGAACAACCTAAACGTGAAACAAACAGTCTATGGCTACTTATGAACATATCATTGTAGAAGTATTTCTACCAGAAAATGCAGAGCATACCTCTGCTAATCGACGAATTCGCCCTGTTAAGGGTCAGAAGTATCCACAAAATTTGCGGGTAGAGTGTGACAGATCCTTTCGCGAAGATTATCCACTTGGAACAAAATTTCGGATGCAAGTCAAATTGGTCGAAGGAAAGGAACGCTCGCCTTTTTTGTACTCGCATTACAAGTGGAAGCCAGAGCTGATAGAGCAGTAGATTTATTGCTCTTCTACAACATTGCAGATTTCCAACCCTTAGTAATCATTAAGAGGGGCGATTCAACGCGCTGCAGATAGGGTTCAGTTCGATTTGGTACATGAACTGCGTACTTGGGCTTCAATCCCCTCTGGTTAGCTTCACATCTTTACCGTACTCGAGTCCAGTTAGTTTGCAGATGTTTTTGATCAGGGTCACTATCCTATCGTGACTGTAGTTGGTAGCCATGTACCAGCCATTGTCCAGTCGGACGTTCAAATCTCGTAAATGCGGGGCACTGGAGTACAAATCCGACGGATTCTGTGCCAGTAACCTCCGACTCTTCGACTTCAGCGAGGGATGCGTAGCCAGCTGAAAAACCATGTCAGGTTTAATTTCAAATATTTGGTTGAGAAGCAAGATTAATGCGTTGCGGGATGTTTTCAATGCAATCACCTCCCCTTTCAGATGGAGTTTAATGGTACCCCTGGATGGTTCTGATGTTGGCCCGGGCTTCGGTGGTTGAATCGGAAAAGACCCGGGTTTCGGAACGGTTTTAGGACTGGCCGTTGATTTCATTAGCTCTTCCACCAGAAGCATCTGGGTGTAGCTTTCTATGGAAACAGCATTTTGGATAGCTAACTCAGACAGTACATTATACGTCCGGTCATCCAGAAGTAAGGTTAATTTTTTCATGATGCTATTTTAAAACAGTGATATAGGTTCCATCTTCAGACTGAACAATCTGGGTGTTTTTGTTTTTATCGAGCAGCCGGATGAGTCGCTTTAAGTCCGCCTGAATCAAATCAACATCTTTTTTTGAAAGCCGAATTGCGACTCTTCTGGCAATATTTTTTGACTCAACACCGAAGGTGGTTATCAGTCTGAAAGACTCCTTATCGATGCCACGTTGTTTTGCTCTACATTCAAAGTGTCTGGAAATCATCTCATCCCTCCAGTTTCGGTATTGTTGTGGGTTGAAGGTTGCCAATTGTCTCGTTTAAGTAGCCGATTGCCATCATGATGCTATCCAGCGGTTCTTCATTTTCAAGCAGGTCCGGCATCATTTCTTTGGTTTTCTGATACAGATCACCAAGTTGATTCTCAATGGCCTCAGCATCTTTAAGCAGTATGGCTTTTTGCTGATTCTCTTTCTCTGTCACGACTTGAAAAAGTATCGACGCTCCACGAATCAGGTTAATAAGTATCGTGGTTCTGTCACTTTTATATTTTCGTTTGACCAGGTCAATTTTGTCTATCACGCTTTCTTTGAGCACAATACTGTGCTTTTTCAACGCTTCGTGCTTCGACTTCACACTGAAAACGAAGTCGAAATCAGGTTCGGTTAAAACACCGGTACCAAATTCAATGACCTCACTTTGCGATAGCTGCATCGCCTCAGCCAACGCTTTTAGCTGGTTGATGTAGTTCACAGGGAGGTTGAATGTTGTTCTCTTATTCATAGAAGGATATATTACTTGTATATACTTTTGTTACTGGTAGTAATATAATGAGAGAATGTGCATTTCACAAATAAATATTACTTAGTTGAATATTTTTGCACACATGTAATATGGGATGCCCATAGAGATATCCAGCATCAAAGAGCTGCTCCACGCACCAACCGCAGCTATGCTGTCTGCAATCTCTCCAATCGGATCAGACGTTATTCATCCTTAATAATAAAAGGAGCGTCATCACCGGTATTGGCCTCTTTCCTTACCACATACTCCTCCAGAGATGACGCCAGGACTGAACTGTAATGCTGTATCTCCTCCCTGTCAAATAGTCGAATTGAAGATGGCTTGAAACCCATCCTACAGGCGTCTGATATATCCTTTAGATTAGCACCGAGATAGGTAAATGACCACAGACCAGTATCTTCGAGGGACCCGATCATTGTGCGAATTTGTTCATACGTAAATACTGACGATGCGTTCTCGTATCCATCGGTTATTACCACAACAACTACTGAGGCTTCAGCACGATGTACCTGGTTTTGAACTTTACACTCTAGTCCGATTACCGTTTTACCAATGGCGTCCAGCAAGGCCGTCAACCCGCTTGGCTGATACTCCTGAGCTGTTAATGGCTGAAGGTTATGAATGTCCTCATAGAAATAGAGGTGCTCTATTTGCTCATTGAACAGTGTTATACCCGTCAGAATTTTCTGTCCGGCTGACCGGTCGGTCAATGCTTTTATAGCTTGCAGCTGCTCTTTAACGGTTGATAGGGTTACATCCACCGAATCATGCATGGACCCGGACTTATCGATAATCAGGTGGTAGTAAGTCGTAGTGTTGGTAGTCGAATTCTTCATAATGGTACGTTTGGGTTTGGGTTTACCCAATAGTACCTGATGTAATTTCAATTGTCGACTTTGACAAGCTTGTTAACACCAGCTGCTGCTTTTGATCAATTCGACTGGCAGCGGTATGCTGTACCGACCATCTTTTCGGGTTATCAGGTAGTGAACACTTCGCTCCGGCAGATACAGGATTGATTTCAACTTCGCATTGATCCGAGAGATTTTTTCGTTCAATGAGTTGTCCAATGGGTTAACTAGTTTGTTAATAACGGGCATCGCATCCTCATGATCGATATTTCGAATTCTCCTATATATAAGGAGTAATTCACTTTTGAAGTCGCTCATCTCGGTAAGGCTAATACCTTCCGGATGCTGCAAGTAAAAGATATACAGCGATTTTTCAATCGGTGAAAGTTTTACTCGCAGCTCATGGTAGGCCGGGAAACTGAGTCCCCCACTATCATCAACGATTAGCGGAGATGGCGTTTGATTTGCCAAGGGTAGTTTCAGGAACTGACTCTCCCTTCTGATTTTTTCCAATGCAATAGTTGCATGGTACAGTAGTTCGTAGCTCAGGCCGTTGTTCGTCATCACGGTAATGCAATCGGAACACACATCCGCTGTTCTCATTTTTATATGGACATCGGATTTTTCCTCACAAAAATCATTGATACAACCCCGAGGCGTTGCATGAAGAAACCGGGTGGTTTCCTTGAGGCTACCGAAGCCTCTTAATTGAAGGATAATAGTCCATATATGGTAGGCTATGGGGTACCAGACCGGTGCGTGAATAAAATGTTCCCAATCGGAAGTTTGTACAAACCCATCTGGCGTGGGTCGACTTCTGAAGCTGGAAAACCAATTGTATTCATTTCCTTTTGGGGTAAGAAGAATAGCAAGGTCGGTTGGTGGAATATCCTCCTTGCGGCGCTGCAGCTGGATATCGGACAAAATATCTTGCCAGGCTATTCGCTTTCGTGGGAGTGGTTCGCAGTAGTGCATAATTAGATTTGAATTGAGAGAATATTCTAACCAAGGCAGAATTTTCTCATCAACCGTCCGGGCTTTACCTGGCTGTGAAAGTCCCTCAAGCAGTTCATAATCCTCAACAATGACCCCATGCATACGAAAGGTAACGCAGGTATTGTCTATCAATAGCTGCTCCAGCCCGTGTTGAAGCTCTTCGATTTGATCATCTTCCCCATCAAATAACAGATGCACAACGTCTGCTGCCATAATGCCGTGGTCTCCTTATTGATTAGAACCTAATTATAAGACTCTCCCTTGGAAAATCTCACTCACCCGTAAATGAGCTCTTAATCCATATAGTATGAGTCCGGGATAATCCCTTTTCAGTATCCAGGAAGCGTTTCATAACGCTAGCATATACGATTCCCATAACCGCCGTTTAAACGGCGTATGAGCCGTTTTTATGTGTATATAAATGCAAATCGATGTCAGTAGGTGTTTTTAAATGCTTTTAATTGGCATAAAATGCTCAAAAAGGTACTAAACTGCTATAAAAAGTAATAAATAGGCATAAACTCTCAATTAAAAAGGAGGCTTTGGAGGCCTCCTTTTTTTGTGTTTTGAATAACTATAATCGGCGTTAACCCGCCGAGTGAAGCAATTCGCACGTCAGTAAATACTGATTACAGCATCTCCAGAACGTCGCGATATTGCAGTACACTGGTGTGATCGTAAAACTTTTGGGTGATGACAATCGTGGTGTGTCCCAAAATTTTACTCACTTTGTGCATTTCCGCTCCACGTTCCAGCGATCGGGTTGCCATCGTGTGTCGCAGACAGTGAAATTTCAACTCTTTGGGTATTCCGGCCTTTTCACGAGCCTTTTTATATAGAGTGTTTAACCCACTGTTGTGAAAACGACCCCAGCCCCGCTCCTTCTGGAACACCGGACAATCACAATCTGGCAGATCTTTGTAGAAGTTTGGATGCAGCACACGCTTGTCCTGTAGTAGTATATAGCATTGGTCCAAAACTTCCATGGCCTTAACGCTTAGCGGAACAATCCGCCGACGATTCCCCTTGGTCAGATGTGCCGGTAGTTCAACGGCTCGGGTTTCCCGATTCACCATACCCCAGGTAAGCGTACAAATCTCCCCGGCCCGCATTCCTGTCAAATAGGCAAACTTGATTAAGAGTTCAGCAACTGTGCCCTTGGCAGCATGAACAAGTCGCTCATACTCATCGTTGGTAAACGCCCGCCGGGTAGAGGGCTCCTTGAATAGCATATCCTCCCCCATATACGGTGAGCGCATCAGGTATCCCCATTTGTGCGCTTTCATAAACACGGTTTTAACCGATCGCAGCTCCACATCAATCGTTGATTTTGTCACCTTGGACGTGTCCAGCCGGTAGTTTTTATACCGCTCCATTTGTTGATAGGTATATTGTTTCAGCGGGCGGTCTCCCACCACCTCAATCCAGCGCTGCATGGATTTTTGCATGCGCACCACAGACCCTTTGCGACGATTGGTGGCCAGGTAGGGAATGTAGACCTCGTCGAAGAATTTTGACAATTTGTATCTCGACCTGAATGCCAGTGACTCTTCCTTAAAGGTCTTGTAGTAGTTACGAACGAGTTTCTTGGCAGCCCGCTCTGCTTTTTCTCGTGCCTGGGCGGCAACCTCCTTCGTATGCCGCTTAGGATAGCTGACTTTCAGCGACTTGGTTACCTTGTTTGCGTTCTCATCCAAAAAGACGACGTACAACCAATAGCGATCAGCGCGGAGGTAGGGATAAATTTTGTATTGCATAGATAGCTCCATCATAGTTTTGTGAACTATGTTAAATCTATGGCCATACGGAAGAGCGGGTTTGGGAATTGCTAATATAGTCTTCCCAATTGATAGAAAAGTACGCTTATGTCCGAAATTTTTGCTCAAAAAAGGGCGTTTTTGAGCATTTTAAGGGGGTTTTGATAGGCGGGGACTAATTTTTAAGTCCATCGTGTCTACCAATTCCACCACGGCGGCACGTCGTAAGTTCTATACTATCAATGGGTTGCACTATCTTTTAATACGCAATGCCGACCTTACACTGTTGCGTACATCTGCACGCTGTGTATGCTGTTTCAACAAGCATCTTTAATAGTTCAATAGCACCGCAAAATACACATAATTCCAAATCGGATACAACGAAAAGATCAGCCCCGACTTGAAATATGAAATGGGCAGTAGATCAAATGCCTGCCTTTTTCCCTTCCATCCCAGATTCCGAAATGCATCAGTACGTTCCACTTCATCGGGATCTCCAAGTACACCCCCACCTTCAAGATAACCCGCATAACGGATTAGTTTACTGTTCCAGAACCTGATTGACTCCCCGGTTTGTGGGTTTTGTGGCGCAATAACACAGATAGCAGGTTTGGTTGTGCCAAAACACGCAGAATAAGCTACCCGTGCTGATCTCACAGACCCGTGACGCGCACGTACGGACGCTGATGTTTACCCCGACGCGCCGGACGAAGGCAATAAAAAAAGTCCCGGCCGGGGTTAACCGACAGGGACTTAAAACCGGAATAAGAAAAGTTACTTTTTCTTGTCTTTGTAGAAATAAATCTTACTGTTCACAGCGTCTTTACCACTTTTAATTTTGGCATTGTTTTCACGATTGTAGGTGTAGACAATATTACGCATGGAGTTGAGTTCTTTGTCGCTGGTATAGGCTACTTCTAAAGCTTCTCCACCGGGTACAAGCTGATTGAGTGCCTCAATTAGTGGTCTGAACTTGGATGTAGACTTTTTGGTAACTTTGACGTCGTTACGCGATACGAATTTTATTTTCATATTGTGTAGAAGATTGGTGATAATTCAGTAAAGTGACTGTTTTTTTCTTTCCTCGGCTAACTAAACTATTACTAATATACATAAATGTATACTAAAATAAACATCGTTTTATCACATTTAAAAAACTTCCTTTTTTATCGTCAATTATTTTTTTCCGACAGGTAACAGTTTCATTAGTCTTACTATAAAATGTATTATCAACGCATCCAGCCTTACATTGCTTTCATACGCAAATACTTCCCTCAGCATCCAAATTTACAGAATATGGGCCTTTTTGCAGATGAAAATCCCGACACAATCCGTGCAGATTTCAGGTCTTGGTGCGGACGTGATATCAAGGAGTTTATTCAACATTTAACATTCATCCTGGCACGTGTACACCGAAGAACCCCATCTGATACCTATAGTTTTCCGGACTACCAGCCCGCAATTTTTCTGCACTCAACGCCTGTCATAACGCATCTTCACATATTGTGGACGGACACCGTGTTTGGTCGCATGCTGCTGGCCGCTACCGACCATGGACTTGCTGCTGTTCTATTCGATAACGAGGATGACACCCCTATTACTACACCCGAAAAACATGCACAACATTTACTCAAAACACGCTTCCCCAAAGCGAAATGCAGCATGATTTTAAATCAGCACATTTCAGATGCCCTGGCCTTTTTTTCCGGCGATGCCACCGTTAATCTCCATTTACATGTAAACACTACGGCGTTCCGAGTGCAGGTCTACGAGGCTTTGATAAAAATTCCGCCTGCACAGCTGCGCACGTATACTGAGACAGCACGCTTCATCGGACGACCTCGTGCTGTTCGGGCTGTAGGGAATGCCGTAGCGTCGAACCCGATTTCCCTGATTATACCCTGCCACCGTATTGTACCCGCCTCGGGCGGATTCGGGAACTACTTCTGGGGCTCAGAACGCAAAATGGCCCTGCTTGGTTGGGAAGCCATTGCCGAAAACCGTTATATTGCAACTGCGATTCAGGAAACCACCACCAAAAACACACCTCTATGAAAAAAATATTCGGAATTATACTGTTGATCGGGCTGGTTACAGCCACCGATGCCCTGGCCCAGACCGCATTGGGATTGTCGTACGAACGGCGTAACGAAGCGCCAACCAACGGCTTCGGGATTCAGCTGGAACGCGGTATCCTGGGCAGTATCCCTGTAGTGGATGTGCGTGCTCGTATCCATGGCAGCTTCTTCACCGAAGCCGCTGAGCTCAATCAGGATGCCATCCAGAACTCACTGACCGGACTGGTTGACGGAACGGCGCAGTCCTATGATTTTGGCGCCGCTGTAATCGGTGGTGTTGGTCTGGGACTCTTTCGCCCTTACGCCGGACTGGGCGTGGGTATGGAAAACTGGGAGTTCGAAGACTATGAAAACAGCACGCATTACTATTATGGACTGGCCGGAATTGCCATAACCCCCATTCCTTTTGTCAAACCGTATCTGGAGTTCCGCTTCTCCTCTTATGATGACCTGAGTGAAGCCCGGCAGGAAATCGGCGAAGGCAATGCCCGTGTTCACCTGGGCGTAACCATAGGGTTCTGATACCCGCCGTCACATTCCCGGTACCGCATAAAAAAAGGCATCCCTGCACGACGGCGGGGATGCCTTTTTTGTATTTCATTCTGAGTCAGCACGCGCTACACCTGCATAGTGCGCACCAGACCATGCATTCCAGAGCAGGGCTACGGGTTCCACGGATAAGCCTGAGCTGCAGCCAATCCACGTCCCATTCAGTCTTCCAGACTGTATTTGCGAAGTCCGAGGGTCAACAAAACCGCCATCAGTGTGGTGAGCAGGGCAGATATCAGGCAGAACTGACAGAACGCATTAATGACAACAGCCTGCAGATAAATGAGCCATAGGGTAAAAATAAATCCGCCGCCGACTATAAGCGTTGATGCCTTCAGAAAAAGGCGGTTATCAGTCTGATAGTACAGCACAGCGCTGAACAAAACGCTCAGATAATATAAGACGCCCAGATATGCCAGAGGAATGCCCAGCAAATAGGCATATTCACTGCTGAGAACCGCATCGCAACCCGTTATGACCGAGCAACCAACGTCGCTGCCCTGATAGTGCATCAACGACAGATAGAAGGCATCGGCGAAGCCCAGCAATGCCAGAAGGCCCACCAAAGGCAACCAAATTCCGGACATGCTGTTTACTCCAGTTCAGCCAGTTTCTGTTCGATCAATGCCTTGAAACCCGCTGCATTAGAGGGAGTTTCCGTGTACTCGCCGTTGAAAAAGAAGGAAGGGACGGCGCGGATATTAAGTTCAATCCCCAGATTGTACTGCTGTTCAATACGGGCGAGGATGGCCTCATCACGAACATCACGCATAAACTGTTCATCGTCCAGTCCCAATTCCCGGGCGTAGGTCAGAAAAGCGGAGCTGGCCATACCGCGCGACCATGCCTGCTGATTACGCATAATCAAATCGTGCATTTCCCAAAACTTACCCTGTCGACCAGCTGCCTCGGAAGCACTCGCAGCCATTACGGCAAACTGGTGGGTATTGACCAGCGGGAAATGGTGCCACACGAAGTAGACATCGTCTTCATACTCCTCCATGACTTCTTTGATAATGGGATGATAAAATCCGCAGGCACCGCACTGATAATCGCCGAATTCAACAATCCTGAGTTTAGCGTCCGGATTACCGATACCCCATTCATCGGGTATGGAGGTGTCTGCCGTTAGCGTTCCGGTAGATGCCGTATTTTCGGTTGCATTACCGGTTACATACCAGATACTTCCGGCAATGACAACCAGCACGGCCAGCAGTCCGGCCCAGATTAATCCCCCCGATTTCTTTGTTGCTTCAGCCTGGCGTTGTTTTTTACTTGCCATAAAATTGAATGTAGTGTAAGTGAAAAAGTGAATTGACAGTGTGGCAAATTACCACCATTAACCCACTTTTTCTGTAATATTTCGTTAGCTGAGCTTATTTTGCCCAGCTGCTTACATCATTATACACTTCCACAAATTCCAGCGACTCCCCTCCGCGGGCCAGGGCGACCTCGTACTGTGCGGGGGCATCGCTGTTGCGGCCAATGAGCAACGAAGCCAGCTTATTGACCAATTGAGTTTGAATAAGTCGTTTGAGCGGCCGGGCCCCGAAGCTGGGATCATACCCGCGTTCAGCCAGCCAGTCTTTGACCAGCTGGGGTACATGCAGGGTTATATGCTGACGGGCAAGCATGGCATAAACGCGTTCCAGCTGGATATCCACCACATGACGAAGATGCTCCCTTCCCAGCGGATGGAACACTATTACATCATCAATCCGGTTGAGAAACTCCGGTCGTATCGCCTGCTTGAGCTGCTCGTAAAGCGCTGTCTGCAATCGGTCATAGGCTGCATCGTTCATCTGACCGCCGGTCTCCTCGATTTTCTGTTGAATCAGGTGAGAACCGATGTTGGAGGTCATAATGATGATGGTATTCTTGAAATTCACCGTCACACCTTTGTTATCGGTGAGGCGACCATCGTCAAGTACCTGCAACAAGACATTAAACACGTCCGGGTGCGCTTTTTCGATTTCATCGAGGAGGACTACCGAGTAGGGACGACGGCGAACCGCCTCCGTGAGCTGACCTCCTTCGTCGTACCCTACGTAACCCGGAGGGGCACCAACGAGACGACTCACGCTGTGGCGTTCCATGTACTCACTCATGTCGATGCGGACCATCGCGTTTTCATCATTGAACAAGAAACTGGCCAGGGTCCGGGCAAGTTCGGTCTTTCCCACACCGGTTGAGCCCATAAAAATAAACGAGCCGATGGGCCGGTCTTCATCCTGCAGTCCGGCGCGTGAACGTCGTACGGCATTGGATACCGCCTCAATGGCCTTATCCTGCCCGACCACCCGTTTATGGAGTTCTTCTTCGAGCAGGAGGAGTTTCTGACGTTCACCCTGAAGCATTTTTTTGACGGGTATGCCGGTCCAGCGCGATACAATATCAGCGATTTCATCGGCATATACTTCCTCTTTGAGCATGGCATCATTGCCCTGCATTTCAATGAGTTTCCGCTGGGTTTCGGCCAGATCTTTTTCCAGTTTGTTGATGGTACCGTAACGCAGTTCGGCTACTTTTTCATAGTTCCCCTGGCGCTCAGCCTTATCGGCCTGGTTTCGGGCCGTTTCGATGGCCTGTTTCATGCCCTGAATATCCTGTATGAGCTCCTTCTCGCGCGACCATCGTGTGGACAATGTGGTATACTGCTCCTGCAGGTCGGCCAGATCACGGTTAATCTGGTCGGTCTTGCCCGTATCTTTTTCCCGCTTAAGTGCTTCACGCTCGATTTCAAGCTGGCGTATCTGCCGGTCAATCTGATCGAGTTCTTCAGGCATGGAATCGATTTGAATCCGCAACCGGGAGGCGGCCTCGTCAATCAGGTCGATGGCTTTATCGGGCAGGAAGCGGTCGCTGATGTAGCGGTGCGAGAGCTCGGCGGCGGCGATGATAGCCTCATCGGCTATACGGACCCCGTGATGCAGTTCATAGCGTTCCTTGAGTCCGCGAAGGATGGAAACCGTGTCTTCCATGGTAGGTTCGCCAACCACAACGGTCTGCAACCTGCGCTCCAGTGCCTTGTCTTTTTCTATGAATTTCCGGTATTCACTCAGGGTGGTTGCCCCGATGGCATGAAGCTCACCACGGGCCAGGGCGGGCTTGAGAATATTGGCAGCGTCCATGGCCCCCTCTGCCGCACCGGCACCAACAAGGGTGTGAATTTCGTCGATAAACAGAATCAGTTCTCCGTCTGAGTCGGTTACTTCTTTAATGACGGCTTTCAGACGATCTTCGAATTCGCCCCGGTACTTGGCGCCGGCCACCAGCGCACCCATATCCAAAGCAACGATCCGTTTGGTTTTGAGCCCTTCCGGAACATCGCCTTTGACGATACGCAGGGCGAGGCCTTCGGCGATGGCGGTCTTGCCTACGCCGGGTTCTCCGATGAGGACCGGGTTGTTTTTACTGCGGCGCGACAGGATCTGCATAACACGGCGTATCTCCTGATCACGACCGATGACCGGATCCAGTTTGTTTTTCTCAGCGAGTTCGTTGAGGTCGCGGGCATAACGTTTGAGTGACTGATAACGGCCTTCAGCATTGGGATCGTCCACCGTCTGATTCCCTCGTACATCCTTAACTACCCGCGCAATGCTGTCTGCAGTCACGCCAAATTCTTTGAGTAGTCGGGATGCTTCACCGGCAGTTTCATAAATTGCCATGAGCAGATGCTCGGAGCTCACATACTCATCGCCCATCTCGCCCGCCTTTTTCAGGGCCGCATCCATAACCGCTTTCATGGAGTTCGACAGATACTGCCCGCTTACGGCAGCACCCTGAACAACGGGAAGCTTCTTGATAACACCGTCCAGTTCATCGCGCAGGCGACTAACCGACACCTCCGATTTTTTCAGGATGGTTTCTGTGATACCACCCGTGTCCGAGATCATAACATAGAGCAGATGAACTGCTTCCAGGGCCTGATGATTTCGTGATGCGGCCAGCTCAAGGGCTTGCTGAACCGCTTCTTGTGCTTTTAGGGTAAATTTATTCAGATTCATGGCACGTATTGCTAATATTCCATTTTTTGGGCCGTGGCAGTGAAGGTCGGCCTGTTGTTTCACTAGGGTACGTGGCATAAACTGTACCAATTACGGTTAACCGACAATCTGTCATAGGAGGCGCCATGCATACCGGCTTTTTGGCAGATTCGACTCCCGATATGGCACCCTTGTCTGGTGCTTATGAAGGATTAATTCAAGTTGTAAATACAAGTTAAGCCTGATCGTGTGTTTCAGGGGAATGTCGTACATTTGTATCTGAAAATTGAGCGCTTTTTCTGCGCTTGACAGCCGGGCAGTCTGTTCGTTTATCGCAACATCAAACCTGCCGACTGAGATTTATTTTATCCGATATAAATGCAGGCTGCGATGCCTGCAGATACAGAAAAGTTGCCGATTTCAAGTAATTCATATTTAGCAAACGTCCTATGAAGCTTTTTTTTGTAATTCTGAGTGTTTTTATTGTGGTAGCCTGCGGATCAGATCCGGCTGAGCGCGACGAGGGCACCCCTATTCAGTCGCGTGCCATTGAAACCATGAATGCCCGGGAGGCCCAGCTCCTGGGACTTGACAAGACCACAACCGGTGATGAGCGGGCCTGGGCGGGTCCGCGTGTGTATACCATGGATGAGGCCCAGTCTCTGGCAGCATCGGACGGGAAGAAAATCCTGCTGGATGTATATACCGTCTGGTGTGGGTACTGCCGAAAAATGGCCGCAGAAACCTATCCGAATCAGGCTGTACGCTCCGAAGTCGACGCTCACTTTTATACGGTCCGACTCGATGCCGAGAGTGATGAACGCATTGTCTTCAACGGAGAATCGGTTGCCATGAAAGACCTTGCAACCGAGCTTGGGGTTTCTTCCTTCCCGACAACCGTATTCATCAGTGCAGAAGGGCAGCCTATTGGGTTGCAACCCGGATTTATGGATGCCACCATGTTTTCCAGCCTTCTCGGCTTCGTAGGTTCAGATGCCTATCGAAATCAAACGTTTGAAGCCTACGTGCAGAATCGAAACTAAATTTCGATGCACTCATCCAGGCTATTCCACCTCCAACTCGTCTCCATGCAACATTTAAACGCTTTAATTCTGACCGTTCTGTTCAGCTTTGTCGCTTTTCAGGCAACGGCGCAGCCGGTAACCAGTGCCTCTAAAGTAGCGGTCAGTCAGCAGGTAGAACGACAGACCACCCTGGCCGGAGAGCAGCTTCAGGCCGTGGTTACCATGTCTATTGAAGATTCCTGGCACATCAATTCAAATCGGCCTACGCTGGAATGGCTGATTGGTACCGTGTTGACAATAGACCTTCCGGACTACATCCAGCTTGCCGATATTCAATACCCGGCTTACAAGGAGTACGAATTTTCATTTGCAGCAGGAGAACCGCTTCATGTGTATGAAGGAGTGGCCCCTATATACATGACTTTCGATATTCTGGAGGATGCCCCTGAGGGACTGACCGAGCTGAGCGGAACGCTGCGGGTGCAGGCCTGCGATGATATGACCTGTCTGGCGCCATCCAACATCCCTGTGGAGCTTGCCTTTGAGATCACCTATGATGAAACCCGGGTGTCAGCGGCTAATGAAAACCTGTTCAGCGACTACGAACAGGGCTCAGGCGGTGACTTTGTAACCTTCGATCAGGCTGGTGAAGCCAATCAGATTGCCTCGCTCATTGATGACAGCGGACTATTGTGGACGTTCGTCGTCATATTCTTTATTGGTCTGGCACTGAATCTGACCCCCTGTGTATATCCGATGATATCGGTTACGGTCTCGATATTTGGTGGTCAGGACGACTCCAATATGACCCGTGTGTTTTTTAAAGCACTGACCTATGTGCTGGGAATTGCTACCATGTACAGTATTCTGGGCGTCATGGCTGCGCTGAGCGGCGGACTTTTTGGCGGGGTGCTCCAAAGTCCGTTTGTACTGGCCGGCATCGGTATCCTGCTGCTTGGACTTGCCCTGAGCATGTTCGGCCTCTATGAAATTCAAATGCCCTACTGGCTGACCAGTAAACTCGGCGGTCAAAACGCCTCCGGTTTTATCGGCGTTTACGTGTCAGGGCTTGTGGTAGGTGTGTTTGCAGCACCGTGCATCGGTCCGCCGATTATTGCCCTTCTCGCTTTTGTAGGTTCACAAGGCGACCCAGTATTTGGGTTCTGGTCGTTTTTTATTTTGTCTATGGGACTGGGCTTTCCCTACCTCATCCTGGGAACCTTCTCGGGACTGCTGCAGAAACTGCCGAAATCCGGTATCTGGATGATTTGGGTAAAAAAAGTATTCGGAATCGTCCTTGTTGGTGTTGGCGTGTTCTACCTGGGACTGGCTTTCTTCCCGAAATTCACCCCCTGGGTTATTGCCATAACCTTGCTTGCCGGCGGTCTCTACCTGGGCTTTCTTGAGCGTACGGGCAAAGACAAACCCGCTTTTCGATTCACGAAATACGCAGTTGGTACAGCCGGGCTCATTGCCGGCATACTCATGGTTATGAACCTTCAGAAAGAAGGGGTACGTTGGGAAATGTATTCAGCCGAGAGGTTCGATGCGGCCATTACAGAAGGCAAACCGGTGGTCATGGACTTCTATGCCGACTGGTGTATACCGTGTCTTGAGCTCGAAAGGGTGACCTTTGTAGACTCACAGGTTATCTCAGAACTAGATGATTTTGTACGACTGAAAGTTGATTTGACAAATTTTGACAGTCCGGAGTCCGAACTGCTTCGCCAGCAATTCAATATAGTCGGTGTGCCAACTATTGTATTCATCGGAAGTTCCGGTCAGGAAGTCGGTTCTGCCCGGGTTACAGGTTTTCTGAATCCGGCAGATTTTTTGGAAAAAGTTGACCTTGTAGACCGGGAAGTGGTTCAGGCTGACTCAGACTAACTCATGCCCCTGCTGCAAGCACCTGCCTGAAATCACCGCATCATAGATAATCAAAGAATACCCTGCACTGTCGTTACAGGAAAATCCAGGGTTCCTTATGCGGCAACTCCAGTGAAAACTCCATGGGCTCTTTTTTTACCGGGTGCTGAAAGTGCAATACCGTAGCATGCAGCGCAATTTGTTGTCCCGGTACAGCTTTATCAGGATTATACCGCTGATCTCCCCACAACGGCATCCCTGAGGCTGCAAACTGCACACGAATCTGGTGGGCCCGTCCCGTATGAAGGTGTATTTTCATAAGGGCCCGTTGCCTGCCGGGATCAAATGAAAGCATCTGATAGTCCAATACAGCTTTTTTTGCCGTATCGTGGGGATGATCGAACGCCCGGACCGTATTGGTTGCCGTGTTTTTCTGCAGCCAATGCACCAGAGTTCCCCGACCGGGTGGCCGTTTAGCACCCGTACAAACCACCGCATGATATGTTTTTCCTACCTCATTACGGCGGAAGAACTCCGCCATACGGGAAGCAGCTTTAGACGTGCGGGCAAAGATCATCACGCCTCCCACCGGACGGTCAAGACGATGAACCAGTCCGAGGTAAACATTGCCCTGCTTATTGTACTTCTCCCCGATGTACGCCTTCAATAGCGTCAGCATATCCGGATCGCCGGATGAATCCGCCTGAACCGGTACATTGACCGGTTTTTCTACCACCAGAAGATGATTGTCTTCGTAAATGACCGGAACAGAGACGGATTTCATGTGAAAATGCGTTTACAAGGAATAGCGAATATACGCAGTTTAGGGCTTAACCCTGTTTGTTGCGTAACCTTTTCCATGCGTAAGCCCCCCCGGCTGCTGCAAGCAGACCCAGTCCGCCGTCAATCGGAGCCTGATCGGGCGATGCCGGTAAACCAGGAGGCGGAACCTGCGCCACGCTCACAACAGCCGTTAAAATCAAGATTAATGCAAATAGAACAACTGATTTCATCATTGTATACATAGGGATCCTTATTTGATTAACGTCATTTTTCGGGTGAATATTTGGTTTTCGGTTCGTAATCGAACCAGGTAGGTACCACTGCTGTAATTGCGGGCATCCCACTGAATCTGATGAACACCCGGCGGCATCGCTCCCTGAGCCAGCACGTCTACCGGTCGACCAAGCATGTCAAATATTTCCAGTTTCACCGGTGTATGGGTTGCCAGATCAAAACGAATGGTAGTGACCGGATTGAATGGATTGGGATAGGCAGCAGCCAGCCTGGTTTCCCGGGGTACATCTGCCGAAAAGGCTGAAGTTATTGACAGTTTACTGTGCACACGCAGATACCAGTTATCTGCTGTACCAAGCTCCGCACGATCAACTTGATGTAAATCCACAGTTTCACCTGTCACATCGTTTTTTAGAAACATTTCGGCGTAGCCGGTAAGGTCTGCCGGCAGCTGCCAGCTCATAGCCATGTGGGTGACCGTTGAGTCGACGCCGGTTACATGCAGTGGTATATCCTGTACGGTTGACCTGACCGAAATCACCTTTTGTGCCAGATAGCGTACTGTATCACGGTGCTCATGAAGGAACATAGCCTGGGGACTCCCTGAAACCGATGGTAATTTATCGATCATCCAGCCCTCCATATCGGCTGTCTCATCTTCTGAGAAAACGAGTTGAAGTGCCTTGTCACCCTGCCTGACACCACCCGCTGTCTCCGTATGTAATGTAAACTGCACCAACGGGTCCGGCTGCTGGATGGGCTGACGAAATCGCTGCGAGGTTTCGCCCAGGGTGCCGCTGCGTGGAAATGTAAGCGTTCCGGAAGGGTTTGTCGCATCATTCTGCCACATAAATCCCTGTCCCGCAGGTATGCGGTGATTAATTTCAGGACTGTTACTCAGCACCCAGCTGCCTGCTGAAACCCCGCCGGGGGAGTCGCCCCCAGGACTGTCCTGCCATATCTGAGCTACCGGCACCCCACCGGCGTCAAACAGCATCTCTCTGATATCAAAATCTTCGGGAAAAGGATTACCGAGCAGATTCCAGCGATTGCCATCGCTGTGTACCGGCACTTGAACATCTGAGAATGGTCGTATCCCTGTCATTGACAGCGTACGACCGGCACCAACCGGAACCGACTCATTCAGGTTATTGTCAAAAACATACACCAGATAGCCCTTCCCCGGCTGCAGTACTTTCTCGGTAATTCCGGTTTCATCCATGCCCAGCGGGATCCACGCGGATCCGTCGTAACCTGTGTATACATTGGGCGGAAAGCCCTGCCCCGGAAACCCCTGAACCGGACTAATATCCTGAATGAAACCGGTAGAACCATACCATAAGGGCGAGGAATACATTCGCCAGCCCGCATCCCCGTGCATCGCCAGTTCCACCGTTGACGGCACAGCTACTACTACATCAGACAAACCAATATGGCGATGAAGTCCGGAGCCCGGAACTACGCCGGTAGTCCATCGGATACGGAATTCCTGACCATTTTCAATCGACAGGTTCTGTACATGGTACTGTATACCAAACACATCATTTCCAGATTCGGTGCTGTATGCAAGATCCGGAATAACTGTACCGTTGACTTCGACCTCCCAGGCCGGACTGCGCTCCACAACGGTGCGTTCTACGCGTCCATGGTAACCAATCATAAGTTCACTGAGTGTTGAACCGGTGGTATTCACCAGTTCCAGCTCGGCTGTAAACACATCCTGCGTTCCGGTTAACTGATAGCCAAGTAATCCGCTCCCCGACCGAAGTCCTCCATTGGTTCCGCTTCCGAATTCCCCTGCCGGGTCGGTATCGCTGAACGTCCATTCAGGACCGGCAAGAAAACCTGTACTTCCATCGCTCAGCGACCAGCTGTAGGTTTGCCCGTCGAAACCCCGTTTCGTGGAAAAACGGATAACATCACTGAGTGCTGTGCCACTTGCATTCCGGGCCATCAACCGGGCGCCATAACGAAGCCCCCCCTGCAGCATATCAACCGTGAGCGTATCAATCGTTGCGCCCTCAGTGAACGGCACTACCCGAATCTGTTCATTCCCGGGCACCAGTTCTTCGTCAGGAACATCGCCTACAAGCAACGCTGCTTCACTCAGCGGCTGTCCGCCGTTATAGAGTACTTGTCCGGCGATGACCGCTGTATCTATGCCTCGATTAATGCTGACCGGATTCGCAAGCAGTGGTACGGTTGGGGTGGTATCAATGGGTCTGACCACACCTTCTACAATCAGGTCATCCATTCGAAACTGTCCGTTTCCGGAACTGGCTCTGCTTCCGTCGAGCCAACCGTGTACAGCAATGCGAATTTCGGAGACCCCGGTCAGACTGGTTATCGTTCCTGAATTCAGACTCACGGTCTGTCCTGCCGGAAGTGATTCCGCTTGCAGCTCAAGGCTTCCAATCTGCAATCCGGCTTTTTCCGGCCCGGCAGCCGTGGCGTGTACCAACACCGAAACACCGGTCACATCCAGCAGGAACCCCTCGCGGGCTGTAATGTCAATAAAGAAATTGCGGGCATCTTCCCGGCTGGTTGCTGTCCAGCCATTCCCGACCACATAGTTTCCGCTAAAATCCGGAACATTCACCGACCCGGTGAACAGATTCCCTGAGGAAATCTGCAGTGGACTCACCTGCAATAATCCGTCAAATTGAGCGGGTTCTGTTCCCTGCTCGAAAGTAAACCGTGCTACCTGGGCCTGCAGGTCACCGACGATAAAAAGTACGATTCCCGCAAGCATCCCGAATAAACGTTTCATAACCAACTCTATAGTTTAAAGTGCAAATTTCAGCTTTTGCCAGTGTCACGTATCCGCGACGCTGTAACTATATAGAGTAGGTTCGGGGCGAAATCTTACACGGGTTGCACAACTTCCACAACGAAAGCAGGCAACCCGTGGCCAAGAACGGTTTAATTCATTTCGAAGGCTACAAAAACGGTGTTTCTACCTCGTAGAACCTGCAGCAGAACCACCTGTCCGGCTTCAACAGATCCGGCAAGGGTATTGAATTCCTCCACGGATCGAACCGGCTGACGGTTTACACCCACAATAATATCGTTGGATCTGAGGTTTCTGCGGTAGGCACGTGAATTTTCATCGATTTCGGTAACAACCACACCGCGCACCGTGGTGCGCAGATTCAACTGACGGAGTCTTTCCTCAGTTAACTCTTCTACCACAAAACCGGTTCGCTCAAAGAGTCCGCGCGAGCCGGACTGCGCCAGCCTACGTTCCTCGGTCAGTTCCCCGACCGTTACAGTCAGGGTTTCTGCCCTGCCTTCACGCTGAACCCGAAGCCTGATTTCATCACCGGGCAACTTGGAAGCCACATAAGCTGCCATAAGATTCCGGTTTGTAACCCGCCGGTTATCCGCCTCCAGTATCACATCGCCTTCCTGCAATCCGGCCCGTTCAGCAGGGCTGTCTTCAACTACTTCGGCAATAAGCACACCTTCCGGGGTATCCAGGTCGAACGCACGTGCAATGGAATCGTCAATATCCTGCATCAGAATACCTACAAATCCACGGGTGACTTCGCCGGTTTCGATGATAGAGCGCATGATATTGCGAACCATGTTTATCGGTATGGCAAATCCAATACCTTGAAAACCACCGGAACGTGAGGCGATGGCGGTGTTGATACCCACCAGTTCGCCATCCAGGTTAATCAGTGCGCCACCGGAATTTCCCGGATTGATGGCTGCATCCGTCTGAATGAAATCTTCAAAATTCAGCAGCCCTACCCCTGACCGGCCTTTGGCACTGACAATACCGCTGGTAACGGTATGGGCCAGATTTTCTGCCAAAGGACTACCAATCGCCATAATCCATTCCCCGACACGAAGGGCATCGGAATCGCCAAGCGGAATGGCTGGAAACGCTTCGTCTCCCCGGATTCTTAGAATGGCGATGTCGGTATTCGGGTCTGACCCCACCACTTCTGCAGGATACACCCGGTTGTTGATCAGCCGCACATTCACCGTATCAGCTTGTTGGATTACATGGGCATTGGTTACGATGAAACCCTCCGCAGAGACGATGACCCCGGATCCTTGCCCCGCCTGGCGGAACTCCTGTTCACGGGGCTGAGACCCGGGCGACCTGAAACCAAAGAAGTCGGCGAACGGGTCGAACTGTCGCTGGCGGACTGTGCGCTCGGTAAATACCGTAACAACGGTAGGATTGGCCATTTCAGCGATGTCGACCATGGCATTACTGAAATCCCGGATGGTACGCAGGGAGCGGTCGGCCGGACCGTCCTGCTGCGCTGGTGGATCCAGAAAAGCAAGCTGTGCCGGAGTTTCGGTAGCGGCGGAAGATGATTGCAATGGTACGGGGGCATCCCAGAATCGTAATGCCAGAATGAGTATAAGCAGGAACGTCACAGCGCTGTAAGCCTGAGCAGGTCGTTTCATAGTGATATCAAAAATGAGTTGGTATGGGATTGCGGAGAAACGAGTGATGCGCTCTTTATCTTCTGAAAGCATCCGCTTCGTTTCAGCACAGGGTTTTAAATCATGGTCTTAACTGATGATTTCATCGATTTATTGTGCCAGGCACAGGAATAAACTGAATTTGAATAGAAGATCGCAGCATAGTATATTTGTTAAAACGGATATTCGAATAACTACATAAATAGCTTTATGACTTCCCTGGTTCAGATTTTTGAATCCCTCGCCGACGAAAATCGTCTCCGCATCATCAATCTGCTGGTTTTGGTACCCGATTTGACGGTGGCCGATCTTGTTTTTGTACTGGATATGCCCCAGACGCGGGTTTCCAGACACCTCGGCTATCTGAAAGCAAGAGGATTGACACAAAGCGAGCGAAGAGGAACATGGATGCACTACCGAACGGCCCCGCTGCTTGAATCGGGAACCACATTGCGCACTTCACTTCAGCAACTTTTCACAGGTAACACAACCCTGCTGGGTGATGTTGAAAGACTGCTCGAGGGGCTCGATGAGGGAAAAATTGCTGCATTAAAAGACGCCCCTGCACATGAAATTGAGCAGGTTATACAGAAGTGTTGTCGTCTTAATTGACTCTGTAGGCCGGCAAAGTTATATTGGTTCAAGGGTAACAGGGTTTCAGCGCATCGCCGCGCATCGCTTTTCTGTTATATTTTTGTTACGGAAGTTGTGCCTTCAGCAACTTTCTCCACTGTATGACTATATTGAACCATGAAATCACAACTATATCCGGCACTTGCAGGAACTATCGGGTACATTCTGGACACGCTGCCTGCTCCTGCTGCATCCAGACAGAAACCCCTGCAGGAACTGGCAGCCTACATCCGGGAGAACCCGTCATCCGTCAATCTGCTCTTTGTCTGCACCCACAACTCCCGCAGAAGCCATCTGGCCCAGTACTGGGCGGCCGCAGCTGCGGCGTATTACGACGTACCCAATGTGCAAACCTACTCAGGTGGCACCGAAGCAACGGCCCTGCACCTGCATACCATTGACGCCCTGCTGGAATCCTCCTTCGAGGTCCGCCTGGAAGAAAAACATCCGGACAATCCCCGGTACGATATCCTGCTGGGCGGACATATCCCTGCTATCTCCGGCTTTTCAAAGACCATGGATTCCCCACCCAATCCATCATCCGGTTTCTGCGCAGTAATGGTTTGCAGCGATGCCGATGAGCACTGTCCTTTCGTTCCGGGTGCGCAGCAAAGAATATCGTTGCCGTTTGATGACCCTAAAATTTCAGATGGAAAACCGGAGCGAAAAAAAGTGTATCACGAACGGTCTCTTCAAATAGGACGGGAACTGCTCTGGGCATTCGAGCAGGCTGCATCCTGATTCGCCCGGCCCGCTTCAATTTCAGAAAATTAGCAGCTACGGTGACTGTGGTTCAGCCATGATTGAAAGTTTGTTCGGTGACGTTAACCCCGAAAAACCGAAGATTGGAAAAGCTCAGGGGCATAAAAGACGAAAGGCGTGATATCATCACGCCTTTCGTTGCACCTATTAATCTTCAAGATAACGGAGAACCGTCACTTGATCTGTATGTTTCGGGCGACAGCTTTCTCATCTTTGTTGATAATGACTGTCAGAATTCCATCTTCAAAACTGGCGCTTACACTTTCCCGGTCAACATTCTCAGGCAAGGTCAGCGATCTGCTGAAACTGCCGTACGAGGATTCAACCAAATGGTAGCGAACGCCATCTTTGTGTTCTTCCATTTTACGCTCACCACTTATGGTCAGATTCCGGTTTTCCATGTCAATCCGGATATCTTCTTTTTTCAAGCCCGGGAGCGTAACACGAATTTCAAACAACGTTTCGTTTTCTATAATGTCCATCTTGGGGTTAAAAGTTCCCTCGAATGAACGTCTGTTTTGTAAAGCTTCGTCAAAGAACGAATCCATCAGTTCAGTAAACGTTCTTGGAACAGCATTTCGTTCAAAATCGCGTAATGGGTTATATCGTACGAGTGTCATAAATATTCCTCCAAAGTATGGATAGGTTATCGTTTGTTTTTACCCATACATTGGCAACACCCGTGCCAAACCGATTTTTATGCCATTTTTTCGCTGGTCGACTGCAATTGCGGCATACGCAGTCGTTCAGATTGTCACGATCGTGCCAATGTGGCAAACCGGACGCCCCCGCGCAGCATCCGGTTCGGTACCCTTTGCTGCGTTCGCAGCTACTCGGTTAGATTTAAAAGCGCTTTATGCGCCGCTGAGACCACAAGCCAGCGAAACGCATCCCCGTTTCTACAGCAAATCCTTGCGTCGGGATAGTTTCCATTCACGGGCTATAAGAAAAGCCATTTCCAATGCCTGCTCATAATTCAGTCGCGGATCACAGTAACTGAGGTAGTTCTCCCCGAGGCCGGCCTCGTTGAGACCGTTCGCCCCGCCTACACACTCGGTTACGTCACCGCCGGTCATCTCCAGGTGCACCCCTCCAAGAATGGTATTTTCACTGCGATGTACCTCGAAGGTCTGCTTGATATCACATAGAATATCGTTGAATGCCCGTGTTTTAATACCGGAGTTGGTTGCATAGGTGTTCCCGTGCATGGGATCACAACTCCAAAGTACATGAAATCCAGCACGGTTTACCGCGCGGATGAGGCCCGGCAGGTGCTCCGGCACTTTGTCTTTTCCAAAACGGGTAATCAGGGTTATGCGTCCCTGTTCCTGATCGGGATTCAGCAACTCAATCAACCGCAGAATTTCATCGGTTTCGTACGGAGGACCCACCTTGATACCAATAGGATTGCGAATACCCCGCATGTATTCCACATGGGCACCATCCAGCTGACGGGTCCGGTTGCCGATCCACGGCATGTGCGTACTCAGGTTATAGTAGCCCGGCTTATGGGGAACTTCACGGGTCTGAGCCGAATCATAGTACAGATTCAGGGCCTCATGGGAGGTGTAAAAATCAACATTTTTCAGCGTATGAACGCGGTTAGGCGAAATGGCTTCCACAAAATGGATGGCATGATGAATAGACTCCACCATTTGTTTATACTCTGCGTAGTACTGGTTTTTCTTCATGAAATTCAGTTCCCAGTACTCGGGATGGTGCATATCGGCGAAGCCTCCCCCATCGGTAAGTGATCGCACGAAATTCAGGGTCATGGCCGACTTCTGATAGGCTTCAACGAGGCGGGCAGGGTCAACACGCCGGGCCTGCTCATTGGGTTCAAAGCTATTGAACAAATCGCCACGGTAGGATGGGATAAGTTTGTCGCCTACTTTTTCGAAATCACTGGAGCGGGGCTTGGCATACTGTCCGGCAATTCGACCAATACGCGTTACCGGGGTGTTCATTTCATGGATGAGAATAAAACTCATCTGAAGCAACACCTTCAGCAGTTTAACAATGGTATCCGAATTGCAGGTATCAAAAGACTCGGCACAGTCGCCCCCCTGCATGATAAACCCCTGACCGTTAGACGCTTCTGCAATACGCTTACGCAGTTTTTCAATTTCCCAGGAAGTTACCAGGGGCGGATAATGCTTGAGTTCGTTATACCGCTCCCGCAGCTCTTCGGGCGAATCGTATTCCGGCATTTGCCAGATTTTCCTGGCTTGCCATGAGTCGGGCGACCACTTATCCTGTTTTTCGTCTGCAGCAATCATGAGTAAATCAGCTATCAATTAATAATTCCCCTAACGGTAAACGTTCAAAGTACGCCATATTTGCCACAAGATTCAACACGAATAATCACCCTGCCCTCAGACCGCATCCCAGGAGGAAATGAATTATATTTACAGATTGTCCGTTTCTCCATGCGGCACTCCAACCATTTCCTTCTGATATCCGCACTACTTCATGTATAACTCCATCATTGTACGCGGTGCACGCGAGCACAACCTGAAAAACATTGATATTGATATCCCCCGCGACAAGCTGGTGGTTATCACAGGGTTGTCGGGTTCAGGGAAGTCATCCCTGGCATTCGATACCATTTATGCGGAGGGTCAACGCCGGTTCATGGAGTCGCTCTCGGCCTACGCCCGACAGTTTCTGGGGATGATGGAACGACCGGATATCGATTTCATTGACGGACTCTCGCCGGTTATTTCCATCGACCAGAAAACTACCAACCGAAATCCGCGTTCTACGGTGGGTACCGTCACGGAAATCTACGACTTCCTGCGTCTGCTTTATGCGCGGGCCGGCACGCCCTATTCCTACGCCAGCGGTCGAAAAATGGAGAAACAAACCGCAGAGCAGGTGATTGCCTCTGTCATGCAGCTGCCACAGGGTACCCGGGCCTACTGTCTTGCACCGGTTGTACGCGGTCGGAAAGGCCATTATCGTGAACTCTTCGAGCAAACCCTCAAGCAAGGTTTTATCCGCGTGCGCGTGAACGGTGAATATCTTGAACTTGAAAAAGGGCTTCAGGTAGATCGCTATAAAACGCACAATATTGAGGTCGTAGTGGATCGCTTCGTGGTATCGGAAAACTCCAGAAGCCGCATTGAAAAAAGTGTCTACACCGCCCTGGACATGGCAGACGGTACGGTCATCATGCATATACCGGACGGGCTGACCGATTACGACGGGGCCCAGCAGACAGCCGGCGGCAGCGGCCATGATGTACTGTTTTCACAGAAACTGTTCGACCCGGTATCCGGTATTGCCTATGATGATCCCGCTCCTAACCTGTTTTCCTTCAACTCCCCGTACGGCGCGTGTAAAGCCTGCGGCGGACTGGGATATTCCTACGATGCCGACCCGAACCTGATTTTTCCAAACCATCGGCAAAGTATCAATGACGGGGCTATTCGCTTTTTAGGGAAACCTCGCGGCATTTTTATGTTCAAGCAAATTGAAGCCATTTGCAACGAGTTCGGTGTAGATTTTGACACTCCGGTCAAAGACTTCCCAGACGAACTCATGCAAACCCTGCTTCAGGGCAGTGGTGATCGCAAGTTTGACATCCATTATGATCTGAAAAGCAGTACCGTAACCTACAAACAGACCTTTGACGGACTCATTGCGGCCATCCGGAGTCAGTATGAAGATTCCAAATCTGCCGGCCAGCGTGACAAGGCCAAGGCATTCATGGGAAAAACGGTTTGTCCGTCCTGCCGTGGAGGGCGTCTTAACCGGGAGGCGCTGTCGTATAAGGTCGGCGAATATACCATAGCCGATCTGGTTCAGCTGGACATTATTTCCCTGCGCAATGCGTTGAGTCAGCTTGAACTTAGTGAGCGTCAGCGAAAGATCGGTGGACAGGTTCTCAAGGAAATCCGGGACCGCCTCGATTTTCTGATCAATGTTGGTCTGAGCTATCTGAGTCTGGACCGTGAAGCCCAGACGCTCAGTGGCGGAGAAGCCCAGCGTATCCGTCTGGCAACGCAGATTGGAACCCAGCTTGTTGGCGTTTTATACATTCTGGATGAACCCAGTATCGGGCTGCACCAGCGCGATAACGTAAAGCTGATCCGGTCACTGAAAACATTACGCGACCTTGGCAACAGTGTTATCGTGGTTGAACACGATCGCGAGACCATTGAGGCGGCGGATTTTGTGGTAGACATGGGTCCCGGAGCCGGGGTCAACGGCGGACGTATCGTGAGCAGCGGCCAGCCGGCTGAACTTGACCCTGAAGCGCTGACAACGCGATTTCTGCGCTACGATCTGGCTGTACCACTTCCCGATCAACGACGGGATGGCAACGGGAAAACACTCGTTGTACGCGGGGCACGCGGTCACAACCTTAAGCATGCAGACCTGACCTTACCACTGGGCACCTTTATTTGCGTAACAGGCGTTAGCGGAAGCGGGAAAAGTTCGCTGATCAATCACACGCTGACCCCCATCCTGAGCTCGCATTTTTACAAATCGAAGGACGTCCCTCTGCCCTACGATGAAGTTGAGGGACTGGAGCATATCAATAAAGTAATTTCCATCGACCAGAGTCCCATCGGACGTACGCCGAGGTCCAACCCCGGAACCTACACCAAGGTGTTCGACTACATCCGTGCGCTGTTTGCCGAGATGCCCGAAGCAAAAATTCGTGGTTACGACCAGGGACGATTCAGTTTTAATGTAAAGGGCGGACGGTGCGAAACCTGCAAAGGGGACGGGATGCGCAAGATAGAAATGAACTTCCTGCCCGATGTCTATGTGAATTGCGAAACCTGCAACGGCCAGCGCTATAACCGCGAAACCCTGGAGATTTATTACCACGGCAAGAATATTGCCGATGTGCTGAACATGCCGGTGAGCAAAGCCGTTGCCTTCTTTGAGAAGGTGCCACGGATCCGTCGTGTGCTGGAGACCCTTGATTCTGTGGGGCTCGGGTACCTGACCATCGGTCAGTCCAGTACCACCCTGAGCGGCGGTGAAGCCCAGCGCATCAAACTGGCTCGTGAACTCTCCAAGATTGGAACCGGTGATACGATGTATATCATGGATGAACCGACCACCGGTTTGCATTTTCAGGATGTGAGTATGCTCGTTGATGTTATCCAGAAGCTCGTAAACAAAGGCAATACCGTGGTGGTTATTGAACATAATATGGATTTGATTAAGGCCGCCGACTGGATTATTGATGTTGGTCCGGAAGGGGGCGCCGCCGGAGGACGAATTATTGCCGAGGGAACACCTGAGTATCTCGCGGATGTTGCGGAATCGGAGACCGGACGTTTTCTCAGAGAAGAGCTGAATCGTTCAGCCCGGGCGTCAACTCTGAAGCAGGCAGACTGAAATCGGTACGGGCTGCAGGTATGTCACGGTTTGCGGCTGGCTCCGATCAGATTGAAAACCTTCTGATTTGGCAGCACTTCAGCAATAACAACGTTTTTATTTGGCTGACGACCTGCCTATATTTCCCAGATGAAAACATTTCGCTCCAACATATGGGTTTTATTCGCCTCGGTGCTGCTGCTCACAGGGCTGACGGCACAGGGTGTAGGCTCTTATGAACAGCGCGATGCCGGAGATGAACTCACCCGTTGGCTGAGCGACTTTGCCTATGAGTCGTACAGCGATGACGCCTATGAAAAATTACGGTCCATTGCCGCACAGACAGCCTCCGAAAAGGAGTTCATCGAGCGCGCATCCGACCTGATGCTGGCCCACCCGGATTTGTTCAATATCCCGCAGAACAGCGAAAAGGCACCGGATTCCCTGAACCAGACCTTGTACCTGCAGTGGACCAATCAACAGGCTCCCTCAGGAATGAACTCCAGTGCGCAGGTTGAGCGAACCCGAAATCTCACAGGTCTGAATCAGGATGCACCCTCCCGCTACACCAGCACCCCGCTTCAAGCAGTTTTGCGAAGGGCGGCGGATGTCATTAAAAGCGCCTTACCGGAGCCGGCAGACCTGCTTAAGCGACTTTTAGAGCCCCTCTCTGACGGTCTGGCCATCAACGCTCCCTAGCGTTGATGCTTACCTGCTTTATGGCTGCAATCATCTCTTCTGTGCAGCTTTTTCTTTTTGCATGCATCGCACTGCGTGTGCATCTGTGCCCGAATTTCGCAAGAAAACCAATCCTAAATCACTTCACAATTCACAGCTATGAATAACAACAGCAACGGAACCAAGATTGCATTTATCGCAGCCTTCGTGCTTCTTTGCGGCTACTACCTGTCGTTCAGCGTCCGGTATTGGCTGGAGATGAGGCATGTTGACAACCTCGATGAAGAAACCAGAACCACCTATGTGGCAGAAAACAATGCCAAAATCCAGGATCTCCGCGAGCGGATTCTTACCCTCGGTCTGGATCTTCAGGGCGGTATGCACGTCACCCTGGAACTGGCAACGCCACAGCTTCTGCGCGAACTGGCGCGCGACTTTGTTGACGATCAGTTCAATGACGTACTTCGCGAAGCGGTACAGATTTCCAATGAAAACAACTCGGATGTCATTGATGAGTTTGTAAGTGAATTTGAGCGGGTCGACAGTGAAGCCCGGCTCAGTCGTTATTTCCGTTCTGACGCCGATAACATCACCCGGCGTTCCAGTAACCCGGAAGTTGTTGAGTATCTGAAAAATCAGCGTAATGCTGCTGTTGACCGTGCCATCGAAATCGTGCGGAACCGGATTGACCGCTTCGGGGTAACCGAGCCGTCTATCGTTCGCCAGGGTGCAAACCGAATCATTGTTGAACTTCCGGGAGTTGACGATGAAGAGCGGGTACGTAACCTGCTGCGCGGTACGGCGCGCCTGGAGTTCCGCCTGACTGCGGATCCTCAGGAACTGCTTACCTCCCTTGAACGGGTCATCGACTTCTACAATACCGAAGAGGTGGTCAACGACTCGGTAACAACCCAGTCCAACCCCCTGCTGGAGGTATTTATGCCTCAGGGGCAAAGCATTGTGTTTGGTACGGCCGCCTCAACCGATACCGCTTCGGTCAATCAGTTCCTTGACCGTGATGAAATTCGGCGAATGCTTCCCCGCGATGTGGAACTGATGTGGACGCACCGACCTGAGTTTGTCAGTGAAGACCGCATTGAGTTCTACTCCCTGCTGGGTGTACGAAGTAACGTAGAACTCACCGGCGAGGTCATCACCGAGGCACGTCCTGCCTTTGACCCCATGACCAACGAGCCTCAGGTTTCCATGACCATGAACAACGAAGGTGCCCGCACCTGGGCCCGGATTACCGGCGCCAATGTGGGTCGTCCGGTAGCGATTGTGCTTGACGGACTGGTCTACACCTACCCAAATGTAATTACCCGTATCAACGACGGTCGTTCATCCATCACCGGTCTGGGCGGTGTAACGGAGGCAGAAGACCTTGTGAACATTCTGCTCTCCGGTGCCCTTCCTGCACCCCTGGATATTGTTGAGGAACGAACGGTTGGCCCGACATTGGGTCAGGCTTCGATTGACGCAGGATTAAACGCGATTGTATTTGGTCTGATTGTGGTCGGAATCTTCATGATTTTCTATTACCGTGCCGGCGGTTTTGTGGCCGACATCGCCCTGGTCACCAGTATTTTCTTCATTATGGGTATCCTGGCTGCCTTCGGGGCAACACTCACCCTGCCCGGTATGGCGGGAATTGTACTGACTATCGGTATGGCTGTGGATGCCAACGTACTCATATTTGACCGTATCCGCGAAGAACAGCGGGCCGGCAAAAGTTTACTAGCCGCCATTGACGGAGGCTATGGCAATGCGATGAGCGCTATTGTGGATGCCAACGTGACCACCTTCCTGGTGGCAATTATTCTGTACAGCTTTGGTGTAGGTCCGATCAAAGGCTTTGCAGTGACGCTGATGGCCGGTATTGTGGCCTCGTTGTTCAGCGCCATTATCATCACCCGGGTAATCATTGACTACATGACCCGCGATAAAACACGCAAAGTAAACTTCGGTTGATCACCATAAATCCTTTTTTATAAAATCATTATGAGACTATTTGAAGATCCAAAAATTGAGTTTATCAAAAACCGGAAGATTGGTTATACCATATCAACCGTGCTTTTGGTTTTATCCATAGGGGCCATCCTGTTTAAGGGGCTCTCCTACGGTATTGATTTCAACGGCGGTACGGAAATCGTGGTTGAGTTTGACCGCGAAGAATCCGTATCGGAAGTCCGTGCCCTGCTCACCAACACGCTGGGGTCCCAGCCGGAAGTCAAGCAATTCGGTCTTAGCCGTGATCTGCTGATCCGGACCGATGTAGAAATGGAAATCAGCGAACTGCAGCGAACCATACTGGGAGCACTGAACGAAACTTTCGCCGACAACCCTTCGGTAATTATAAAATCCGATGTGGTAGGGCCACGCTTCGCCGAAGACCTGAAACGAGGGGCCCTGATGGCGGTCATTTTCTCTCTGGTTGTCATCTTTTTGTATATCCTGGTCCGTTTCCGGAATTTCGGATATTCCATCGGAGCCGTGGGTGCACTGGCACACGATGTGATTATCATTCTGGGCATGTTTACCATTTTGAATGAGTTCATCACCTTCTCACTGGATATCGACCAGACCATCATTGCGGCCTTCCTGACCATCGTAGGATACTCGCTCAATGATACGGTAGTGGTATTCGACCGGATCCGCGAAAACAGTCTTATCTATAAGACGATCAGTTTTGAAGATATGGTAGACAAAAGCATCAATAATACGTTGAGTCGTACGGTGATTACTTCACTTACAACCTTGTTTGTTGTGGTGGTGCTGTTTATTTTCGGAGGTGAAATACTCAAGGGTTTTGCTTTCGCTTTAATGATTGGTATCATCCTTGGAACCTATAGTTCCCTTTATATCGCTTGTCCGTTGCTGGTGGATTTGCGCAAAAAAGGGGTTAAGGTTAAGAAATAACGCACTACACCCATTTAATGAACCGGAGACAGAATTATGAGTTTCAACACTGAAGAGCGATACAACTGTGTGATTATTGAATTCAAGGGCAACGTCATGGGTGGTCCTGACGCCATTGAACTCAACACCACCTTGCATGAACTCATCGACAGCGGAAAGAAAAACGTTGTCGTGGATCTGGCCAGGGTCAAGTTTATGAACTCTTCCGGGCTTGGCATGCTCATCGGCGGTCTTACCACCATGCGTAATGCCGGCGGCGACCTTCGTATTGCCAATGCGGCAGACAAGATTGAAAGCCTGTTGATCATAACCAAACTCATCACCGTTTTCGAACACTTCAGAAGCCTTGACGAAGCGGTAGCATCGTTCGAAAAACAATAGCAGTTTCCGGTTTTATGCGTAGTTTGGAAATCCGGCTGCTCTGTCAGGGCAGCCGGATTTTCTATGTTTATGACCCTCGAATTTCTCAGATTCTATTAACCAATTGAAGTGAGGCATAATGCCCGTACGTGTAGTAATCGGTGCCCAATGGGGCGATGAAGGCAAAGGAAAAATTGTTGACCTTCTCAGCGACAAAACCCGGTATGTAGTTCGCTATCAGGGCGGGGCAAACGCCGGCCATACCCTGAAATTTGACGGAAAAACCTTCGTCCTTCACCTGATTCCATCCGGCATTTTCCATCCGGGTACCACCTGTATTATTGGCAACGGGGTCGTTATTGATCCCGTTAAACTACTCGAAGAAATCCAGGCCGTGAAAAATACCGGCGCGGAGCCGGAAGGTCGACTCCTGGTCTCCCAGACCGCCCATGTCATTCTTCCCTACCACAAGGCGCTCGACCAGGCCCGGGAAAGTGCCCGTGGCGAAGCCGCTAAAATCGGAACTACCGGCAGGGGAATCGGCCCGGCCTATGTTCATAAAACGGCACGCATCGGTCTGCGTATGATGGACCTGCTGGACGAACGCAGCCTGCGTGACAAAATCACCTATGCGCTGGATGACACCAATGTACTGCTTGAACTCCATGGCGGACAATCTATTGAAACCAGCGAAGTGCTTGAACAGATGATTGACTGTGGTCGCAGATTGCGTCCCTACATCACCAACACCACGCATATCCTGCACCAGGCCCTGGAAAACAAGGAAGATATTCTGCTGGAAGGAGCCCAGGGCGCGCTGCTGGATCTTGACCACGGTACCTACCCGTTTGTCACATCATCATCGCCAACGGCCGGAGGTGCCTGTACCGGATCGGGGATCCCTCCCACAGCATTAACCCATGTCATGGGTATTTCCAAGGCCTACTGCACCCGTGTGGGAAATGGCCCCTTCCCTACCGAACTCCACGGAGAACTTGGCGAGGAAATCCGCAAAATTGGCGGTGAATTCGGCGCTACAACCGGTCGACCCCGACGTTGCGGCTGGATTGACCTGGTTGCCCTGAAATACGCTGCCCGCATCAACGGCATGAATGAACTGACCATAACCAAACTGGACGTACTCGATCAGCTTGAAGAAGTAAAAGCTTGCATTGCCTACAAACTTGACGGACGGGAAATCGATTACTTCCCGCTTGACACCGCTGAACTGGAACGGGTAGAACCGGTTTATGAAACCTTCAAGGGATGGAAGACCTCCACCAACGGCATCAAGCACGTAAGGGACTTCCCTACTGCCGCTCAGGACTTTCTCAATGCCATTTGCTCCTTCGCAGGGGTTCGACTCACAATGATATCAACCGGTCCTGACCGCACCGAAACCATTCTAACCGATTAATTTCACCATTCATGGCTAACGAGCGTTTTACCATTACCTATCGCATCAGCCTGTATCACGACGAGGATATCAACTCAAAAATTGAAAGTATTTGTCGGGAACAGAGTGTGGAACTGCCGCGGTCGGTACTGAACCCGTACATCGAGCAAACCATTGTCGGGTCACTGACCCGTCTGGACCGTAATCCGGATGCCAGCTACTTCGCGCAGATTGCGTATCCGTTGGGTAATGTAGGACTAGAAATTGCACAATTTCTGAATATTCTTTTCGGCAACATTTCCCTCATCCCCGGAATTCAGGTTAAAGCTGTAGACTGGAGTGCCCTGCCCTCAGGCCTGCTGCCCGGTCCACGTTTCGGCATTGACGGAGTCCGCAAGCTCATGGGGGTTGAACATCGCGCTCTGAGCAGCACCGCCCTAAAACCCATGGGATCTACGGCCAGTGAACTGGCTGCTATGGCTTACGAATTTGCCGCCGGTGGCATCGACCTGATAAAAGATGACCATGGACTCACCAATCAGGTTTACGCTCCGTTTGAGCAACGACTGGAAGCCGTGAGTGCATCTGTCAATAAGGCTAACGCACAAACCGGCAACACCTCCTGGTACATCCCTCACATTACCGCCGACGGCGATGAGCTTTTCCGCAGGTATGAGCTGGCCCGGGAATACGGCGTGGGCGCTGTTATGATATGCCCACAGCTATGCAGTCCCGGAGCATTAAGCGAACTGGCATCCCGTGAAAACGGTCTTCCCATCATGGTACATCCTTCGTTTTCCGGCACCTTTGTACTGGATAACCGCCACGGATTTGACAAGGCTTTCCTGTATGGCGGATTATGGCGTGCAATGGGCGCAGATATGACCATTTTCCCCAACCATGCGGGCCGCTTTAGTTTCACCCTGAAAGAATGTCTTGACATCGTGCATACCGCACGGGATACTTCCCTGCCATACAAGCCCATCTTCCCCACTCCGGGCGGTGGTTTGCAGCGAAAAAGCATCCCGTATTGGATCGAAAAATACGGCAGGGACAGCATATTTCTGATTGGTGGCAGCCTCTATCAGCATCCCGAAGGGATACGGGCTGCGGCCACTGAAATCAGGTCTTTGCTGGAAGAGGCGGTATATGAAGACTAACTCCCGCGTTATCAAAAGCTCCGGGTACACCTGGCAGGGTGTTACCCGTAAGGATTACAAAACCGACACCACCAATTTCAAAGATATTTGCCGGTTCTCCCTGTTGGGTGAAGGTCCTGACGACCATGAACTTAACATGCAGACCCGCTATTTTGAAATCCAGCCCGGCGGATATTCCAGTCTTGAGTTTCACCGGCACCCGCATTCGGTCGTTATCATCCGGGGGATGGGATCGGTTATCCTGAACGATTCCGTGACCGATGTTGCCGCCCATGATGTAATTTACATCGCTCCGGAGACCGTTCATCAGTTTCATGCCGATAAGGGCGACCACCTGGGGTTCATCTGCGTGGTAGACCGATATCGCGATAAGCCCGTAATTCCCGATAGCCAGACCATTGAGCGACTGGTTGGTACGCACGGTACAGCCCGCACCAAGATCAGGCTTTAATGTTCAGGAGCCCGTTCGGCAGTCGATTTTTATCTGGTTGGCCGACGCCCTCAAATACTACGTTTGTATAGCTCTTCACCGAACTGCTGTGTGGCCGATTACCGCAATAGTGCGAGTCAACATTTGAAACAGATTCAGCAGCCTTAATTCGTTTCGTTTTTTCACAGGTTCACTTGAAAATCCGTTTTCATCATAAAAAAGGCTGACCGGATTGCTCCGGTCAGCCATAAACACCGTGCCTGTACTCCTGCGATGTCAGTTCACATCATCAGCAAAGATTTCATCGAGAAGGTGCTGGTACTTGTCATACACCACTCGTCGCTTAATTTTGAGCGTAGGCGTCAATTCGCCGCCCTCAATCGTAAACGGCTCATGAATCAGACGGAACCGGCGAATTTTCTCGTGTGAAGCCAATTTTTTGTTAAACTGCTTGACATCTTTGTCTACCGCTTCAACAATCTGCTTCACGTTAATCAGATCTTCATCACTGGTGTATTTAATGCCGTTTTGACGGCAGTAGGATTTCGCAACCTCCAGGTCCGGCACGATGAGGGCAGCCATGAAATTCTGGTGTTCTCCCACCACAACCACCTGGTCAATCCATATGGAGCTCTTCAGCATGTCTTCGATCGGGCCGGGGTAAATGTTCTTGCCACCGGCATTGACCAGCATGTGCTTGAGTCGATCGGTGATTTGCAGATATCCGTCTACAAAGCGACCGATATCGCCCGTATGAAACCATCCGTCTTTGTCAATCACCTCGGCGGTCTCCTTCTTCTTGCCCCAGTACCCCTGCATCACGTTGTGTCCTTTACACAGGATTTCGCCTTCCTCAGACGAGAGGTTACTCGGGTAGTCGTTTCCTGACAGCTCGGCAATGATTTTGGTGTCTTCCACACGCTGGATGGCAACTGTGACTCCCGGAATAACATGACCAACCGTTCCATAACGCTCTTTACCCCATGGAGATACCGTCATAACCGGCGAGGTTTCGGTCAGCCCGTATCCTTCCGTAATGCGCATTCCAGCGGCTGCAAAAAAGTTGCCTACTTCTGCGGGAAGCGCGGCTCCACCAGATACAAAGAGATTTACACGACCGCCAAAACGTTCCCGCAACTTGGAAAACACGAGTTTGTCAGCCAGTTTATGCTGCAACGAAACCAGTCCGCGCTGCCCTTTGGCATACCGGTCGCCCACGGAGGTTGCCCAGTTGAAGATGGCTTTCTTGGCTCCACCCGCGTCTTCCACACTTTTTTTGACCAGATTCAAAATCTTTTCAAACAAACGGGGTACCGAAATTACGATGGTAGGACGGGCTTCCAGCAGGTTCTTACTTACCGTGTCAATACTTTCAGCATAGAAGATTTCTCCTCCTCCTGCCAGTACTGCGTAATAGCCGCCGGTGCGTTCAAAGGAGTGGCACAGCGGCAGGAAGGACAATGAGCGGTCTTTGTCACTGATATCCAGGACCATGTGACCGGATTTCACATTACTGCAGATGTTATCATGGGTAAGCATTACACCCTTGGGTTGACCGGTAGTTCCGGATGTATAAATCAGAGTGGCCAGATCGGCCGGCTTGATCGACTTGGTGCGCTTTTTGATTTCCGGAATATGCTTGTCAACCAGTCCTGCTCCCTCAGCAAGCACACTTTCCCACTTGCGAACGTAATCATTTTCAAGTAAGCGGGCATTTTGAGGCGTATCAAATGCAACAACCTGCTTGAGATCTTTACATTCATCGAAGATTTCAACGGCTTTTTTCAGCTGAATACCTGTGGAGACGAAAAACAGCTTAGACCCGGAATCGTTCAGGATATAACTGCATTGTCCGGGAGGCAGGGTTGCGTAAAGGGAAACATTGACTGCGGCAACGATTTGTAAGGCCATGTCCATAACCGCCCATTCATAGCGGTTTTCACTGAGAATAGCGATGCGGTCACCCGGCTTGATCCCGAACTCCACGTAGTATGCAGCCAGGCTCAGGGTGTCATCATAGAACTGATCCCAGGTAATCTCCTTGTACGGATCGTTCGGACCGGGCTTATAGGCCAGGGCCGTCTTGTTTTTACCTTTGTACGTATGCGCTAAGTTATTGAACAACTCCGCAATGGTGTCGAACTGTACGGCTAAAGACATTGGTTTTTTTCTTAAGTGGAAGGTTGCCGGGTCAATCAGGACTCCGGATGCTCTTTTTTGACGATATCAGGCTGTCGCTTACAATTTTCCGGATCAGCACAACTGCCGTAGAATTGCAGATTGTGACCGTCGATGGAAAATTGATGGATTTTTTCCATGAGAACTTTGATTTCATGGATACGGGGATCGCAGAATTCGATGACCGCCCCGCAGGTATTGCATATGATATGATCGTGCTGGCGATAGGAATAGGCACGTTCGTAGTGAGACTGGTTCTTGCCAAACTGATGCCGCTGGACCAGTCCGCATTCTACCAGAAGATCCAGGGTATTATAAACCGTGGCACGTGAAACCCGGTAGCCGGTGTCTTTCATTTTAAAGTACATATCGTCGGCATCGAAGTGCCCATCGGCCTTGTAAATCTCTTCAAGCACCATAAATCGCTCCGGAGTCTGGCGATGGCCTTTCTCCTTGAGGTAACTCCGGAAGATTTCCTTGACTTCGGCTATAACATCAGAACTGGCGGGTGTTGCCATAAACGTGAATTAAATGTATAGGATTGGAAGTACAATATACGCAAAAGCCTAAATACTCCCTTTTCAAAGGAGTAAAACAACGTAACCGTCTCAGCTTAGCGTGGCATCTTTAATGAATTTGCGCGCCGCCCAACGACTTCCCAGCAGCCCCATGACTACAGAAAGCCCCATGAGGGCTCCGGCCAGAAAATACCAGCGACCAAAAGGCCATGGGATGACTCCGAACTGGGGGATGAAATACGGTAAAATGCGTGTAAAAAAGAGCAGTACCAGTCCGTTGGCTAAAATACCGGCAATGATGCCCTGCAGAATACCCTCCATCACAAAGGGTCTGCGTATAAAACCGTTGGTGGCGCCTACCAGTTTCATGGCACGAATAATAGACTGTTTGGCATATATGGTCAGGCGGATGGTATTGAATACCAGGATCATAGCCGTGAACAGAATTAGCAGCCCGAGTCCGCCGCCTACCAGCAAAACCGTTTGCAGGCGCTCATCGATGAGCCGGAGCAGTTCAATATTGAAACTGACCTCATCAACACCCCGGATGTCCCTGACCACACTCAGATACCGGACCAGCGTATCTGCGGGAACATCGGCCACAGGCCGAACACGGTAGGAAGCCGGCAGAAAGCTCAAGTCAGACAATGGGGTTCCCTCGGCACCGAATAACTCCCTGAAAACCGCAGCAGCGCTGTCTTTGCTGATGTAGGTGAGTTCATCAACGATGGGAAGGGCCTGAAGTTCACCGCGGATTACACGTCGGCGGTCTTCGGGTACATCCTGCAAAAAGACTTCTATTTCAATATCGTTGCGGATGGTAGTGCCAATTTCGTAGGCTGAATAGTAAAAACGAGCCAGGATTCCGATGAGAATCAGGGAAACCATCAGGGCAATAACCGCCGTGAGCGAGGCCAGAGGCGTTCGCCTGAAACCGGATATACCTTCTTTTATGACATAGGACATACTCATGGCTCAGAAATTACAAAAGTGCGGGGTCATGCCGAAATTAATTGGTGAAATAAACACGCAGCCCGAAACGAATACGGCGGGAAGGCATCGGGAAAGGGGATGCCTCGTAATAACCGGCTTGTCCGAGTCCCTGGGCGATGTTTTCCCAGCGAAACAGGACCATCAGGGTCCGGACACGGGCGGTAAGATCGAAGTCGAGTCGGGCGTAGGCGGGTACCTCGTCTGTCTGCCGGGCCGGCTCCCAGTAGTCGGCCTGCGGAATCCACGCGGCAGCGCGGTAAAAGTTGGGCGACAAAACCCCGTAAAATCCCGTTTTTACATAGGCTGCGTTATCCAGAACATACCCTTTCCAATAGACCGATGCCTGGTTTCGGATCCGCAGCCCGCTGCCGTCAAGCAGTTGCGCCTCCAGCGAGAGATTCTCACTGCGGTATTGCTGGAAAGTTGCCGATGCGTGTACCTCCCAGGATGGATGATTCCAGTTGAACTCAACCACCCCGCCCCACTGATTCACGTCCGGAACGCCGGCAAACATTGAATCTGCCCGAAGCACCACCATCCTTTCATGCTGATGAACATACCCGCGGGCTTGCAGCGTGACCATGCCTTCACCCGGCTGCACCGTAACTCCGGCTTCCAGTCGATGCTGCCTGTACGAATCCAGCTGAGGGTTTCCGCTTATCGTACCCGTCCAGTAACGCTGCTGAATGGTTGGCGCCACCAGCCCTGTAAAGACCTGTCCGAAGATACGCAAACCCCCAAAGGGCATGATCTCCGCGCCGAGACCGGCCTGTCCGGAGGCTGCCCCGTCACCACGGTACGCCGCCTGAAGGGTTACCGGAAGATGCAGCCGTGACGGGTCAATGCCGGGAAGCCGGATCTGCCCGCGCAGATCGGTAAAAAAATGCGACCAGCCGCCCACGTTCAACGAGGGATTCTGCGAGGGTATCAAATGGTAATAACTGCCGCGTACCTCCCCGCGCAGCGGCAAAAACCGAAATGGTACCTTGTGTTGTACAGCGGCATGGATTCCCTGATAACGAAATGAAGAAAACACGCCGGTACGCGCATAACTCCTGCGGTAACGGTCGTAGTACAGCAGCAGTCGGGTATCAGCCCGGCGTGACTGCACCGAATCAGTCCGGGCGGCCTCCCGACGCATCAGGGCTACCTGAATCTGGGTGTGCCGAACCGAGGAACTGCCCGATGGATCGATGGCTGAGGTAAAGAACCGGCTGAAATTAAACGATGCCAGATCCGGTATCACGTACCCGCCCGATTCATTGGCCTGAACTCCGTTGTACAAAATCATCGTCTGGGCCATGTACCGTTCGCTTAGATGAAACCAGGCCCGGGCCGACATCTGCCGGCTTTCGGTAAGGGCGCGAGGGTACTCCCCGGCAAAATTTTTCCCGTGGTACATCAGCTCCAATCCCAGCCGATGCGTTGCCATTTGGGTAAGCTGCACCTCGGTACTGCGCAAATCGAACGAACTCTGTTCATATCGCACACGGGTACGCGGACGGCGAAGGTATATCCGATGCCATTCAATATCGGTCCGATGGGAAAGACCGGAGGTTGATTGACGCGCTGATATCAATCGCTCCAGGGAGAGATGGGCATACATTGGATTTTCCGTGACCGCGTTATGGGTACGCATCCCCTCCACGTACAGCTCCTGACGGTTCAGCGGCAGTCCGTCAATCAGGAAGAAGTCGGTCCGGTTGAACCCGCCCTGACGGTAGGGAAGTACACCGGGCTGGCGGGCCAGTTTATCCGACCATTCCAGCCACTGCGACCACCGGAGGGTGCTGTCGGTTTCGGTTTCCGTGGCGCCCGGGAAACTTGCCATGGTGAGCGGAAAGACGTTAAATCGCGTTTCCGTGGTATCCGATTGTATGGAAGCTGCATCGGAGGAAACTCCGGTGGTATCCGGGGCAGGGCGTAGCGTGTCTGAGGGTATGGTCGTCGCCTGCGGGTTTGAGCCATAGCTGAAATCGGCATGAATGCCGGTTGTACCGTAGGTGAGCTGCGATCCTGCCGGAAGCGCGGCCGATGCCGCAATGGCCGGCAATATTACCGGGAACAGCAAAATAGCCCGTATCCAGCAGGTGGGTTTCATGTTTTCGCGTCCGAAAAAGTGAGACCGTACGGCAAGGTTTTGATGCCGCTGAGGTGACGGCGAAGTACATCCATCGCAATAACAGCAGATCGTTCTTTATTGACCAGCCGGTCGGGATACAGGGTGGCTTTCAGGGCCAGGTGGTGGTCCCGGCTCCAGAAGCCAATCCACACCGTACCTACAGGCTTCTCCGGTGTTCCCCCGCCCGGACCGGCCACTCCGGTGGTTGACAGACCGAAATCAGCACCGGTCTGCTGTGCAACACTACGGGCCATATGCAGGGCTACGGGTTGGCTGACCGCACCATGTTCGTTGAGCATCGTCTCGGGCACACCCAGAATCCCGGTTTTCAGGGAGTTGGCGTAGGTTACCATTCCACCCAAAAAAACAGCGCTGCTGCCGGGCACGTTGGTAATCAGGTGGGCGAGTTGTCCGCCGGTGCAGCTCTCGGCCACGGCCAGGGTTTTACCGGCTCCGGCCAGCTGACGCACCAGGGCGTGCTGTAATTCCTCACCCGGTTCCTGTGAAAAAATAAATTCATTGGCACGCGAACGGATATGTTCCAGCAGTGGCCGGGCATTCTCGCGGGCCTGTGCGGTATCCGGGGCGTAGCTGGAGATTCGCAGTGTGATTCCGTGCGTATGGGGCAGATACGCCAGCGTGAGCGCTTCCCCGGTAAGGTGGGACGTATCGCCGATGATGATATCACTGAGATTACTCTCACCGATGCCGGTCAGCTGCAGGTAGTAGGCCGCATACGAAGCTCCCTCCCCGTTGATACGCTTGACCCGGGGCATCACTTTATGGGTCATCAGGTATTTCATTTCACGCGGTACACCGGGAAGCACAGCCAGAAACCGGTTATTCCGCTCCAGCCACATCCCCGGAGCTGTTCCGGTTTTGTTAAACAGGACATCGGCTTTGGACAGCACATCGGCCTGGGCGTGGTTGGATACCGAAAAGGGCATCCCCCGCCGTTCAAATATGCCTTTCACGTGGTCAAATGTGGGCTGGTGGCGAACCAGTACATCGTCATAGTAGCGCAGCAGCGTAGCTTTGGTGATATCATCGTGGGTCGGACCCAGTCCGCCGGTCATAATAACCAGGTCGTTGCCGGCAAACAGCCGGTCCAGCGAACCGATAATCTGCCCGGCGTCATCGCCTATAGTCACCACTTCGGTGCAGCGAATGCCGTGTTCACTGAGCAATTGCCCGATCCAGGACGCGTTGGTGTTGATGGTGTCGCCCAGGAGGAGTTCCTGTCCGACCGATAGTATACTGGCTTTCATCCGCTTAAGATAATGAGTTACGGGTTGCTGTGCATCGGAATGCATCCTATCTTTAATGCATGAAAAACGTGCCCAATATCCTGAGCATGCTCCGCATTCTGCTCACCCCTTTGTTTGTCGTACTCTATGTACAAGACGAACCCCTCTACCGTTCATTGGGCATCGGGGTTTTCGGGATAGCAGCGGTAACCGATTACTTCGATGGATATATCGCCCGGGAATTCAACGCGGGATCGAAATTGGGCCGGTTTCTGGATCCTCTCGCCGATAAAGTACTCACATTCGCCGGGTTTGCCGTTCTTCCCTATCTGAGTCAGGATGTTTTCCCCATCCTTCCGGTCGTTTTTATTGTACTCCGGGATATCTGGGTGACCATAATGCGAATGATTGCCAACCGTCAAAACCACAGTATGCAGACCAGCTATTCGGCCAAGTTCAAAACCGCGGTACAGATGATTTATCTGCCGATAGCCCTGCTGGCCGGACTTTTCGTGCAGGCTCAGGTGGCCCCTGTTGCACTTTCGGAATGGCTTTTTTACTCGGGTATACTCACCTGGGGTTTGTACGCCGTAGCTGCTTTTACGGTCTATACCGCCCTTGAATACATGGTTGCCAACAGAGCTATGTTTGCACGTGATGGCAGTGGTTCCAATTAAAAAATGGGTGGGAACCGGTCTGGGATCGGGTTTACTGCCTGGTGCACCGGGAACCTGGGGCAGCCTGGCAGCACTGGTTCCGGCTGCGCTGTGCTGGTACTGGGCCGGGGTCTGGGGACTGGTCGGTGCCCTGATCGTTTTTTTGCTGCTGGGATTCTGGAGTGCACCCTGGTTTGAAACCCGCTACGGAGAAGATCCACCGCAATTTGTCATGGATGAGTGGGCCGGACAAATGATTCCCTTGTTTGCGGCTGCCAGTTTTACCCAGATTGAATGGCCCTATATCTGGATGGCAGCCTTTTTCACCTTCCGGCTATTTGATATCCTCAAACCCCTGGGAATCCGGCATGCAGAGCAATACCGCGGTGCGTCAGGCATCATGCTGGATGATTTGCTGGCCGGCCTGTATGCATATTGCACAATTTTTTTCGTTATATTTATCTATTACACTTTTTTTTAAAAAACAGGGTCCCGCGTCGTATAAACGCAACACTACAACGTTACTCACCGCGTTATGCTGTATTGACCTCCCTACCAAACGCAATCCGGCGGGTCCTGTTTCCTACTCACTGTTTTACCTATGATTATCAACACTGAATTTTCGCGGGAACTGGCCCGTGAACTGCTCCGTATTAACGCGGTTGTGCTTCGACCGAACGATCCTTTTGTATGGTCATCCGGATGGAATTCCCCCATCTATTGTGATAACCGACTTACCCTGCTGTATCCTGAACTCCGCCGAAAAATGGCCGGTGAATTTGCCGCAAAAATCCGCGCCGATTTTCCGGAATCCAGTGTTATTACCGGTACCGCTACCGCGGGTATTCCCCATGCGGCATGGGTGGCCGACCAGCTCGATCTTCCCATGGCTTATGTCCGTGCAAAGGCGAAGGCCTACGGCATGGGCAACCAAATTGAGGGAGGTGTGCGCAAAGGCCAGCCTACGGTAGTCATTGAAGACCTGATATCAACCGGCGGTTCGGTAGTTTCCGTAATCGAAGCCCTTCAGTTTGTTGGAGCCAATGTACAGGCTGTATGTACCATATTTACGTATAATTTCGATACGGCCTCGTCCAGGCTGCAGGAAGTCGGTGTACCGGTCTATGCCCTTACCGATTACACCACACTCATCGATGTCGCCCTGCAGGAAGGCTACATTAAAAACGAAGATCTGCAGTTACTTGCCGACTGGCGGTCCCACCCTGATACCTGGCCCAAGAAGTTAGCCGTTCACCCGTAAACAACCGAGTAACGTGTCCAACAAAGCATTTTACATTGAATCGTACGGATGTGCGATGAACTTCGCAGATTCCGAAATCGTCAACTCCATTCTTATGGAGCATGGCAACCATCCCGTAGACACCCCTGAGCAGGCCGACATCATCCTGGTGAATACCTGCTCCATCCGCGACAATGCGGAGGCCAAAATCTGGAACCGCCTGAAATTTTTCAGAAGCGTGAAACGCCAGAACCGCGATCTTACCGTTGGGGTACTGGGCTGTATGGCCGAACGGGTACGCGAGCGTTTTCTGGAAAAGGAAAAGCTGGTAGACCTGGTGGTAGGACCGGACGCCTACCGCGAAATCCCGAACCTGCTGGCCGAGGTAGAAGATGGTCGTAAAGCGGTGAATGTAATTCTCTCGCTGGAGGAAACCTACGCCGATATCACACCCGTACGACGCGGCGGCAACGGGGTAACAGCCTTTATCTCCATTATGCGCGGCTGCGATAACATGTGCTCTTTCTGTGTAGTACCCTTCACCCGCGGGCGGGAACGCAGCCGGGCCATGCACTCCATTGTTGACGAGCTGCGCATGCTCAGTGATCAGGGCTACCGCGAAGTCACCCTGCTGGGCCAGAATGTCAATTCCTACAACGACGAGGGTACCCGCTTCGCAGAGCTCATGTACCAGGCAAGTTTGGTTGACCCCGAAATGCGCATCCGGTTTTCAACCTCCCATCCCAAGGACTTCCCCGATGAGCTGCTGCACGTCATCCGGGAGCAAAAAAATCTGTGCAATTACATCCATATTCCGGCGCAATCCGGCAATAACGAAGTGCTTCGGCGTATGCGCCGACCCTACACACGCGAGCAGTATCTGACGCTGCTGGATCGTATGCGGGAAATCATCCCCGGTGTGACGCTTTCCACCGACATTATCACGGGTTTCTGCGGAGAAACCGAGCAGGAGCATCAGGATACCCTGTCTCTGATGGAAACCGTTCGCTATGAAATGGCCTACCTGTTTGCCTACTCTGAGCGGGAACGTACCCTGGCGCACCGTAAATTTGAGGACGATGTGCCCCAACACCTGAAACAACAACGGTTGCAGGAAATCATTGACGTACAACGGGCCGGCGCTTTGGAGCGAAACCGTGATGAAATTGGTCGTCAGCATCTGGTTTTGGCAGAAAATCAAAGCAAACGCTCGGCCGACAAACTATCCGGTCGGACAGACACCAACAAAGTTGTTATATTTGACAGGAAGGATTTCAAACCCGGTGACTATGTAGAAGTAGTCATCCAGGATGCCACATCCGCTACCCTCTTCGGTGAGGGAATACAGGTCAGCAGCATCCGGGAGTTTGAACCGGAGTGGTTGCAGGTATGAACCGTTAATACGAGGTAGTTTTGGACGCTAAGGCCATTGGTGAAAAATACGGACTGATAGCCGCTTCAGAAGTGATGCAGTCTGTGATCAGCCAGGCCCGGCAGGTTGCCCCCACAGACATCACGGTATTGCTTCAGGGTGAAAGCGGGGTAGGCAAAGACGTACTGGCAAGAACCGTGCACGCTATGAGTAAACGTGCCGGTCAAAACATGGTGATTGTCAACTGCGGTGCCATCCCCGAAGGTATCATCGAGAGTGAACTTTTCGGTCATGAAAAAGGATCGTTCACCGGGGCCCATGAAGCGCGCGAGGGTTATTTTGAAAAAGCCGATGGAGGAACCATATTCCTCGATGAAATCGGTGATACCCCCAAAAATGTGCAGGTTAAACTGCTTCGCATTCTGGAAAACGGGGAGTTTTTCCGGGTTGGATCGGCCAAACTGCGCAAAACCAACGCACGGATTATCACCGCTACCAATCGTGACCTGTGGAGCGATGTTCAGCGGGGATCTTTCCGGGAAGACCTGTTCTACCGCCTCAATACCGTAACCATCCGCATACCTGCCTTACGGGAACGCCCCGAAGACGTGATTCCTATTTTCCGAAAATTTGTGGTCGACTTTTCACGACAGTATGACAGCGTTTTTCAGGGTTTTTCCGATGAAGCCCGGCAGCTGCTCACCTCCTATCGCTGGCCCGGGAACATCCGCGAACTTCGTAATGTTGCCGAACAGCTGGTAGTGCTGGAGAAATCCCGTTTCATTACCGCTGAAATTCTGCAAAAATACCTGAAAGGTCGCCAAAGTGTAGGTTCCACGGATAACCTGCCTATGGTATACGCCACCAGCCGCAACACTTCCTACGGACCGGAGGGATACCCTGCCGGCGGCGAGCCGGGAAGCCTGGGAAGCGGTGAACGTGAACTTATTTACCGGGCACTGGTTGAAATGCGCGGGGAGATTGCAGAACTTAAAAAAATGCTTGGCGGATTTCTGTACAGGCAATATCAATCGGAATCGGGTGCACCCCGGCTATTGGGCTCTGCCGACCCCCTGCAATCGGTAGCATACCCGGATCAGCACCGCAATACAGCCTACCAGCCTGTGGATATCGGCGATGAGGACGCTGATGAAGATATACTGAATCTTGGCGACGGAGACATCCCTTCACTGGAGCAGGCAGAGCGGTATCTGATCAGCAAGGCACTGGAACGCTATGAAGGCAATCGCCGCAAAGCCAGCGACGCCCTGGGTGTGAGTGAACGCACTTTATACCGTAAGATAGATCAATATAATTTATCGTAACTTACGGCCGTATGACTACTGTGAAATCCACCTATCCCGGCTCCGTTCCCCTGATAAGTCTTTTGATGGCACTGATGCTGCTGCAATCAGGCTGCCTTCGGTACAGTTTCACCGGTGTTACCATCCCGGCCAACGTATCTACCATTTACATCCCCTTTTTTCAGGACAACTCCGGCAGCGGACTTTCCAACCTGAGCGACCAGCTCAATAATGCCCTTGTGAACCGGTTCGTGAATCAGACCCGGCTGCGGCTGGTATCGGATCCCGCACAGGCCGACATCCTCATGGAGGGTGTTATCAACGCCTACAGTAATCGCCCCTTCAGCGTAGCCGGCGACCAAACCGCATCGCTGAACCGCGTTCAGGTATCGGTGCGGGCCAGCTATCAATATGCCGACGAGAACGATCCACGCTGGTCGAAGGCCTTTTCCGGCCAGGCCGAGTATGACCCGGCCGTCAATCCGCTGGACGGAGAGCTTGAAGCAGCCTCCGATGCTATGCAGCAAATCGCACAAAACATGTTCAACGACTCCGTTGGGAGGTGGTAACTTTATGCCTGAAATTCCCTTTGAAATACCCGATTCGCTCAACAGCTACGTGAAAACCTTCGAGGAGTCGCCGGAAAAAGGTATAGCCAACCTGGAGGCCTACCTCGCCCGTCGCAGAAACGATGCCGTGGGTTATTTTCTGTTGGCCGTACTGTATGCATCCCATCAACAGGGTGATGCGGCCCGGAAAGCTGCTTCGCGGGCAAGGGCGCTGGCACCAGGCAGTCACCTGCTGGAACACCTGCACTATTTTCTCAGCCACCCGGATGGATTCAAAGCCTGGGTACCCCAGCAGCCGGATGTGGCACGTGCATCAGTTCGCTCCCACCCATCGGCCTCGACCCTTTCCGTTGATCTGGACGTACTCATATCACGACTCACACGGGCAGGCAGCAAGCGAATTGAAGTGAGTACTGAGCGTAAATCAGTGAGCCGGGGCGAGGATGACAAGGTCTTGAGCGATCTGGCCACGCCTACCCTGGCCGGCATCTATGAAGCCCAGCTTAAATTTGAGGAGGCCATTGCTGTGTATGAACGACTCATCGCCATGCGCCCATCACAAAAAGGCATCTATGAGAACGAAATTGAGCGTATCCGCAAGCTGCTGTCCTGACGGGCAGCACCCAGACCGTCGCAAAATCCTGAATGGCAACCTGGACGGACAACCCGACGTGTAAGCCTGACCGGCACAACCCTTGACCGGCAACCCCACACCGGCAACCCTGATCATACAACCCCTGTCTGGCAACACCCAGACCGGTGGTCCGGCTCAGTAACGTACGAACGGATTGTGCTTTTTTTCGTGTCCGATGGTTGTAGCCGGGCCATGTCCGGGATAAACAACAGTACAATCCGGTAAGGTATACAAGTTCGTTTTGATGGACCCCTCCAGCTGTTCAAAATTGCCCATGGGTAAATCGGTACGACCAATAGATTCACGGAAGAGTGCATCACCGGAGAGGAGCTGCCCGCTTTCAGGGTGATAGTACGCCAGATGACCGGGTGCATGACCGGGTGTAAAGAGTGCTTTCAGTCCAATACCTGCAAATTCCACTTCTCCTCCGTCAATCCAGTCCGGCTGAAAACCGAAGGGTTTCACCTCAAAACCAAATCGCGCTGCTGAGAGCATGTAATTGTCCCAGAACCAGGCGTCATCCCGATGCAGATAGACCGGAATCTCGCCATAATGGTCCCTGACACGCTCAACACCGAATACATGGTCGAGGTGGGCGTGGGTCAAAACTATGGCCTCGAGCCTAACGCCGAGCTCGGTGACCTTTCGGTTAAAAAGGTCGATTTCCGTAGCAGAAAAGAATCCCGGGTCAACAACAAATCCGCGGTTGTCCCGGCTGACCAGATAGGTGTTTTCCTGAAGCGGATTTACGGTAAACGTGTGGATGTTCATGGATATAAAGAGTTGTGGGTGCCGAAATCCTGCTGCAGGTTAAACGTTGGTCATCTACTGCCCAGAATGCAAGTGGGTGTTTCCAGGTGCCGGAGGTCGCGTGGCGCAGGCACCTGGCCGGCTACATAATCTGAAATTTCAGACATAAAAAAAGGATACCGGAAAAAATCCGGTACCCCTGGGAAGTTGTAAACGCTGCAGCGTTACTTGCGACCGTATTTCTTATTGAACTTGTCAACACGACCGGCGGCGTTAATCATCTTGTCACTACCGATATAAAACGGATGGTTCTTCGAATCAACCTCCGTCTTGTAGATACCTTCACGGGTATTGATAGTGCTGCGGGTCACAAATTCAGAACCATCGCTCATCTGAACAGTGATTTCTTTGTAATCCGGATGTATACCTTGTTTCATAATGTACCTTAAACGTTAAATTCTTGATCAAGACTTTAAATATACGGGTATTCGCCAGCTGCTGCAATACGAAAAATGATCCCCGACCCGCATTGTACCGTACCGCTACTGAAATTCTTCATCGTCAAACCCGCCAAGGGATCCCAGCATACTGCCTACCAGATCCGTGTAGGTTCGATTTTCATCCAGATCGTCTTTGCTGAGCATACTGTGCTGGTGGAGCCCTTCCAATACCAGGTCCATCATAGCAAGTCTGGCATGCTCATCGTCGGTTGGAGCGTGCTTGTTAACCAGGTCGGTCAGGCCGTCCACTTCCATCAGGCGTTTTTTATACCCTTCAGAGCTGAGATTGTCTGGCAATGAAACACCGTTTCCGGCGGAAAACCAGTCGAGTACGGTTTTGTATGTGACATCCGCCTCTTTGCCGGGGCGCGATTTACGCTGCGGATCCGGAAAGTATTTCTTAAATATTTTGGACACTGCTTTACCGATGAGGTGTTGGGCTACACTTACGGCGCCTTCCTGTTCACCTTCGTACACCAGCTCCAGTTTGCCGGTCAAGGCCGGGACGGCGTAATAAATATCCGAGACACGAACCACCGTTTCAGCTTCATCATTGGAATAGGCTCTGCGCTCCGCCGCGGAAACTACATTTTCCATAGCCGTGATGGTCATACGCGTTGAAACCCCACTTTTCTGGTCGATGTACTCTGATTCACGCGCCTCAAAGGCAACCTGCTCCACAATTTCGCGGACGTAGTGCGGTATAACCACCCGGGGTGCATCTTTGCGTTCAACCCGTGCTTCCTGACCGGTAATCTGGATACCAATATCGATGGATTTCGGATAATGGGTAATGATTTGGGAGTCGATGCGGTCTTTTAGCGGGGTGATAATGTTACCGCGATTGGTGTAGTCCTCGGGATTGGCGGAGAAAACCATACATACGTCTACCGGCACACGCACATTAAAGCCACGGATCTGTATGTCGCGTTCCTGCATGATATTCAGCAGGGCAACCTGTATGCGTGGCTGCAGGTCCGGCAGTTCATTAATGGCAAAAATTCCGCGGTGCGTACGTGGAATCAATCCGAAATTGATGACTTCTTCATCGGATAGTGCCAGTTTGCGGGTTGCGGCTTTAATCGGATCGATATCGCCCACAAGATCGGCGACCGTTGTATCGGGTGTTGCCAGTTTTTCAGCGTAACGCTCATGGGCAGGCACCCAGCTTACGCGGGTGTCTCCATCGTACCTGGCCACAATTTCACGGGCATACCGGGATATCGGATGGTAGGGATCGTCGTTGATTTCAGAACCTTCCACAATCGGCATCCATGGATCCAGGAAATCTACCAGCATACGCAGCATACGGGTTTTCCCCTGGCCCCGGAGCCCCAGCAAGATGATATCGTGGCCGGATAATATGGCATTTTGCAACTGAGGGATGACCGTTTTTTCGTAACCAACCATGCCCTGAAATACCGGCTGACCAGCCTGCATTTTGCGGATGAGGTTTCGCCTCATTTCCTCTTTGACCGAAACCGATTTCCATCCGGACTTCCGTAAATCTGCCAGTGTTTTAATCGATTCAATGTCAGGTATCATGTATTTGACTGCTAAAGTGTAGGAATAAGGGGATTCGCAACCGGTATGACACACGGGACTTATATGTTGCAGAGCGACTGCAAAAGACATCTTTTACCTCGCCGGAACCGGATTGCTTTACACCCTTGCAAACCCGGCCAGGTACTATTTCATTCAGACTGGCTGAAAAATATTTATCCCGGTGCCCAGTGCCCTGGATTTGACCAGGGTCTCTTCCCATTCCGCAGCCGGGTCGGAATCGGCCGTAATGGCACCTCCAACCGCATAGTATAACATTCCCTGCCGGATAATGGCCGTTCGGATAACCACATTGAAACTGAAATCGCCCTCCGGGGTAATCACGCCAATAGCCCCGCTGTACAACCCCCGCCGGTACGACTCCAGCTCTTCAATAATTTCCATGGCGCGGATTTTGGGAGCTCCGGTCATGGATCCCATCGGAAAACAGGCAGCGATGATTTCTTCTACCGGGATGTCGCTTTCAAGCCTGCCTTCAACCCTGGATACCATCTGATGAACCGTGGCAAAAGACTGTATATCAAACAGACGGTCGACCCGCACGGAGCCGGCCTGGCATACCCTGCTGAAATCGTTTCGTACCAGATCCACAATCATGAGGTTCTCGGCGCGTTCTTTCTCAGAATCAAGCAATTCCCGGAGTATAGCCTGGTCTTCGGCGGCTGTGTTTCCGCGCGGACGGGTACCTTTGATCGGGTCAGACTGAAGCTGGCTCCCGTGGCGGGTCAGAAATCGCTCAGGGGAAGCACAACACACACTGGTATCACCGAGCTGCAGGTAGGCGGCAAACGGAACCGGTCCGCGTTGATACATCGCGGTAAACAACCCCAGCGGACTACCCTCAAATTCGGCCTGCAGCTGGTGGGAAAGGTTTACCTCGTAGCAGTCGCCCTCGCGGATGTAATGCTGTGCCCTGCGGACGTGCTCCATGTACTGCTGCGGGGTAACACGGGTACGAAGATTGCGGACGTGGCAGGGGCTGGTTTGATACGGTTCACCTGAAATGGATACACTATCGTTTTCACAAACACCGGCCGTTGCCGTGACGTCCTTCGGTTCGTTGAGGATGTACATGCGTGTTGGTCGACCCATCCAGATATCGGGCAAATCGGTTTCATCGGGATTGGATGAATGAAGTCGTTCCCGGGCATTTTTCAGGTCGTACCCCAGATATCCGCAGCAGTAGCCGGGAAACTTTTCGCGAAACCGTGCCAGAGCCTTCCATGGGTCACCGGTGGAGTCCTGTGAATCATCGGGCTGATGCCTGTCTGCGGACGGTTGCGCAGGCGCGGATTGCTGTGAATCACCGGGTTGTTGTGGATCACCGGTCTGACGGGCATTTTCGGGGTGCTGCATGTCCCCGGAGTGCTGCTTCCAGCGAAAAATGGCATCAAAACCGGCAAACAGTATGGACTTCCCGGAAGATGGATGCGATTGCAGCTGGGAATCAAGCAAAACAACATCTCCGTTGCGGTTTTCCCGCTCAAGAATGGCGTAAAAATCGGCGCGCGAAGTGGTTTCGTATGTTTGCGGTTGCAGCATAGGTTAAAACGGGAATATCGCTTGTAATTTTCGGGTCAGCCCGGGATTCTCGCGCATTGTCAGTTCGGTGTCGTGGGTCCTGATGGTACGTACCGGTACAATCCCGCGAAGTGCATTGATAATCCAGACTCCATCGGAAGCACATAACGCACGGGCAGTTAACAAGACTGGTTCAGGGTTCGTTTCCCTGGTGGTATGGGCAGCCAGCCAGCGGAGGCCTACTCCCTGCAGCGGATTGGTGGAGGGATCCGGGGTGCAAAGTATCCCGCCACGAAGCATCAGGAGATTTGCGATGCAGGTTTCACTGACATAGCCCCTGCCATCGTACAGAATCCCATCATCAAAGCCCTGCTCGCGGGCGTAGTTGAAGCATGCATCGTAATAAGCACGATTATTGGATTTTACGGAGCTGTGCGAGGCTTCCGTGAAGGGGTGCGGTTCGGTGGCGGTTAAAAGTCGTACACTGTGCCGGGTTTCGGGCAAGGGATGAATACTCAGCACGGTGAGGCCGGCAGTCTCTATGCCCGGGTGATGACGACGGGTGTCGGCGGGTAACAGCGACAAAGCCTGAGCCGTTGCCGGAAGTACGGTCAGCCGGATGCGGCAGGGCTTTCCGGCAAAGCTGCGACGGATAACCCCGGCCGGATCCGCGGGTTCAGGTAGAATCAATCCCTGTTGCGCAAAGCCCCGTTCAAGTCGTTCCCGATGCATGGACCAAAGCGGCAGTGCATGGCCTGTCCACCGCATGGTTTCGAAAACACCCCGGTTCCAGGCCCGGGTTTGCTGCAAGCCGATAAAAACATCGGTTTTAACGGCAAGTCCATCCAGATAGCATGCGAGGGGCTCTGTGGGGGGGGTGCTCATGGTCAGCTGGTTACGCCCCCCCTGCTATTTATCCGCTGCGGCAACAGCCGTGTCGTGCTGAATTGTACGTCGGGTTTCATACGCGTCGTCATCGCCGTAAACGCCATGGGCGGGTGCACGCGACGTCTGTAAAGCCTCCGAAGTATCCTCCCGGAGGGTGTCTGATTGCAGCACGTACAGCGCCCGAAGGGTATCCAGGAGTGCGGTGTAATTGTCGGCGCCTCTGAAGCCGGTACGCACGTCATAAACGCTTCCGTCCGGGCCAAAGGTTACCTGCGAGGGAACCCCGGGAGCAAGCAGTTCCTGAAACGCGTCACTCCCGTCAACAAACTCAAACCCGTACGAGTGCTCACGGATGTACTCGGCGGTGAGTTCAGCATTATCTTTAACCCCGGCGGCAAACACTACAACATGCCCGGGAAACTGTCGGGTTACGCTCCACAGCTTGTCGTGTGACCCCAGTGACGGGCTCGACCAGGTTGCCCAGAAGTCGATCACAACAAATTTGCCACGGTAGTCGGAGGCACGGAGGGTGTCGAGGCCATTACGATGTGGAAAAGCGTGTGTGTACAACCCACCACCGTCGCCCAGGTTTTCCAGAAATCCGATATGCTGGTTAGCCGAGTAACGGATGGTGAAGTAAAGGATGGCGGCGATGCCGGCGATGCCGATGGTTACGGCAAACAGGTTAAAATATTTGGGATCAATTTTCATAGAGCCAAAAGATACACAAAAAATAAGGCCCGTATGCGCGATGACATACGGGCCTGTATCACCTGAACATCGAAAAAACCTGAAACAGGGAAAAAACGATGTTAGAGAGTTAAATTCTTACGGGTGAATTATTTAATCAGCATCATGGTACGGGTTTGCATGTGCGAACCGGTCTGTAAACGAATCAGATACGTTCCGGAGCTGTATTGCTGAGCGTCAAAGTTTACACTGTGCGTACCGGCGGGCAGGGTATCGTCTACCAGAACAGCTACCTGCCTGCCCAGCACGTCGTACACGGATAGCGATACTGAGGCCGTTGCCGGCAGATCAAACCGAACGGTTGTTGACGGATTAAACGGATTCGGGAAGTTCTGGTAGAGTTGAACCTGAGCCGGTAGTTGAATCGCATCGCCCGACTCAACAGAGGTTGCCCGGATGATATCCGGTACCGGCAGCGGCTCGGTGGTATATATGTTGAATTGTCCGGGAGCCATTTCAACCGACATGGTGGTAGAGGTTACCTCAAAAGGCTCACCGCTCATGTAGTCGTACCAGGTACCCGTGGATGGGAATAGTACCGAGGCAGTCCGGGGGGTTACACCGAAGTTACCGGCAATCGTGGCGCTCATGGTATCGTGAATCAACTGAACCTGGCGGTAGTTGGATGGATTCAGGGTAGTGATAACCTGCGTGTTCACGTCATGAAATACCGGATGTTCACGACGAAGGTTGATCAGGGCCGACCATACTTGATACAACTCATAGCGGTCCGGATCTGCGTAATAGTCCCACCGGATGGGTTTTTCGGCGGTTCTGCCGGGATCGGTGGCAGAACAGTCGCCATCTCCGCCACCAGGTTTCAGACATTCTCCGGGACCTCCGCCGTAACCGAGTTCACCAAACTGCCACATCATACGCGGACCGGGGATCATGTAGAAAAATGCACCGGCCAGTTGCTGGCGTTCCAGGGCTGTTGGCAGCTGGCGGATGTCGTAATCGCCGGAGCGATTGCCGAAACGCAGGTTTTTGAGCATCATCCATTGTTCGTCGTGGCTTTCCATATAGGAGATGGCATTGGGTACACTCCACCCGCGATTCTCATACCAGATTCCGGATAGGTTGGCGCCGGGATTTACATACCCCATTGCTGCTTCCTGAAACGGTGTGGTCATATTCTGCCAGAACATCATCCCATTGATTTCGGGTTCGTCGGTTCGGTAATGCGCCAGTTCGCGCTCTTCACTATCAGCCGCGAAATGCTCTAAAATGACATACGCATCCGGTTCGTACGACCAAATTGCATCGGCCATACGTTTGAGATTACCAATTCGCTGGGAATTATAGCCGTTGTAATTGGTGCTGTTGAAATTGGTGGCGAACCCCTTGGTCAGGTCAAAACGGTACCCGTCAATACGAAAATTCTCAATCCAGTGACGGTTGGTCCGGTCCATCCAGTACCGCACATAGCTGTCGTTATGATTGAGGTGGCGGAAGACATTGAACTCATGACCCGGACCAAGAAATCGGTTGGTGGCGGGATCGGTACCGTACAAGGCCACCAGAGGTGATGCCTCCTGGGTATGGTTGTAGACTACATCCAGAATAACCGCAATCCCGCGGGAATGTGCCTCGTCTATAAATCGCTTGAACGACTCCCTGGTACCATAGCTTTTATCCAGCGCCCCGTGAAAATTGGGATTATAGCCCCAGCTCAGATTTCCATCGAAATTAGATACGGGCATGAGTTCGATGGCATTGATACCGAGGCGGTCCAGGTAATCCAGCGTGTCCTTAAGCACTTCGAAGGTGCTCTCCTCCACAAAATCGCGAAGAAGCAGCTCGTAAATGATTAACTCGTCCTGGGGTGGTCGCTGATAATCGTTGGACTGCCAGTTGAAAGGCTCCCGACCGATTTCAAAGACGGAAACCATTCCCGTGGTCTGTCCGGCCGGATATTGGGGCATATCAGGATATACAGCCTCGGTGATAAAGCGGTCGTTATTGGGATCCAGAACCAGTTCACTGAACAGGTCAGCTATGCGGATGTCACCGTCAACCAGATACTGAAAGCGATATTCACCATCGGCAAGCCCGTCGAGTGTAATCCAGAAGTGAACACTATCTGCGTTGACTTCATGCATATTCAACAGATAGGCGTCATCCACCTCCCAGTTACTGTGATCGCCGATGAGGTGTACAAAGCGTTTACCGGGCGCAAACATGGAAAAGCTGACTGAGCCGGGATTCTGCGGATCTACGGTAATCCCGTCGTGTAATCCGTCTGGTCGTGCAGCGCGAACGGGTTCGGGTGCTTCAATAAAATTGAAGGTAATGGTTTGTTCACGGGTCTGACCGGACGTAGTTACCACGTCGAGTCGAATAGTATTGGCGCCGGATGTAACTTCAGCACCCAGATCCGACAGACTCGGAACCAGCAGGAGCTGACGTTCGTCTTCATAGAAATCCCCGAATGGCACCGGATCCTGCCCGTTCACCGTGATGGTTGACGAGGATGTGTTCACGGGATCCGAATCAATGGAGGCAATGTTGGCTATCAGCGCCGGGGGGTCGATCTGATGCACCGAATTTTGGGCCGGAAACACCTGAAATATCAGCGGACTGGTAACTTCCAGGAATGAATCGCTGTTTGCACCCACAGTGAGCGGATTCAGCGGATCCGTGAACCAGGCCCAAGGTGGATTACCGATTGAGTACTGCTCATGAAATTTATAGGCGTATCCGTTGACTCCGCTGCGGGAAACTGCACCGCCGCCAACGCGCAACCGGATTACCTGATACGAAAACCCATTTTCAGTGTCTTGTGTGAGCAGGGATCCATCGGTAGTCGATATTGCACCGCTGGAGTTATTGCCCCAGTTATTGAAAGACCCGGGCACAAAAGAGCGCAGGGCATTTTCATTGGGGGTATAGCGGAAGGTTACATTCAGGGAGTCCTGGGCCGTGACCGGTAATGCAAGGGCAACGAGGAGTAAAATTGCTAGGGTAAGTCTGTACATTGTGCAAGAAATTAAGGCTGTTTACTCAGGGATGAATCGGGCGAATCAGTCCCTGCCGGGTTAGTTGCCAACGCGGAGTTCAGTAACCACGCATGGTCAGTTAAGGGGTGTGTACTTCGGTAGATGGCAGCGCTGAAAACACGATCGGGCTAGGCCGTCACGCGCGACTCCGAAGAGCTTCGAATTACCAGCTCCGGCGAGAAAATGGTGTGGGAGACGGCGTTTTCAGGATGCTCCATCTTATCAAGAAGTTTCTCAAGGGCGAGCCATCCCATTTCATACATGGGCTGTTTCATACTGGTAAGCCCTAAAAACTCGGAGAAACGAAGGTCGTCGAAACCCATAATTGGGATGGTTACTCCACGGTCTATCATGGCCTTCAGTGCACCCATCGCCTGAATATCCGAGCTGCAGAAACAAGCGTCAGGAACATCGGCCATATCCAAAACCTGACACATGGCTTCATAGCCGTTGCGTTCGGTAAAACCGTCCCGGCTGTAGTGGTCGCCGGAGACGATAAGCTGGTTATCAACAATACGACCTGCATCCTGCAGCGCCCTGCTGTAACCCCGGATGCGGTCCTGAGCAGGTTTGGAGTTTACAAGGGCGGTAATCATGGCTATACGTTCATAACCCTGATCAATAAGGTGTTTGGTAGCCAGATAGGCTCCTTCTACGCTGTCTACACTGACTGAGTCAAATTCGTGATGATATTCATCAATCAGGATGATATTTTCGTGCAGTTTTTTGATACACGACCACTGCTGGTCGTTAAGGTGGATTGAAATAAGCAGGTATCCGTCGGCAACACCCCGTTTTATCAGGTATTCAATCTGTTTGTCGATATCATCACTGATGCGCACATTATAGATGTTCAGGTCATAGTCATGATCGGCGATTTTGTCCTGAATACCTGCAAGCACTTCCATGAAGAAGTGATTGGAGATCACCGGGACAATAACCGTTATCAATTTCGACTTTTTCCGGGCCAGACCCTGCGCCATGGCGTACGGATGGTAACCGGCTTCCTGAGCTATTGCCAGTACTTTGTCGCGGGTTTTCGGCGAAACGTTGTTCGCGTTATTGAATACCCGGGATACGGTGGCAATACTAACACCTGCCTGTCGTGCAATATCGTATATGGTAGCAGACAATGGTTTGAACTAAACGGATTGGAATAAAGTGGAGGCAGGCCTGTTCAGCCTGCCTCCATCGATTTCATCAGATGACTGGTTATTTAACCAGCATCATAGTGCGGCTTTGGCTGAAGCTGCCGGCGCGGATTTGGTACAGGTAAACACCTGAAGCCAGATCAGCGGCATTGAAATTAACCGTATGGGTGCCGGCTGACATAACACCGTCAACCAGGGTTGCTACACGCTGTCCCAGAACGTTATAAACACTCAACTGAACATTTTCAGCCATCGGCAAGGTGAAGCTGATGTTTGTGGTTGGGTTGAATGGATTCGGGAAGTTATTGTGCAGTGCATACGCGTTAGGCTGCTCAAGCGACTCTTCTACACTGGTTTCGGTCAGACCGTAGGTAGGTGCAGGCTGCACATCCAGATCTCTCCAGGTCCAGGTTACAGGAAGAAGCTCGTCTTCATTTGGCCAGATGATATCATCCGGATCGGAAGCATCAAGCGGCTCGATGTAGCGGTAGTAACGACGTCCCATGGCGAAACCATCACCGTTTTGAACACGGGTACCATCGTCTTTCACATAGGCAACTGTGAAACCGATGTGGTTTTCGGTAGGCAGCTGAACTTCCTGAATAAGCTCAAAGATATTGGTTTCACCAACGCGGGTGAACTCAACACTGGCCAGAGCCTCTTCATTGCCTTCTTCAAAGATAGGATTATCGTCACCAACAGGCAGACCCTGCGTCAGACCAAACAAGGGTGTCTGAACAACCAGGTAGAGCTTGTCGTTAGCCGGATCAAAGGGCTCGGTGTCTTCCGTAGTTACGGCTGGTCCCATATCAATGGTCAGCGTAACCGTCATGGTAGAGTTACCATCGATGGTTTCACGGATAATACCCTGTGGCGGGATGTTGTTGAAGAACGACACACCGGAACCAAAGTCATCGGCAGTTTGCTCGGTTTCATTGGTGAAGACATAGATACGGTCGCCACCGCCGAATACACCGGGCTCTTCCCATCCACCGGGCAGATTGGGAATGAAGTTTTCGCTTTCTTCATCAAAGCGGGACTCATCCCAGTTGATGAAATACTTATAAGCGATGCGGGCACCTACTTCTTCAACAATGTTGAACGAAGATGTCCAGGCATCAAAAGCTTCGTTGTACGCCATCGATGTTTCGGTATCCCACCCGTTGAATGCACCCGGTACACTAACAAAGTCGCCCAGGTTACGGTTGAATACACCAAACTCCTCAAGTACACCGACGTTAACTGCGAACTGTACGTTGGCATCAACGATTTCAGCTGTAGGAGGTCGGCGACCTTCGAAGAATTTGAAGGCATAGGTGGAATCGCTCTGAGCGATAACCGTGGTGTTGTTTCCATCACCATCAGGATTGAAGGCATCATCGCCGTTGTCCCAGGAAATGGTTCCGGTGTCAATATTTTCAGCAACACCAAACACAAACTTGAACTTCATCGGATTACCGGCTGAATCAGCTGGAACATTGATGGAGCCGGAGTACATCGCGTTGCGGGAACCTTCAGGCATTTCTTCTGCGTCCAGAATCAGGTTGGTTGTACCCCAATCGAACGGATAGGTACCGCGAACACCAACAACCATGGTTTCAGGGTTGAAGGAGCCGGTTTGCACCTGGGCACCCACGTTCACACGGAAGAACAGTGAAATCTCATCTTCTTCTTTGGCGCCGTAAGGAGCCTGGTCAGCCTGGGAAGGCTTGTCATCGGTATTGTTCCAGTACTCAACGGGCAGCACGGTATCTTCGGTTACTACAATACCGCGGGTATCCCATCCGGCAGGATTCTCAGCTTCAGCGAAGCCTTTTTCATCCTGGGTGCGGCTGGTTCCGGGTACATCCCATCGGTATTTATACAGAATCGTATCACCGGCGTTGACGCGGAACGTTCCCTGCCAGTAATCACCACCGACATTGGTCAGTTCGGCCGTTGCATTAGCGTCCCATCCAAGGGTTTCGCCGCTTGCAAACTCACCTACTTGTCCGCTGGCAGTTTTTACCTGACCGTTTACGGTCAAACGATAACCATCCGCCCGAACTGTATCGGGGATGGTCACTGTGTTCACCGTAAACGTAACAGCAACCGTACCATCCTGAGCCTGAGCCTGAGCGGGCATTGCACCTAGTGCAACTACCATCAGAAACAAACCGAGCATGCTACCGCCGCCGATACGTCGTAACCACGACGTGGCATCTATTGGTATCATCATTTTCATAGTTTACCTCTTTGTTTTTTTTATTTCACGGTTTCCCGTTTTTTGTGAAAATCGTTTCAGTGTATTTTGTTCCGTAGCTGAATGCAAATCTATCCTTAAAATTGAACGGTGAGTGCGAGTCGGCTGGTGAGCCCGAGGTAGCGGTGGTTCTGGGCGGCATAGCCTACACGCATGGCCTGACCACTGCCCAGGGTGTACTGCATCGCCGCGCC